>Ga0307512_10007654_pt1 | contig 10655 bp, 10 predicted proteins | sample 14_EM_MG_FD_200267 | JGI IMG/M metagenome (GOLD analysis project Ga0307512, IMG submission 200267) | Populus trichocarpa ectomycorrhiza microbial communities from riparian zone in the Pacific Northwest, United States - 14_EM | ecosystem: Host-associated > Plants > Roots > Unclassified | place... | reverse complement strand
ATGGTGTTCTTCGAAGTCCGGGTCTGCTTTGACCGCCTCCATGGCTGGTCCCCATGCGGTCTCCCAGTCGTCGGGGACGTGCAGGACGTACTTCATGAAGACCTCAAAGCCAACAAAAACACGGCTCTTGAGATCTTCACGAATGTAGTCGTCGTAATCTTCTCGGTTGAATTTCTCGACCCGGTCCGTATCGCCTTCTTGCTTTTGACGCATAGATGACCCTCGGGAGAGGGGAGTAATGTCGGGCACAGGGCGAGAGGGGTCACGTTTGCGTTCTGGCGTCTTGAACTCTGGTTGGATAGCAGGAGATGGTCGAGCCTCATCAGGTTCGACCGACAGCGAAAGCGAGCGTGGCGGTGTAGAGGAAGCCATTAGAGGATGAGAAGGGATGGAGAGACAGCCTGCATCTGCACGACGCATATTATATAGGGCTACCAAGGCATAGAAGTCGACGAGGGCCATGTCCAAACGATGCCTCGAGGCCACACAGATTAAGCCGAAAAGATGGTGAATCGAGTGTGAGATCTTGAGAGTTGAGCGCCACAATGAATTGTGGGACGTGTCGCGCCGCGTGTGATCGACAAATCAAATCGACTCTAACTCAACATTCAAAGATGCAATATTCACCGTCCAAACATGACCAGACAATGACACGGACGCGGCAACGGAGAACGGTCTGGGCAATTGTTGCAGAGCGATATGGGAGTAATACTACGTTGACTGACTCATGATGAATGGCTACCTGCTGATCCAGACCTCAGGTTGAGTCGATGGATCGCGGATTCAATTGCCCAGGATGGATACTGGTAGTAATAGGCCACTTTGCCCGAGTCCAGCCAACACTTGAGTCCTGGCCCCTGCGGCATGGAGTCGCGCGATTCGCCTTTCTCGCATCGAATTTCATCTGGTGAAATGGGCAACGAGCCCCTATCGCCTCTGTCTATTCGGGGGTGACAAACCGATCGCGAGAACCCTTGACCCATGGCTTGGTTGTTCAAACTCAGCTGTCCTTGGAACAGGTGGTCGGGTCAGACACATGGAGGGTATTCTGACTCAACTCGTTATCAAAGTGACCTGAGAGTCTGCGTGCTAATCGTATTTCGTGAGGGTTCCTCTGGGTTTCTCCGCGGAAGTTTCGCGTTGCGCGGCCCGTACTTAGTCATCCACCCGCGCATGGCCAGCTAGTGGAAGGGGCCGTTCCACAATCATCTTCCCTTTTCCCCGATCCCTTCCAACCCCAGACTCCAAAAGGCTGATCAAGCGGCGGGCAACGACCAATATAGGTGCTGAGGAGAGAGACAATGTGCACAGCGACACGAAAGCGTCCCATTGTTCTGATCTTTTCCCAGTAGGACCTTGACCTCGATAACATCATCGGCGCGCCCCGCGTGAAGAAATAGATTTCCCCGCTGCGTTCCCTGAGCGGCGGGGTATGAGGAACAAGGTCCACAAAGAATTCAATCCCAACGCCGTGACGATCTATATCCCAGATCACATCTATGCCGTCCAGCAATCAGCGGACAGCGTCATCCGCAAACCGAAAGGCGGATAGCTCAGGACAGGCAAGTTGGGATAGAGCATTGCAGGGCGAGCTCACGCGTGACCAGTTTGCAAGTATGGGCTAGTGCTACGTGGTTCAACACACAGCCTCACACAGTTGCATACTGTCCGCATCTCCCTGCACACTACCAATTTCGATGACACGGAGGCTGGTATCAGCGAAGTGGCGGCCGTATTGACATCAAGGATCAACTCCACCTCCAGTACTGGTCACATTGTTTAAAGGCGAGAGCGATTTTGATGGACAGTCGAATTCTGATGGTGCGGGAGTCGGGAAGGATGTCGATGAATTTTGGAATGGCGGTGACACCATTCAAGATCCCCCACTTCCAATTTCGTGACTGAATGCTGGAGTACGAGCGCGAAAGATTTCCGTATCTCCGTGAGAGGAGTGTCACCAAAGTCGAGACGGAACCTCTCAGACCGTCAGTTGCAGTGACACTCACAGTCCAGCTATCGGCCCAAATAGCCTGCGTAAACAGCGCAATTTGGAAGGTCGTGATCCCACGTATTGATGCACATCGAATGTGGTAGGACACAACCCCACCGCCAACTTTCCGCAAAGTGACCTCCCTGAGTCTATTCATCGATACTGGGCCGGGGGTATTTTTCACGTTGCAAGCAATGCGGCAGTTGGTCAAGGTCAAGGAGGCGAGGGATTGTCGACGACGAAGCCAGTGGACGAGTTGAGTGGGCGGAAGTCTCGGGCTGATTCATCCCGGTGGCGCGTCTGTCATCGCCAACCCCCAACAGTTGATCATGGGTGGCTTCTGGAGACGCGGTAGCGATGACCCAAACAGTTTCCTGGGGACCGTGGATACAGGAACCGGCTGGGCTATTTTGCTAAAGAAGCTGCAAAGTTTGGGAGCGACCCGAGGAATAATGGGATGTCTTCCATTCTATTGCCACCAAGCTGCCATTTCGGAGGCATCGAACGTTCAGAGTGCGATTTTTGGCCCTGAGCGGTTCCAAGAGGTCCGGCAGTGGCATTCGTCCGTTTTTGTGGGTGCAATCAAATCTCCGTCTTGCCACACGAATGAATGGCGGGTACAGTCACAACCTAACGGCGAGGTGTGGTCAATGTGGTGGAGGTGGGCTCAGACTACAAGACCGAAACTGAAGAGGGGATGGACTCGGAGGATGAGTAATCGTGGTTTCGGCTATGGGAGGTTTTGAACCTTTGTTCGCATCTACACACTATCGCCAGCGCACTAAATTCCATCTCCTTGTCCAATTCCTTAAAAAATACCCTCACTATTATTGCGGTTTTCGGATAAGTTGGCTTGGCGGATTTTTCCACTGTTTTTTCTCACATATTTTGGCGTCCGCCTTTCGCGACGGCGTCGCTGAGTGTCTTCGGACTCGGCTGACGTTCAGTTTTTCCCAAAGCTCGGATTTCAAACTCTCGTGACCCCCAATCATGCCTGGTCTTTATTTCCTCAACGCTTTTTTTCACTTGGAGTTTCTTTCGACGCTCTCTGGTGAGTGTACACTACGTTGCCACCTTGAGCTTTCGATGATCCACAACGTTGTGTACAGTTTTGGATCTGGCGTGACCTCCGGCTAAAGGGTCCCCCTAGATCACCTGGCACCACCGCCAAGCCTCCCTCGTGCCTCAGTGACCCTGAGATCATACCTTCCATCCACAAAGTAGCCATGTGGAGGCACCCCTGGATCGTACATATGAATGCGCATCTCTGGCGAAACAGACCTCGGGGCGCAAACCAAGTGCGAATCAATTCTCAGTCAATAGATATTTTATCGTACACTGGGCGAGGCTGCTTTAGAGTATGCATATAATAGATAAGGTTTTTGATAGTTTGGATGTCTGGATGACCACCTCACGACGACACTTTGGAAATGTACAACTAGTCCACCGCCGGCGGGCCGCCACTACACCGCGTGGGGTGCATGTTACTCATGTGTGGGTCACATCACCACGCGTCTCTCTTTGTCACCATCATCTCCAAGTCCCACCAGAAATCGAAATGACCCCTATACTCGATCCAGAGTACAACAAAATGCTTAGCACTCCAGCACCGTTAGTGACTCCGATGTCCACACTCGCCTGAACTCACAGACTAGGTTGTAGCCTCGAAGGGTCCCGTAAAGACACGATCGACTCCATTCAAAAGCAGATAGATTTTTACATCGCGGAGGCTCATCGGCTGAGATACGTCCAGAACTCACACGTCGCCATCTCTCAACTACCGATGGAGCTCTTGTCGGACGTGTTTCTCTACGTCATCGAGGCCGGCCTTCAAAAGAATACGGATTTTGCTACTATGACATTCGCCTTCCTCCAAGTCTGCAAGCGATGGAACGAAGTTGCCATCGGGTCCCCTCAACTTTGGGTTTGGTTGGTCCCGGGTACCTTCGAAGCGTGGGACCTGTTCAAGTCTCGTTCGAAAGACGCCCCGTTGTGCCTGACCTGGGAAACTTGGCTCCCCGAATCCACGCTAAATATCCTGACGGACACAGAAGTTCCGAGAAGGATTCGCCAACTAGACTTCACCGGTACTCACGAACAATTGGGACCGATCCTGAGCGCTCTTGACTCGAGATCTACTTCAACCACCTCGTCAATTCGGTTGCAACGTAGCCGTTACGGAGAGAACGACAACAGAGAGCATCTCACTCGTTTCTTCTCCTCGTCTTTCCCGAAACTCTCGAAGCTCGATATCCACGACTTCCTACCTGACTCCACCTCCTCCATCCTCACAACTTCCAACCTCACCTCATTGAAACTCAGCCTTACCTACAACTATGACCATCGTTACACTCGATCCCAGTTCTTGCAGGTTCTTCAGCAGCATCCGAACCTCGGAAAACTGGACTTGATGGGAGGATTGTTCTCGATCGAAAACTCAGGAGGACTAGTCCCCGTCGTCCTCCCGCGCTTAGTCGACTTGAAATTGTCTGGCCCGGATGAAGTCATCGAGGGGTTCATAGACCTCATCAGCATGTTTTCCCCTCTCCACGATGTCACCATCGACTTCGGATACGGCAGCGGCCCAAGTCTTGCGGCTCGTGTAAACACCACGAAAAAGCTTCTCACAGCGTACTACGGATGTAAGGGGCTGGAGTACCCCCGCAAGGCTACCCACCTTACCGTTTCATCACCGTACTCGTGGCAAGAGGACTTAACCATCAACGCCAAGTTTCGCTCCACTTCTGTGTCCCATCCAATCTACAACCTTGAGCTTCATTTCTCCGGGATGATGAATGCGCAGGCCCAGAAGATCATTCCTCTTTTCCCATTGAACCATGTCCGTGAATATAGTGTCGGACGGTTGGACCTTTCCATGGATGATTGGCGCAGAACGTTCCGGAAGATGAAAGGTCTTTTGCACTTGCAGTCGGGCGACATGGACATCGGACCGATGTTGAATGCCTTGGATTTAGTTGATGAAGGTGTGCATAGGGCGGCTACTTGAACCATGGTATTCAATCACTCACGTGTGCACAGCCAAACTGGATCAGCCCATTGCCCCCAAGCTGGAATCATTGTCGTTCCATAATGTCGACCTCCGCCTTGAGCCGCACAACAAACTGTTAGGCATACTGAGGGAGAGGTGTACCCACGACGTTGGGTTGAGGAGTTTGGTCCTTCGGTCATGCTATGTGCCTACCCTTGAGTATAAGAAAGAACTTGAGGGCCTGGTGAAGGAGATCACCTGGGAGGATGTGGTGGAGTCAGACGATGAGACGGACTCGGAGACGGACTCGTACTCGGACTCGTACTCGGAAGAAGAAACGGAAGATGCGCACTGCTGTTTTTGAACTTTTGTTCGCATTTGCACATGTACCTGAGGATGTAGGTTTTGTCATGTATTTCAATATACTATCGCCGGCGCACTGAATTCTATCTCCCCCACCTTCCTTGTCTCTTCCGAAAATTCTTAACAAATGCCCTCGCCATTAAACAGCAGTGACAGTCAGTCATATAGGTTGGGCTTGACGTTCTTCAGGCTATGAACAAGCTCTTGGGGGAACTACTGCTCGGGGGTGTTTAAACTGTTACAGACCACGGGGAGTAGTTTGCTTGCAGTGCGTGCCTCCATCTGGTCCAATCCTTTTTTTACGCACGACAACTGGAAGCTCTGGTCGATGCAATCTTTTCCCCGATTATTCTTGGATGCCGTGCTTCAGACAAATGGCAGTAATCCCGAAGGATTTTGAAGATTCTAGGGCTGAGAAGTTCGTGTTTCCCCCAAGTTCTGCAGGGGATGCCTGGCTGGCGGGGCTCCTCACAAATAATAACTGCGGTGGACGGTTTTCGTCACTAGCTGGACTTAGACACGACGTGATAGGGCAGCCAGTTTTTGGGTCCGGCCTGGCGGAATTAAACAGACCTAATGATGATAGAGCGCGTAATGTCCGAACGAAGCAAGAAAGTTTATGGGGTGACTGATGAGATTACCTGCAGAGAGACAAAAAAGAAGGGCTGATGATAAACATTACGGTGCGGTGACGGGGGGATTGGGCCATACTCGCTGAATGTGTAAATAAAGTACCAGTCATTAGTCTCGTTTTGGTCTCGGAAAGAAATCTGACGGGTGTCCGCGATGCCGGGGATCGTCCCGTTCTGGAAAGGCGGAAACGCCGGAGCCAGCCTGACGATCTACAACAGTGAGAACCACGGGGACGCAAAAAACGAACGTCTGTTGTGCAGATAGGCTATGGAGTATGGAGAGAGATGTTCTAACACTGTCCGAGGAGATTATTCCTGTAGGAGGCCCTCAGCAATCCTGCGGAAACCTCGAAAAACACGAAGGATCACCTCGGCACTGTTTGGTGATAATCGTCCACCCACGTAGTGAGGTCAGGGTTGGTATACGCGTCAGCGTGCTGGTTTATGTAGTCCCGAGTAGGGAAGTCTGGTGGGTCGCAGCCGATATTTTCCTCCCCCTTAGGTTGATATACACGTATGTAGTCAACCCTCATGTGTACGGGGAACGACAGATGTTCAAGGTCAACGGAGCCGAAGTTCTTGGAAATCCCCAAGTTGATGATAATATACTGGAATTGCCACTCAACGTTCATACCACACTGCTTCATGCGGATGGAACATACCATCGGTTCCTGCGGGACAGGCCGAGCAGAAATTCCTACCAGCGGATCCGGTCCCGTACCAGCCGCTAATATGGTCCACGCTAGCTTGCTGTCGGATACCCAAGATATATACTGACGACCGTACGAGATTCAACTGGGATTTTTGCGTTAAGCAACCTGTGGACATACGGCATCGTCGAATCCAGGTTTGTATTCAAAGCCATAGACAGAGAAACACCCGGTGCCACATTCGTAGCAATGTTGATCCGTTCGTGTCACGACGGAGGTGGCCTGTTGTGTTGGGCCACCAATGAATTTATTGAGGCGGGAAACCGCAGGGTTGGCAATGTACATGTTAGTTGTTGTATTCTCTCAGATGTATCCGTGATTGAACGGCTGTGTGAACATGAGCGGGCTAGGACGGCAAGAGTTTTAAGGCACTCACAGCCCATTGTGCAGTTTGTGATACCCGTCCCCTAATTGGCCGACCAGTGTTCTGTGGGTAACGTGAGCGGTTGGTTACCAAGGATTGAGTGGGTGGACACACCTGCCCCTCAAGTAGGTCGATCTCTGGCGCACCACGACCAACGAACGTGCCATCACTATGTTTTGGACCGGGGTGGATTTCACCATCGCAAGTGCACCGGGAGAGCCTTTGGCCAGGAAGGTAGGAAAGGGGGGTTTTTCCATCGATGGTTGCAGCGGCTGGGAGGCCGTCCAGGATCTGGTTTGGTAGTGTACCGATATCACGTGTCGTAGGTGTACGGCCACATGCCATCAAGGCTCGCGCCATATCCAGCACGACCAAGGTTCCCCATCGTCCTATTTTAAGCGTTCGGGATAATCACAGTCCGTGGTGCGGACCGAGATAAACTTACCAAATTGCAGGCCACAGCCCAGCAACGTCAGCCATACCCGGTAGGCTGACGTTGGCTTCGATATACCCGCCGGTGAAGCAGAACCTATTCCAAGTCTGAATCATGCCGCCCTGGTAGTTAAAACCATGGGTTTGCTTTTGAGACAGGGTTATAACGAGGGAACCATTGGATGTAGTGACCGCTGCAGGATCATACCATTCCATATCGTCGGTTGCCTATACATCGGATCTATTCAGCCATCCAGACCGTGAAATGGTGGAAAATAATGCGAATTACCCAATAATGGAGGTCGACCGCCTCCAAATAGGGGTCGTCACCGGGGTAGAATGTACGACCGTCTCTATTGAATTCATCGGAGAAAACAAGGACCAGCTCGCGTCCATCTTTGTAAGATGGTATACTGTACCTGTTGGTAGGCGTGTCCTTGTCAAGTAGTCGAAAGTTTCCCGTGCCCGATATCTGTCCGGTTGCATCGGTGGTGATGCTTCCCCAACCGCCTTTATGAGTGAAGCATATGATCACAGGGTAACCAGCACTGGAGGCGAGGTAGTTGAGAACGAGAGGTTTGGTGGTGGGAGGTGGAATTTACAACAACACGATCAGCCCAACACAGAGGAAAATAAAACAGCCGAGGTTTATCAGACCCCGCCACGAGATGACCTTGGCATCATGCTGGATGCCATTACGGTCAGACTCATCGGGTCGATGCAATTCGTCGTCGCAATCGCCGAGAATATTGGGACCCCAGATACCAATATCAGGCGAAAGAGAGAACTAGGGAAGGGTCTGAGATGCCAAGGCGTGCACGAATTGGTGACAAAATCTGACTTTGCTGTCGATTCCGCGTAGAGAGGACCTTGAGTTTGGGCCGAAGTGAAAATAGCGAGAGTCCGACTGACGGGCAAACTTTCAAAAACGAGTAAAGTCTCTAGTCACGGGCGATGCGTACCACATATATTTCCTTGATTGCACCTTGCCTGATCATCATGACAGGTACTAGGGGCAGCTTGTTCGAAGACGAGAAGGGAAGAGGGGACGTGGCCTCGAGGACGTGCGCGTCGCGAGTGGGAGGGAGGGAGAGTTCCATGGTTTGGATAGAAGGGAGTTGAACGAGGAGTGACCGTCCCCCCACCATAGACTTACAGGAGAAAAATGAGAAGCCGGTCCGGGTAGAATTTTCACCTTGACGTTATATATGGCAACACAGTCCCACTCGAGAACTTTTTTACAACCCTCTTCTTACCTTTGGCCAATTGCTGGATCACCATCGTCGACAACATCCCCGACAGAAGTACCCGCTTCACTCGGATGCGGATGGCTGTCAACCTATAGGGTCCGATCACGGTCACGCCTGGGGTTGATTCATGATGCATGATTGGTTGCTTCCAAACGCAAACCCGGATCCGGCTCTACGGATCCAAAACCTAGATTTCCGATCACTCAGCTCGGTGAGACATCCTGCGGTAGATCTTGCGGAACCACGTCGCGCCGAGACTGTAGACGACTGGTCTACCCTGCTTCTGGAAGGGTAGCGGGTCGATGTCGAAAACAATGGTTTTCCTCATCTCCGACCGTTCCCCATGCTAATAATCTACATGCTTATATCTATCTCTCTTCCACGTGCTTTCTTCCTCACGCTCCATGATGCCCTCCTCCGAGTCAGCCCTGGTTCCAGAGTCGACGGTGCTCAAAACCCCGACGAGGAAGATCCCGCCCTCAAGTGTGGGATGTGATTGGTGTTTGTACAGCGTACCCTCGAATTAGAGAAGCCGTTAGCCTACTAGAACCGAATTACACAGCGGGAATCTAATTTCTCTCATGTCCACACCGGTTTAAGGCGTTCCTCTCAAGTCAGCTTGCTTCTCGAAGCTGGCTGTTAACTGACATAGTATGGATAAAGGTACGTCTTTATGATGGAAGTGAGACATAACCGGTTCAATAACCCAAATCACCCCGAGATAATCATGTGGCAATACCCACGCTCTCCGAGGGGTTGTCGTAGACGACCACAGCATCGCTCCTAAAGCCAGATTCAGCCTAGAGAGGAACTCGGAAAACGTTGCTACAAACCTTTTCTCCGTCCCCTAGATTCACGCACATGGGAATCAAATGAGACGAATGGATACGCGTAGAACAAGATGCGCACGCACAGTTTCAGGGTCGATCCAACCGATCTGTGCCTTAAGCTCTGTGAGGCCTACCAGCAGAATCACGTCGTATTCTCGCTTGTAGCTTATTTTTCCTGTTTCCATGAGTTTGGATGTATACGGGGCACTGGAGACGTCGGCCTCGACATGACACAATGTTTCGAACTTGTCTTTTGGGGTCTGAGCGCTTTTCACGAGGTACCAGGGGAAGCTACACTCTACCTGGTTCTACATCCTCCCACTCGGGAGCGGTCGACCCCCCTGTGTATTTAACGATTCGCGGGGATGCGTGTTGTCGTGGGGTACCCTCGGTTACCGCACTGCGGCTGCGTCGGATCTCTCGATCCTCTAGAACCTTCGTGCCCTGCAGAGCGATGGAATTCAATCCGAAACGCCAAGTAAAGGTTATGCATAACGAACCCGATGCAGCATAGCAGAAAAATGGCCAGGAACGCGTCGATTCCCCATGGCGTCAACATATGACTTATCTACGCGCCGGACATGTTCTGGATTGGAGGAGTCATATCGAGTCCTACCGGGCACACCGTACGTGAATTTTGAGATCCTGCCTGTTACAAAATGGTCAACGTAATATGAAACCGCCCCGATAGCAACCGCTTTATTCCTATGCGATAACCAGTGTTACAACCTGCATCGACCACGAGAACAGATCACTCACGTATGCGTGTCCGGCTTGCAAATCTGAAATCCGAGACCCAAAAGTCGCCGTTGGAGCTGTTCAGACAACCACGGGCTTGTGGCAAAGCCGCCGACGAGAAATGCGAACTACTCGTGATTAACCGGCAGCGGGGTTCAAGAATATCAGGCAGACCGACCGAGTTAATGCGAAGGCGTCGCCTGAAGTTATCTCTGATAGAATCCACAATAGACTGAACCGAGGGTTCGAAGAACCCGGAAACTTCGGTGCTGTATACGAGAATGTCTGGACGCCAATCCATTACCAAAATGAGCGACCTTACCCAGTCAACACCAACTTTCCGGCCCTGATCCCATA
>Ga0307512_10007652_pt1 | contig 10656 bp, 9 predicted proteins | sample 14_EM_MG_FD_200267 | JGI IMG/M metagenome (GOLD analysis project Ga0307512, IMG submission 200267) | Populus trichocarpa ectomycorrhiza microbial communities from riparian zone in the Pacific Northwest, United States - 14_EM | ecosystem: Host-associated > Plants > Roots > Unclassified | place... | reverse complement strand
AGGTGGCTGTCACCCACCTTTCTTTCTTTCCCCACCAGCCAATTGTTCGTCTTGTTCGTCGGATCTTGTCTTGCTGAATTTCCTTTTTCTTGTCTTGAGAAGTATCTGTTCTTCCTCGCTCTCGCTGTGATCACTTGTCTCCGCTCATAGCAGGAGTTCCGTCCGCTCGTCCGTCCTGTCTCGTTCTTCCTCTATTCTGGAGTGCGCTCCGCTCGCCTGTCCTCTCTCCGCCTCCTGGAGCCTAGCCGGCACACTCCAATTGCAATGCAAGGACGACAACCACTCAGCCTCTTGGTTGGCAAGAACGGCAGACAATGAAGGACGGGAGGGTGTAGGTGAACAGGGTTGTACAGCAAGTACCGACTTCTTCCTGGCAGGTTTGCGAAGTGGGAGTGATTTCTTCGTCATAGGTAGGGCGATCCTCGCTTGGGAGACGATCGGGGGAGAAGCATCTTCAGACTGATGAGTCGTCAACTGATCACTTTTAGCCTGTCCACAGTGGTTCCTAGCAACTGCATTCAGTAGCAGATGCCAGGACTTTGGAGTCCATTCTCGTTACCGTTTATCGAGCGCTTTGTTGAATTCAAGACAGAAGTCGGTAACTGTCTTTCTTCTGGTTTGAACTGCGACGCGGTTGGTGGGTTCCACTCCCATGGATTTGTTAAGGGCAAAGCGGGTGTTACCGAAGTCTCCGTCCGAATTGTCGCCATTAGAAGTTGATGATTCTGGTGGTGGAATTGATGACAGATTGTCGTTGCGGTTGGAAGCCGGATCGGCAGAGGGAGACGCTGGCAAAGCGGTGGGCCCCATCACAGCCGACATGAGGATATTTATGTAGTGTGGTATAGTCATATTTCACTGATGCTGCATAGATGTCTTTAGTGTCGTGACCGGGTGATTATGCAGTGAAGGATTTATTCCACTAGCGACGTGTAAGTGGCTTGAGACCACTTTTAGTCAGAGTGCCGTACGACTAGACGTATGCATCGCGGTGTAAAGATACGCACTGTATGGTATCCTATTCAACGAGTGATATTTAGGCAATTTTTTGTTATATGTATTAGGAGAGAAACTGCATAACCTATGCATTTTGTACGCCGCTCGTGTACCACAGGGGTTTGCCCTATTTCATATCGTATAGAGTACTAGGTACTGAATAAAATCATGCCAACAACGTGAAGCCCCGCGGTAACTATATCCTATTGTCGAGTATGTATCTTCTCGTGCGTGAAAAGTAGAAGTCTACCCCAAAACACCGAGACGTACATTTGGTATGAATTTGTCTATCTCATCAGTTTGCCGGACAACCCGTTCAAGTTTTGTCGACAACCAGCAGCTAGTGACCCTGCCCAAGAAATTTCGTAACACCATTGCCATTACCAACAAATTGAAACTGGAGAGTGTTGTGCCTCACAGCGAGCGATGTGCACTACATCATCAGGTGTTTAGCATCGAGTATCGAGTACTGCGCCGAACGAGCCGACGAGCGAGTCGACACCCAACCCTTCGGGCGCAGCGACGGGCAAGCTGTGGATGAGGAATCCTTTGGACGAGCCGTCAAACAATCCGTCGTGCAAGGTATCGGGCACGACGCTAACGAGACACGCAATAAACCAGCGCGCAGACGAGCGAGCTGACAAGGAACCCGCTGGGCGAGGTCATGGGCAAGCCACCGGCGAGCGCGGCGATGAACAGTCCGTCGGGCGATGTTTATGGAAAGCCACTCGTGAGCGGAGAGAACGAGTTAGGTGATGGGCGAGCAGTTAAGCAATCTGTAGCGTGAGTTGTTGGGTAAGCCACCGGCGAGCGAAGGGAACGAGTGCGCCGACGAGCAATCCTACAAGTGAGCTGACAAGCAATCCGTCGGGCGAGGTGTCGGCCGCTGACGAGCGGAAGCAACGAGCGTGCCGACGAGTGATCTAACACCTACGATCCCGTCTCACAGCATTGGACCTCGGAGAATTATCGGTCAATCATGCCCTCCAAACAACAGCCATCCCAATCGAAATATCCGAGAAAATGTCCACGTGCCACCAATACCATCGTCAGGGTGCAAGTTTCTCCATCGCCACTAATGTGGTAATGTGCGGGCATAGAATTAATAGGGGGCGGGCATGGGCTAATAGGGAAGGCGGATTCTGCGTTGATAGTCACAACTTGCACCGGATCAATTAGTGTCACTGCCAGGACAAGAGACAGTATACTGCGGGGCCATTGGCTTGTTAGTGAACACCCACAAAAAGGCCAATGGAGAGTCTTTAAATACGAATGACTACCAGATAAACCCAGATAACAGTCGTACTTCCGAAAAATGTTCAGCGCGCTAGTGCGCTCCGGATCAGTGCAGGGTGGAAATAGAACCTCACTTGATTTGGAGGTTGGGGGGCTGAGCTACCCTGCGCACCTGAGCAGCATCGTGAGAATGCCAGGTGTAGACCGACATATACAAAACAAACGCAGGCACCACGGAGGCAATGGTGGAACGCAGCAAAGCGGATTTCACAACACCTAACGCACTTGACACAGCCATATAGTATTTCGCCGCTGTCGGTCTTTCATCCCCACTTCAAGGAGCTACCGGCGAAGCTTTAGACGACCTAGACGACGATGGCAAACTTGTGCAGCTCGTTATTCCTCCACCTCTATCACCTCGTAAACCGTAACAGAAGATTGGCCCGAAGCGACACGCAACCACAGACCACTCGCGCAAGTTTCTACCTCGTGCAACACATCCCACAGGCAAAAAACAAGCGTTTGGGAGTCCTGCCATGTGTGACATATGATGTCATGTCTGCTACTTGGCCGCCGACTCCCTATATAGAGACGAAGGCGGGTCCTCGGAGATCTCGCTTGTTTTTTTTTGTTTATTCATTGCTCGCATGCGACCTAGGAAGACCATGGCGAGGCGTATGTACAGTCCGTTTCCCGGCCGCAGTCCGCGCGAGGCGGCACAGTGCAGGCGCCCCTTTGCCCTCCGCCCAGGCCTATCCCGCGAAGATGAGAAAGCACACCAAGGAGATTACAAAGGAAAAGAACAAAGGAAAGACATTACTCCCCCTCCCCTACTCCTCTCCAGCCGATGCCATGAACGGGGGGTTGGAAGGAACAGCGGGGTTCCTCCCTGTCGCCCGCCTCGCCCCCGGCACCCAACGTCTCCGCCTCCGCCTCCATTTCCTCTTCCCGCTCCCTTCTCTCTCGGAGCTCCCATTCCGACGACTCGCTCCCCGCGTCATCTTCAACTTCCACAGCCGGCACTACCTTCCCCACGTCCGTCGAGGAGAGGAAATCTAGCACCGCGTGACTGCACCTCTTGTCGGCGAAGAGCTCGTGAGCCTTCCATCACCGCTTCCCTCTTCCTGTCTCCTCCCATACCTCCTTCCATAGGGTCCTCTGCTGACCTTTCCACTTCGGGCACCCCTTCAAGAGGTGATCCCTCGTCTGCGTGGGGCATCGGCACCACCAGCACTGGGCTGTCGGGCGTACTTTCACCCAGTGCAGGTACTGTCCGGTGCGGCAATGCCCCGTCTTCCGCTGGTAGAACCTCGAGGCAAGCCTCTTGGTGCTTCCAGCAACCGCGCCGTCCGGTCTCTGACTCTCCGGCATCTTGTATTTCTTCTTGGAGGTCCGGCCTCCAGCCGACTTCCGTGCCTCCGCCCACTTCTTCTCGGCGATCTCCCGCTTGATGTTGGCGAGAGACCTGGGGAGAGGCATCGAGCGCGCCTCCGGACGGTCCGAGTTGGTCAACCATTCCAAGCCTTCCACCCCACGAGCGTCCGGCTCATCCGCCGCGAGCTTCGCCCACTCGTCCGCCTTCTCATTTCCTTCCACGCCCTCATGCGCCGGACACCACCTAACCTCGATGACGATGCCCGGCATCGCCCTTCGAAGCGCGGTGATGTGTTCCCTCGCTTCGAGCGCGTACCTCTGTCCTGGTCCCGGTTCGTCGGACGCTATCCGCCTGATCGCTGCCTGCGCATCGGTGACACTGGTGACTCGATCTGGGATCGTGTTTCTTCTTGATGCGGACTCCAGCGCTCGCGCTATGGCCACGCACTCCGCATCGAAGGCCTCCTGGTTGTAGCCCATGTGGGTTTTGACGCCCTTCCAGGATAGGCCGTTCTTCCACTCCACCGCGTATCCGGCGGCCCCACTCTCCATCCGGGACCCGTCCGTGAACATGGCGAGTCCTGGCCTTGCCTCCTCTGCCTCCCTCTTCGCCTGCTCCCGTTCCTCCTGGATCAGTTCCGCATCGAGGGTTCCCGTTCCTCGAGTAGGACTGTTTCCTCGGTCTCCGTCCAGGTGTAGTTCAAGGCTGTTGCCAGCCCTTTGCCGATCGCCGTGTTCGCGCCAACGACATTCCTGGCCTTTTCTCCTCGTGGCAGACTCAGCAGCCTCAGTGCGAACCGTCGTTGCCTGTTCTCCAGCTGGTTGGTCACTGGTCTGAGTCCGGACTCCGTGGAAAGAGCCCCCAGGTTGGTAGTCCGGAACGCTCCCGTTGTTGCCCGTGCTTGCTGGTTGACCAGGAGTTGTAGGTCATCCGTTCTGCCGACCGTACCCCGGACCCCCTCTCCCTTCCACCACAGCTCCGCTCCGAACATGGCGACTGACTGGATGGAAGCCGTCATGACCTTCCTGCAATTCGCTGGGGAGAGGCCCAGCTGCCCTGCGAGCCGACGTAGCCGAGTGAGCGCGTTCCTCCTGTTCTTGAGCCTGGTGGCGTGGTGCTCCTTAAGCGTGAGTTGTGAGTCGAGCCACACGCCCAGCCACCTCGTCGCCTCTTTGTTGAACGGGATCTCGTTATCTCCCACATTCACCTTCGCCTTTACTTCGGCTCTTTCTTTCGCCTCCAGAAAATTGCCGCCTCCGTTTTTCCGTGGTCGAACGCCACCCCATTCCGCTTCCCCCAGTCGAGGGAGGCTGCTGCGGCTGCTGACAGCTCGGTCGCCACCGCTCGTCGTCCTCTCCCTCCACCCACCAGGAGATCTCGCCTGTGTGTAGGTGTAGGGAACGTACATAAGTAGTTTCTCTCGTTTCTTGGCATTGACTGGGTCCGCCATACCACGATTTTTTGATCAGTCCGTCCGAACACTGCGTCCGGCCAGGCTGCCAAGACCCAGTCCAGTCCAGTCAAAGGGATTGGACTTCGTAGAACATTGACCTCATGATCGTAGAGTTGACATATCCTTTCGGATTGAATTTAACCAATACCCGAAGATCAAATAGTTTCTCCTCCCGTCTGTGAGGGCGAGGGTGTGGTCCTCGGTACCACGAAAGATAATGAGAGGAATGACACGAACGATACCGTTGACAAAAATCGAGAGCTGTGCTGTTAATTGCCGCTTATCCCACCCTGATCTCCGCGTACAAACCCTCACAGTCTTACTCCCTTCGGATTCACAGGTCTTCCCTTCAAGATACTCGTAAGCGAGCAGTATTTAGTCCATGTGGAGAATATTCGAAAGAAGATATCAACCAACTACAGTTAAAGGCTAAAATGCTGTATAGACCTACCGTTCAAAAGCTCAGAGTTTCCCTTATCGACCCAGAAGGAAGACACGATGATTATACAGTAATCCGTCGGTGTCTGTGGAACTTTATCCGTGGCAATTCAAATAAAAATCTTATTTCGAACGAGGATTGATTGAACAATCTATTGGAATCCACAAATATTGAAGGACTGGTCGGGTGAAGTTGAAGAAACAATGACTTGGCCGTCCTTCGAACCATTTCTTCCGTACAGTCTTACCTTTCCTTCCGCCGTTCAACAAACGCTTTGCACCGCCGCCTTCTCAAGCCCAGGCCAGCGCCTTCGAGATGGTCGGTGTCTTCTCTGTAAAGGATTCAGCGAAAGTAACACCTCCTGCCGCCTTCTGTGCAAATATCTTATATCCTTCAGGTTGACGTCCACACGCTTCCTTAACCTTCGGAGCTCGCAGACCACCATCGTCATCATCTCCCCTGCCATTAGCGCAAGAGAGCCGGCGCAGTGGTCGAATGCGGGTGGTATGTAGCCGGGTCTCGAGCTGCGATGGATCATGGGCGGAAATTGCAGCAACAAGAGTACCCTCTACTCCAATTTGGAGCTGAATATTTTCGGAATTCGGCACGGGCAGACAATGACGCTAATCCACAGCTGTTGCAGAGATTCGTACAGAGGTTTTAACTTTTTTTTCTCTGGTTTAATCGTACTCGCTTTCGGCGTATTTAAGCTACAGCGGCGTGTATTTTGATCCGCTGTCCGCTTGATAGCGGCACATTGCAAGCTCCCTTCCGGCCCATCCAGGCCTGTCCCATAAGGTTATATCGCAGAGCTCTTGGCTCGTGGCCCCTGTTCGGTCGGGCCGGGCCTTTTTTTTGAAAAAAATAAAAAAAAGCTACCAAGAAATGGGTCTCTGTGAGGAGCAGGGGGGCGGGGCTGGCCGTTCTGTCGAGACGCTCAAGCTTCACAAGCTGTGAGCGCGGGAAAAGGGTGGTCGCAACGAGCCAAAGTGCCAAGGAATCTGGGCGCCAAGCCGTCCCCCCTTGGCATCCTCCCCAGACCGATTCTGTTCTCACTACTCCACTCCTCCCTGCTCCTCCCACGCTTGGTATTCTTTCATCTCGCCCCCAGCGTCAATGGCCATAACCCCATCTCCTCGTCCCGCCGATTTCTGTATTTCGCTCTGCTTCTACATCTATCGCATTCACAGCACTCCACCTAGTTCCGATCGCAAACTACAACATCTCGTTCATCCGTCGCTCTAAATACACCGGTGCCATCGCTAACCATCACCAACATGGCGGCAAGCTCCGCCCCCGCTTCGGCGTCATCAGACGCGATCCATGCTTGGGAGACCGCCCTCAGCGGAAATTTCACTGATTGGAATGAGGACGGAACGTGGTTGAAGAAATGGTCTGTGAACCGACGTCTCAAAGCGGCACTGGGCCATTCTCTGTCACCCTTTACAACAGCCCAGAAGCAGCGCGTTCGTGCGGCTCTCATGGGATTGGATCTTTCGGACATGGACTTCAATCAGTGGTACGATATGTTGCGGGCAGGGCAGTGGCATCAGGTGGTGGAACAACTTTTGCCGGTATTCGACGAGAATTCCCCAAAGGAACGCATGTCATTGTACGTCACGGACGAGGATTGGGAGGCGGCGCTACGCACTAGGTTCACTGGTTGGGAGGTCGATACATCCGGCCATGATGGAGTACAGGAGGTGCTGTGGCATTGCATACGGGGCCGTATTTTGAGGGCAATTGAACTTCCTTCGTCGCCACTTTCACCCAACCAGAAGGACACGATCAGACGGGAGATGGCCGACATCCCCAGTGCACAAACTATCAGGGGGGTGTTCGACATGTTGAAAACGGGAGAGTGGCTCCAGGCGATCAGAAGGCTTTTGCCTCTGTCTTCGAACGACGAGGACGTCAGGACTCGTGAAGATCTCCTGGCATCATGGAGGCTTGGAAGCGTGATTACTGGGGTGGTGCGCTCTCGCGACTCCTAGCCAGATTGACGTCGCAGCAGGATGAAATAAACTCAATCCAGATGTTCGTGATGCCCATCGACGGGGTAGCCCCCGCGCAGCCCGAAAAGATCGTCAACATCGTACGGAGTCATGGAATGGGAAAGAGTAGGCTTGTTAGCGAGCTAGCCAAGAGAAGAATGATGGTATCCTTCGTGCTTCGCAAGCCAGGAGAGACAGCTTTCCCACCTGGCGACGCGGAGGTTTCTGAATTCCTGCTCGCCGGAAACGCCTATTGTATGCAAGACTCTCACACGAGGGCCATATGCCTGCTTGTGCGGCTTTCTTAGTCAGCGAGTACTCTGAGATCCCCAAAAGTTGGTATCAAGCTGATGGGATAGTGACGGAATGGTGTATATCGAATTCGAATGCCGACAGCAAGAGACCAGACACCGCCGCCCTCCTAGCGAAGTGGAATCACGCAATGTCGCCATTGAACATGCCTCTCTTAGACGAAAACAATCACCGGAATCCGGCGAGAGTCCGACTCTACAAGCTTATCATTGAAAAAGCTAAAGAATATCAAATGGGATTGGATACGCATACTATCAGCAATAGCCTGATGGAAACCAGAGTATCCTCGTCGGGGAGAGAATGGGACTGGGATACGGACTTGGTATGATTGTGTGCCGTCAGAACTGAGATATTTCCCTTTTCTAATGGTATTATCCTTCAGTGCTACCAGGAGTCGCAAGCGTTCCTACAGATCGTCGAAAATCCTCTATCTGAGCTGTTAAAGCTTATACCGCCACCTAACGACGAATTGCCTGCCCTTTTCATCGCCATCGACGAGGCGGGCAAGCTGTACCAGGATGCCGGTACCAACTCCGAGACGCGCCAAGGCCATCCAAGGAAAGAATTGAAGCTCGCTGCGCTCAGACGAATATTGCACGGTTTGCATTACCACGACTTGTGGAGCTTCTTTGTTTCAACGGATGTCCGAATTGGGATGTTATAATCCAATTGGGAGGACCATGGCTCGGCACGCATCGAGAAATCAACGAAGTCAGAAGTTTTTATTTTTATTTTTTTATTCATACTCGCATGCGAGCCGAAATCAAAAGTGAGTATCCCGAAGAGCAACCAATTCCCCGTGCGCTGATCTGATTCGTTCGTGTAGGGTGTTCAGGATGATACGGAGGACGGCAGCCTGGAAGGAGAGGATGGCAGGATTTGTGATGATTTGGGCATTAGCGTTATGGGGTAGTGGAATGGGGAGCTTGCCCAACGGGTGGCAGTATTTGTTCTGTTGGAAATCGTTTGTTTTGAGCTTCTAAATCGCGACCGATGGTGAATTTGCATAGTCCAATTTCGGTCAGGGCCACTCGGATGTGTTACTAATACCCTCAATCTCCTTGATTTCTCGCCACGCACCCCAAGGTAGGCTGGCTTCACAGCTGTCTCGAATGGAAGGCACAACAGACGACCAGGAGTGCGGACGTTAGGAAGGAGACCGGGAGGTGGAAGGGCCGGTTCACAATCCGTGATCCCCTTGCCGAAACGAGATGCACAACCGGTGCTCGACTACCTCCCCACCGCGGATATGCGGATGCGGGTCGCGCTGCCAGTTGAAGACGACACACTGAACTAGGCGGCAGACTGGCATCCGCGGGACCGAATGGAAGTCGGAGTGGTAACCAGCCAGTAGAGGGGCTACGCGCTGAGGTAGAGGAATAACTACCGCTCTTCCACCCCACGCCCTCACTTATCGTCCCTAAGTCCGAGCAGTAGGAGACGGGGAGCAGATATCCTTTGACTTCTCCTTTGTTGTTTCTTCCTGTTGCCAGTCTAGTACTTTTGGGACAGGTGTGGGCGGAGGAAAAATGGGCCGAACAGACAGCTATCAGGAAGTGGACAGTGCGTAATCCGCCACAATCGCCACCATGAGAAAACAAGGACACACCGGAGACCAAAACAGGACATAAACAACCGCCCCCAGCGCGGTCGCGCGGGCTCTTCTCCAGCCACCGCATTACCACAGCCACATATCTACAGTTTGCTCGGACGTGCCGACCGCTGGATAACTGTCTGGAAATTTCGGTTACCGTGGTCGATTAAGAGTAAAATGACTTTACTTTGCGTGGAAAGCTAGAAGGGTGGGCACAGCCGTTTTCATCTCGCTTTCAGAACCCGCAAGTCATCGATAGTTTCTCATAATACGTCGCTATGTGAAGTCGGGGAATGATATATACAGAGGAGCATTGTTGGGCGAAGGGCGTCCGTAGTGGCAGATACACGCACGGAGCACGTGAAGACGCGCTAGGTCTAATCGAGAATAGTCGCTATTGGCGCCTTGGCACCAGGACTATGTTTTACTTCAGATTGTTGAGCCAGAACACAACGGTTGTGGCCTGCAATATCGAGGTTTGGCAGACCCCGTCCTGCTTATTTTCACAATAAGCACGACGGAAGAAATAAGTGTGGGTTGGCAGATTCCGTCGTATTTTCTGTCGTGCTTATTGGCGGCGCTAAAGTGCCGGGCAATATCAGGTCGCCACTACTCACTCCATAGTTAACTACCGATCGCTCCTCACTCCACAAAAGAAAAGAAGTAAGAAAGAAAGATATAACATGGTGCAGGTAAGAGGGACGTAGTATCCGAGGGTGAGCACTTTTAACGGGTAAATAGCAGGAACCAGACTACGTTACTCTCGCGGTTCACACTGCCTCTTCAAGTGCGAGTCCTATATATGCCCCGCCCCGACGACTCCCCATTGGGCTGTCATACACCTATACCGAGTTGAGCATGTAAAACAGACCGGAGTCGAGAAGTAATAAAAGAAAAATGAACTCCTCCTCTTCCGTGAACATTGTGTGAATATCATGGCGGCACCATCACGGCCCGCTTTTCGCGACAGACATGAGTTGCGGGTGTGACATGAGGTTGCGACTGACCAATGATCTTCTTTGTTTACATCTTGGCAAAAAATACGACGGATTTTACGGCAGATTTCAGTCTGCGCAGATTATGCTCAGCTCGCGACTCTGTTCATAGCATGAATCCCTGCAACCCCCCTACTAGCGCCGTTGCTGTGGCGATATATCTACGCACGACGGAAATACGAAGGGGTCTGCCAAACCTCGATAATTGTGCCTCCCTGCACTTGCAATCTGTGGGGTGTTGATGATGATGTTGAGAAATCTC
>Ga0307512_10007651_pt1 | contig 10656 bp, 10 predicted proteins | sample 14_EM_MG_FD_200267 | JGI IMG/M metagenome (GOLD analysis project Ga0307512, IMG submission 200267) | Populus trichocarpa ectomycorrhiza microbial communities from riparian zone in the Pacific Northwest, United States - 14_EM | ecosystem: Host-associated > Plants > Roots > Unclassified | place... | reverse complement strand
CCGTACTCTTCCCGTGGAAGCAGGATATATCAATAATGCACTTGTATGATTGATTTACTAGTGGGTGGGGCCATAACCTTTCAACCGGAGTATTATAGTCTACTTATCGTAAACGCGCAAAACGAACGAGGTGGAAATTGCACTACGACGAAAGGGCGAGGGAGGGAGTGAGATTGTCGAATTGGAATTTTCGACGACAAAGTGGTGGACGGAAATGTACAGTACGTGTGTGGGACGAAATAGAATATGTATGCGTGCGTGTGCGAGAGATAATGATGCTTGCGAAGAGAGACAAATGAAACTGTATCATGCAATGTGGGAGAGGAACGGAACGGAGGTGAGGGTCAAGTGAATGCAAGGCGAGCGGAAGAGGTGACGCTGGTGATACGGGAAGGGATGAACTAGTCACAAAACCAAAGGGGAAACATGCACAACAGAATTCGAAGAACAGTGGACAAAACGAAGCGAACGACCAGCAGCGGCAAAATGGACCAGACGATAGACATATCAGAGGAGGCGCGAGTGTGCTTCACATCCCCCGAGGCCGAAGCCAGGTTGAGTTTGATTGACAGTACGAAAAAGGGGCCCCATACACAGGATAGGGTTGTTGAACCCAGGGCTGTTGGAGATGTCCATCATACCCGTAATCGTGCGCATAGGTGCGCGGAATGCCGACCCCAGGAGGCCCGGCGTTGGCAAAAGGCGCAGGCTGTGCTTCAACGCCTCGGTACTGGTGATCGTGATCAGTGACGAGAGGAGAGCGCTCAGCGGTCTGGTGATAGGAGGAAGGGAACACTTTCCCGGCACCGGATACAAGTTCGTTGAACGGAGGCAAAATCATCCTGACATCATCCGAGTCTGCAGAAGACGGCGTGGAATGGGAAACAGATGAAGCAGTCGAACTTAGTGAGGGCACACTCAACCGATCGGGCGAAGGGAACTGATGCTGGTGTGGCTGATGGTGAGGGATGGTAGGGAGATAGCGGAGTTGTTGACCGTGAGCACCGTGGGAAGGGTATTGATGGTGTTGGAACTGGCGAAGATCCAACCAGGCTTCGCGAGAATCGGGACTGGTTGAGGCTGAATGGACAACCATCGGTGCACCGCTCGCGCGGTGATGTTGATGTGTGTGTAGGGTTTGCTGGCATGGAGAGTAAGTCGATTGAGAGCGAGTATACAGTGACTGATCGGGCTTGTTGGCCAGCGGCGATGGGACGGTCTGGGGGACAGGGTGATAACGAAGCTTTGCTTTTTTGGCCACGGAGATCGCCTTCCGCTCGGGCTCAGGAGCCTGTTGGTTCCGGATCGAAGTAGGGGAGCATGCGAGCGAGTAGTAGTACAAGTTCTATGAATGAGATATTAAGCGTCAGTAAATGAAGACTAGGACTAAAGGGGACGATATGGTCATCTTACCTGTGGCGCGGCCCAAGCCCTTTCCCTCTCCTGGAGAGGCCACGCAGCAGATAGCGTCTTAGGAGGAACGTGCTGACCAGAGGATGAGACCCACATGAGATCATCCAACTCGGCGTTTTGGGTAGTGTTGTTCACCGCCGGTGAATTGGATGCCAAACTGAGTTTGGAGAATGGTAGGCTGTCCAAAGGAGAACCAGACTTGACGCCGTGGTTAACAGCAGGAGATGAGGCAGAACCCGGGATGCTCAGAGATAACGCAGGCGTGTTGCGCCGTGGGGCTTTGATAGGTGGGAAGGCAGCAGTGGTAGGAGAAAATGCGTCCTCTGCAGAACGTTTCGCTCCAGATTTCGAAAGCTGGTCATTCGTGTGTCGTGAAGCAGGCTGGGTCGTAGAGGTGAACGTGAAAGGGTATCTGAAAGACTGAGAGGACGGTGAAGTAGATCTGGCGCGGTAAGGTCGAGTCGGGGTTGCATAAGCTGAAGCGGAGCGGCTGGTAGACCAAGTGTTCGATGGAACAGCGGCCCTCGCAGATCGGGTGCTGCGTCCCCGCGAGTAACAGTTCTTCTTCCAGACGTTACCGTCTTTCTCTTTGGTCATGACAAGACCCTTGAGAAGGTTCAACCACGATTCGTACGTTGTCTTGTTCACGTATAAAGAGAAGTCGATCCCGAGGAGGAACTCACGTTCCATCTTGTTGATCTCCTCGAGGGGAATACCGGAAACATCGGACCAGGTCTTGTTCGTGTACGTGTTACTAGAATGACGCGTCAGGACGAGCATATAACGATGTAAAGAACGGAAACGTACTCGTCCACAAACTTGTTGGCCATCATCAGCGCGGCAATTGCAACCCTAAACTCACTCCCCGGGAGGCTGTTTGTCAACCGATTTCGCTCCTTGAGCCGGTAAATGTAATGGAGGGAGAGAACTATGACCGATTGCGAGACCTGAGTTGTCTCGAGAACTTTCTGCATGAATTGAATGAAGTGCGGAGAGACGGAGAATTGGAGAGAGGCGGTGTGTGGACTTGAATGTGGAACGAAGTGGTGGCGGCGAGATGGGGAGGAGGAATTTGAGGAGAACCAAAGGTAGCAGACCATCTCACAGGTCTTTTCGGCAAGATAGAGGGACGATTGGTGCGAGTTGAGGAACCAATCCAAAAGGCCGGGGTACGGGGAATTCGGAGAGCTGTCCTGCAGGTCATCGTCCTCGGACATTGAGCTATCCTCATCTGGGGAGAGGCGTATGAGAGGGGGTTCGGGACGCGAAGAATTGGGCGCACCTTCGTAGCGTTGAATCGGAGGCAAACAGTTTGCACCAGGCGGGGTGAGGGGCTGCTTTGCGAAATCGCAGACATGGATGAGTTCGATTGGGAGGGTGGAGTAGGCGGCGTAAGACATGGACGAGGAGGGTGAGGAGGGATTAGCAGAACATAAACGAAGGATTGAAAACGGACGAGGAGGGGGAGGGGGTAGTATTATTATAATATAAGAAATTTAACGAAAATGACAGGAGAGGTTCACTCTCGACTTGCCGCAGATGGAACAGAGATTGAGAACCGCAATCTCTGATCTAACGATCGACTTCCAAATCGGGTGGACGAAAATACCCTCGTTGACGACTTTTTTCGGAAATAAAAAACAGACGACATTTCATAATCCGCCGCTCGGCAATTGGAGCCGATCAGCCATCAACGCAGTCTTCCGGGGATTTCTCCTCAATCTGCACTAATGAGGAAAACCCCCCCAGAAAACTGACCATTTCGGGGAGATGCTTAGCGCTCTGATGGGTTTTTTGGGAGTCGGGGAAATAATTCTTTTTGGTTTGGTAAGGATGATCCTCCCAGGATGGAACAGTTTCTGTTGTTGTTACCATCCACACGTAACGGCAAATCTCCGTCCGTGTGTATGTGAAGGAAATATACGTATCAGTCCGTCCTCCGTCCGTACAGTCCCCCCTCCGAGCAGCGCGCGTTCAGGTCATCTCTCGATCTGCTCTCACCCGAATTTCCACCAACGTAAACCATAACTGGCCAGATCCCAAATCCCGCTCCATCGGAGACACATGCATTTCGGAACCCACGCCGTTGTTTTGAAGAATGCAGCTAGCTCTACGCACCTGTTCCGATCAATGCCCTCGATTGCCTCTCGAACGGTAAAACTTGAGGGCAGCGCGGTGAAAACGGACCTCGTCCTTGGGTTCTCCAATTGTGTACTTGCGTTGCGAAACATCTCCCCAAATACGTCTACTGCTACCTTCAGGTAATCGCTCCACCCGAGCGCTTGATCTCTCTAGTACAACATCTGTCCTATCTCTGTTCAAGGGAGAACAGTGGGCGACAACTCTCATCAGAACCTTTCCCACTCTGAGCCCATGGAGTTCTGTACTTACTTGGTCCGTGACCTTGACCCATCTACCCATATGTGTGCGTATGCATGTGTAAATGGTGCATCGTCGGATCTGTTAGAGGCTCGACGCCCCCTTGGGCTGCCAATCGGTGATCTGGCTCGTTCCCTGTTGTGTCACGCGCGCACGCGCAGGTTCTTCGGCTCGCCTCGAACGGTTCGCGAACGACAAACGGTTCCAGGAACCTGACGGCCCTGGGGGGTCACCGGTCACCACCCTGTTTTCAGAGTTCGCATCGTGCCGGATGGCGTTCGGAGTAAACGTGAAAGCGGTGTAGGTAAACGAAATACGAAACGGAGACCCTGATCCATGAACATGTATGCACCACCGTTGTACTTTACGGTAAACTGAACGCCAAGGTTCCTGCCAGTCGCCGTAACCGCCCAGTAGTTTATGTAGTAAGTAGCTGATCTCGCTCCCTTCATCAGATCATTCAGTTACAGCAAAGGACCGCAGCCGGGTCACAGAGGCCACGTAGCTCAGCCAATGTGATACCGCCTTCCTAAACCTAAAACGTCAATTGTCCCGTCGTTGTCGTACCGGAACAGAAAGGGGGGTCCATGTGGGAATTCCTTCACCCAGCTGGTGCGGCGAAATTTTCAGAGGATATGAATTGTTTTTGCAAGCAACTTTGAAATCCAACAATGTCTGTCCGATGAATAATCTCTCGATGATTCTGAGGAACAAGCGCACGACCCACATGCGTGAGGGGCTATTGTCCCACTGCTTTCTGCGGTGCGAGTACTCGGCATCGTTACATATCCGTGGAAGCCCCATTGATCACTGGTAACGAATGCCATGGAAATTCTCAGAATTCGGCAGAAAATGCATAGGGCGGTGATCACCACACCCACAGTGGCCACCACCCACACGTCCGCGCCTGCTTCCCATTCGCTTTGAGTTTCTTTCGGCCAAAAGGATCAAGAAAGATCCTTCCACGCCACCTGACTGTAGGTCGCCTTACACCTCCATTCCGGGATAAGCGCGTCATTGATGGCGCTCTGCTTATTTCCGGACCTAAACTCGGTGCGGCAGATGGCAACGTCACTTGCCACGGAATAAACCAGGGTCGACATCATAAATCCAGCTCATTTCACGAGGTGACCCTGGCGAACCAATTGAATTTGAAAAAACGTTGATCGCGACTGTGCAGGTGGCCCACGTGAATGTGTTCTCGACGACCCGGCCTGTCCTTCCGAACGGCGGTGCTTGACCAGCGTTCAGGCTGCCGACCTGCGAGCATTGTTATGACGTTCTGAGCGCACATCTCCTGTTCTCAATCACATCTCCGAAATTACGGCCCAGACATCGCATCCCATACTTGGGTGTACGGTTCCCAACCCCAGGGATCACCACATTCTCTCGTCCAGAAAAAGGCGAAACCGCGGAAAATTTGTATTTGATCGGCCCACTACGCATTGCCAAAGGAGATAGACGGCTTACCATTCCCCAGAGGCGACTCTCTCAACCTCAAACCGGTTGGACCACGCCGGCGGCTGTGACGGAGAGCATTCCTTGCGGGGAATCCTTGATGCTATGTGTGCACTACGGCCGGTTGCCCGAAACGGGCGACTCGGCCGAGACCCCACGCGAGCGCAGACCCAGCCAACAGCTCAGGGTAGATGCCACGCAGTCTCAGAGGGTGAGAATTTCACAAACACGACCATTGCAAAAATGCTCCGTCCGACGAAACGAGGATGTAAGGTTGATGATCTAGAACTTTGCTTCGTCAAAAGGGTGCACACTTGTGGCCCCCGTTATTCAGATGTTCGCGTGGTGAAGTGACCACCCTGCGTTTGGTCAAGGTTACAATACGATCGTGTGATCCTGGTGCTCCCCCATTGTTAGAGACGCCAGAACGATTGATTGGCGTTGAAGGACCTCCTTTCTCATGGTCGGTTTCATTGCCCTTGAAACGGCCTTTACTAACCTGAGAAACCAAGGAAAATCAGCACCTTCGGATGATCATCGACTTCTTAGCCTACGGCGACTATCACCATGATGTCCCAAATGTGGCGGTTGCAGTTGTACCTTCCTGAGGGGAGATGAACACCTGCCGCGACGAGGTTACGGGACTCTTCATCGCCACCATCACAGCACGGGACCAATGACGACGACGACCGCCACGGACTTGGGAAGATAAATCATCCGAGTAGCTGATCACCTTTCCACAAGAAACACCGGCTGATAGGCGAAAATCTCAGACGCAGCACACTTTATCAAAATAAGGGATGACCGTACTCCGCCTGCTCGCTTCTCTAGCTCCTGTTCACACATCAGCGTATGTCCTCGACCAAGGAGACGGCCAACCTTCATCTGTGCTGTGACACTTTGAGTTGGCCCTCCAGGGCGATCATTCGGGTGTGCCGCCCTCCTCAAATCCATCATATCGCATCAGATTCCATAGGGCGCGAGGGTTAACATTTGATTTTTGCTCTACCAACTAAAACTCACCGTCAAAGCCGCACGCCAGAACAAGACCCGGGAGGATCATGAAGCTTCGGACGGGATGGTGCGGCTGTTATGCCAGATGATAACAAAAGATTTTAATGTGTTACATACCGTGGCCGCCTCCAGGAATAAATCGCCCCAGGAGTGCCGTACCGTGGTCACGGTCGAAGGTTCGAAATATGACTTACTGACATCGAACCGGACATCTGTCGGATCTGTATGATGAAAATCACTGAAAGTCTGGTTTATGAAACCGCCATGGTCTGGGAAAAAAGTTGCGGTTTTCTCGAGCCGCAAAAGTTCTTTCGAGAACTTCCCCTCCGTTGTAGAACATTGTGAATCGATGTCTTGAGCTCGTAGGCCACAGAGTCCCAAGTATGTAGAAGTTCAACGTGTCACACGGGGATACATCTGGACAAACGTGGGTAAACCACGTGATCACCTTCTGTGCCTCCCCTCGCCGCCGTTGCTGCCAACGAACTCGAACTCTCGTTCTCCCTTCAAGACTATCCCCTTTCTCTCTTCTTCGTCTCGCTATTGTCTGCGTTCGGCCTTACTACGACCTCTGCCCTCACACTCCTTTGGTACATTGAAAGCCGTATAGTCGACAAAACCTTTCACGATGGGGATTCAGTTCGGATCCTTCGACACAATTTGCCAAACCGCTGCGCTCGTCATTTGTCCACTCATAGGGGCGACGCATGGAATTGAGCCCTCGTGCTACAGCAGGAACGTTGAGATATCGGGACGATTGTTTTTCCAACCATGCAAGTTGTTTCTCTAATTTATTTCTCTTCCTGCTTGAACGAGGGCCAAAAATGATATTGTCTTGCTTGATGCTCTGGCTTTGGACTATACAGCAACATGTTTCGTGCACATAGTTGCAATCCTGATGACGATAATCATGATCCTGCACATTAGAAGCAAGTATACTGCAGTTGGTGCGTCACGGTTCCACGAAGGGTCTAAATGTGGTCGCGACTGACCCTAAGGCGTTTACAGGACGAAAGGAGATCGTCACGTTCTTTTACCTGTATGCGTTCATTGAAATCCTTGCGTTCTTCATGGATTCCGGGGTTATACCCTCGGCGCATGCTAGCTATGCGGTACGTGACCTCGTGATGCTTCCTAAACGAAACACATTTGATGCCGAACGTGACATCTTCTCTACTAGTGGTTCGCTGCAATCTATACTGGGTTGGTGGCAACGGCGTACACCTGTCTGCTGATCAACGGTTTCGTCGGGTTCCAGTTTGCAGAGGACGGAACACCGCTATCGTTATGGGTATGCGCACGTCATACTGGTGAAATGACCCCCGATTTACTGTGTTTTCTTCGTAACCCCAGTTCCTGCGAATCTCTTGCCTGGTGGTATTTGGGGTCACATTCTTCCTCGCTATCGCAACCTTCAAGCAATACGTCGGATTCAGCTATTCCAAACCCATCGCCCTGTGGATCATCTATATCTTGTGGCCCTTGATCTGCACCGTGGTCTATATCGTATCGCAGCTTATCCTCGTGTTCCGAACGCTTGAAGACCGTTGGCCTGTCGGAGATATCGTATTCGGGACCGCATTCTTCGCCGTTGCTCAGGTGATCTTGTTCGCCTTCAGCGTCACGATCTGCGACGCCATCAAACACTACATCGATGGCCTCTTTTTCTTCACGCTTTGCATGCTGTTGAGCGTCATGATGGTCTACAAGTACTGGGACAGTATCACTGTACGTAAACATCGTCGCGCCGGAGTTATTTTACACTCTGGTTGCTTTTTTACGTCTGTGAGGCGGAAACTGACGGTTAATCTTTTGTTTCAACAGCGAGAAGATCTGGAGTTTTCCGTCGGATCCAAGGCCGCTGTCTGGGAAGTGAAAGACCCTTCATTGGTAACCGAGTACCACGAAGAGGACAGCAGCCAGAATCATGGAAACGGGTACGGTGGTGGTGGACGTGGCTACCCTCCACAAGGATTCTAGTCACCTTGTTTTCCACCCCACATGCGTCAACCCGGTGTTCGCGTTCCCTCTGATTAGTGTAACCTTTCTTGTTTGTTGTCTATATTATTCTCTCCCACTTCATCTCCGAAAGGTTCCTCGGTTCTTTCTCATACTTTCACAGTTCGCATACATACGCAGGCATTCGCCCCACGGACGATGGAACGTTTCTCCCTACTATTATTTCTGTCTCACCTTCCCTTTTTCCCTTTGTTCCCTCACCACGCAGAGACAGTAATCTCAGTTGAAAAATGTGACGCACGGATTTTTCTTGGAGATTGACCCACAAGGCTACGTGCGCTGCGGGTTGGCGTTATGGGCGGCTTATTTTCTTTGGTCGTATAGAATCATACACTCTGCATCGTGCCTAGCGGCTTTGCAGTTTTACGAAGTGTCTCCATGTTAAGGTCCGTTGACATGTTATGGATAGCACGAGGTGGGTTCGAAACAACCGTTATGGGGTATACATACTTACATGTGAAGATCCAGCGTTCAGAGTTAATAAAACCCTGGGAACTAGTTGCTTCGAACAATAGCCACAGAAACTAAGTATACTAAACGTGTAGCGAACCGGCACCCGAGGCGTCACTAAACTCATTCGGGGGGTCTCTTTGTAAGTTACACGTTCCACGCGTGCGAATCTGGGCCAAGTCCGGGAGGGGTCAGATCTCTCATGTGTGTTGTGCGGTATGTATTATGGAAGTCCGCAGCCTGCGACTTGATCCAAGACCAGTACGAGAGAGGCTTAATGGCCGCTTCACGTTCAAAACGTTCGGAATCGACGGTAGAAGCGATGTGGAGAAATCTTTCACGCGCGCGCGCGCGCTGTGTGTGTACATAGGGCCGTCGAAAGCGCCGCATTCACCGGTTTTGGGAGGTCCTGCGTCTGGGGAGCGTGGGTTGGGGGTTCCCTGATGAGGGAAACACAGAACACCCCAGGGCGCGTCGATGGTGCCACGTCCGTGGGCGTGGCATTTGTAGGGGTGATATGTACTTGGCTCTGTAGTTCTTTGTCAAATTTTGTTTTTTTTCCCTTCCTCCCCGAATGGCGGCGGGGTTCCATTCTTAGCGGGTGATGATCAAGTTGGACATGTAGCATCGCCAGTGCTAGTGAGAGAACCTGTGAGGATCCTTCCGCCGCCGCAACGCTGAACAGTGAACAAGGGGTTCTCCAACTGATTCTCGGATTATGGGCGAGCAATCTGCGCGGAGGCAGTGTGGCTCTTAATCGATGTCTTAATCTTTTACCCCCCCCTTTGTCGACGACGATAATGAAGAGAATACGAAACGGGGCGAAAGATATCGATGGACGGTTGTTGTTGTTTGTCCCATACAGATACGGATTTCAGAGTTTTGGTTCGTGGAGCAACTGGTTATGCGTATGAGACACGCGCGCTCTTTCGTCGAGGCTTATACCGCCATAGTTTACCCTAAGTATATATGGGGCTTAGCCACTGGCATTAGGGCTGATGAAGCTGAAATGATCTGTTCCCGGGATGATGAATGGGAAGAGCATCGATGCTAAAAAGAAAAGGAATAGAGGTTTGAAGTGAAAATAATAAATGAGGGGGGTTTTGTATACATAGGTAAGTAAGTAAGCAAGTGCAAGTAAGTAAGTGAATGGCCATGGCCCGAGATCTGCGGGGGCCTGGATTTGGGTGCCGTAAAGCGAAGCCCCGACTTTATTTTCTTTCGGTTCGAAGCCCGCGCGCGTGGGTTCCAAACGAAGTTCCAAGCGGTGGGGGTATGTATGTACTTTTATGTGGTTACCAAACACGGTCGTTGCACCGCCATCGCGCTGTGACGTTTGTTTCTCTCGTACAGCACCGATGAGTTGGGCGAGGGGCCAGGAAGTATTACCCCCGAAAGGAGAGATCACCTGGACACGGACAAAGAATTCCAAGTCACGCGACACACCCCTTCCCCCCAAAGGGATCTGACGCCTTTTAATATCCCCTCTCAGCGGGACGGGCCACCCCAGACGCTCGTACACCACCGTAATACGAACTTTGAATGGTAAGGGAGCCGCTTTTGTAAATTCCTTATTCGAAATTTCACTTCATCCCCGGACGAGTTGATCGTGCCCGGTCAGAACGAGTGGAGGGAACCGAGACATGAGCGCACGAATGCGCATGCAGTGGATGTAGTACAGTAGTGGCATGATGTGGTGCTACAGCATGCGTTCTTCCCAAGGTTGCTATCGTACCTATTAGATGCAGGGCGACGGGGGGTGGAATTAGATGGACCAATGGCGGTGCGGGCCTGAACCTTGCACGTGTGCACGCTTGAACTTTGACAGTTTGAGTTTCCACAGACGACACACCACCCCTCGTGAACAGATTGACGCGAAATCTCTTGTAAATTGCGCGCCTACTCCGCTCTGACGTATTTGCC
>Ga0307512_10007650_pt1 | contig 10656 bp, 17 predicted proteins | sample 14_EM_MG_FD_200267 | JGI IMG/M metagenome (GOLD analysis project Ga0307512, IMG submission 200267) | Populus trichocarpa ectomycorrhiza microbial communities from riparian zone in the Pacific Northwest, United States - 14_EM | ecosystem: Host-associated > Plants > Roots > Unclassified | place... | reverse complement strand
GTTTTATCACTTGAAACTAAGGTGTTTCCACACCATTCAGTACTTTGATCATGTTCTACTCTGACTTTTTTACATACTAACTACTGAAATTAAGGTGTTTCCACACCATTCAGTATGTGAAACTACTAAATTTCAGTAGCTTTTGAGTTTATAGTGGAGTGTCTGTTCGTTGGATAATCCAGTAGTCTTCCAAGATTCCATCGTTATTCACAGAAGTTTGGTATTTCCACAAATACCCTGAAAAGATAATAGGGTCTGGGCAAAGTTCGGTTAATTCTGATAATAAATGTTTGATGTGACGTTCTTGTTGTCCTTGTAATAAGTACCAACAATGAGTACGAAATGCATCTAATTCTTTCTTGCTTTGAGTCAGAACTGTGTTGGCTAGGTACTTATGTCCTGGTAAAAATGATTGGAAAGTTCTTCCAATTATCTCAGATCCTCCAGAGACAATCGATTCTAATGGTGTGGGAGGTTCAAATGGGGTAGTAGGTAAGGAGGCTTCTTGGTAATTATCCAAAAGAGATGGAAGTACTGGAGGTGGGGGATATACATGGTAACTAGGGGTAGGTTCTATGTGGGATGGGGGAATTACCATTGGGTAAACAGGTGGAGCGGGGATAGGAGTGGCCGGTCTGGGGGTTTGTCTTTGTTCAGGAACAGGTCAGGTTATAAAGGGAGCAGTCCTTCTTAGGGCTCGTCCTCTTTCATTGGGATTCCCTCTTTGGGTGGTTCTTTCGTTAGAAGGTACGAACTGGGATGTATCTTGGGAAGAATTGGATCTCTGGCAGTCTCAAGCTGGGGCTGATCATTGACAAGGTGCCAGTTTGCAGGGTCCGATTGTAATGCAAGCTGTTTATAGGTTGATTACTGTACTTTGGGTTCCAGAGAGAAATACCAGCAGGCATTGGGGGTATTCCAGGCTGTTGAGTATCACAATAACAAATGTCAGTGCCACAAATGCACAGACAGGCTGAGTTGGTGGATCTGGATTCTGGGGTCGGGGATGTGAATTGAAAGTTGGTGGGAGTCCAGTAATCGGTGTCTGAACTGGTACTTGGGGTGTTAACACAGGTGGGTCCAAGGGTATTAGCTGGGGTAGAGTTAACACTGTCCCAGTAGTGGTCCTGGATGTGGATGTTGTTGGGAAGGCCCTGAACCTGGTTAAGATAGGCCTGGTACTCGGTCTCCCTTCCAAGGGCGTTAGGTACCGTAATTGGGAGTGAAAAGGTGGGTGGGTTGATGAGTGGGAACAAGAGGATGTGTTAAGGTCCAAGGCCTTAAAGGTGTGACATGCACAAGTTGTACGAATGGAAGTAGCGTGTGTACAGAGGAATAGTCCTTTTGAAAGGACTTGGTAAAGGGAGTGCTCACTTGTGATGACTAAGATGGATCAGGTGATAGAGGTAGAGTCTCCTAGTGATACTAGAGGTGACTCAGAGGTAGATTTAAGAGGGAAGAGCACACAAGGATGAGCTTTCAAGACGTTTGGATTGGAAACCAAGTCAAGCTTAAGGCTTGACTGCAGAGCTAAGGCGGGCTTATATACAGGTCTGTAGCAATCTATCCTAAAGGGTAGAACAATAGAATATCAGAGTCAGGTCGAGTAAGTACAAGTCAGAGTAGGTAGGAGTCAGGACAAGTCAATATGAGTCAAGTCAGGGGTCAGGGAGAGGAGTCAGATCAAGAACGAGTGGTAGCTCGTGTAGTACTGTATAGGATGACGTAGCGGTCTAGATATAAGTGAGTCATGAATGAATGATACTATATGCGAAGTTACAAGTCAGTCCGAGTCAAACTGGAGGACGCGCAGGCATCCAATGAGTCAAGGGGATAGATATCCAATAGGGGAAGTCAAGGCAGGGTTCAGGATAGAAGCATTGATGGCGGGTTCCAAAGTAGGCGAGGGCACATCAGGGGAAGCCTTGGGAGATGCCAAGGCACTTTCAGGAGGAGATCTGCAATGTGGCACTGCAATGGTATGCACGCTGTCATATGTAGGCAAGTGCTTGTGGATTAGTCCCTCAGCGTTCCATATGCGTGCGTACTGAGGTTGCGAGACGATGCTGGTTGGTGAGGCACTACGCTTGCCTAGCGAGCTAGCAGGGGACAGAGGGTCTTCAGGGATAGTGACCTCTAACAGGGGACGATGGCTTGGTACAGTGGGATAGACGTCGTGGGATATAGGCTGGGGCTCTTGCACGTGATCGGGTTCTGGGATCGACTGCTGGCTGGGCCAGTCGACGGGAATGTCGAAGTCTAGGAGCTGGGGCACTGGCATGTGATCGGGTACTGGGATCGACTGATAGTTGGGCATGTCAGGTGACTGGTCAGGTGGCTGGACAGGTTGCTGGGCAGGTTGCAGCGGGGATAGGTTCGGGAGTGCAGAGGGGAATATAATGGTCGGGGATGGTTCGGGGTTGCTCCAGGGTACCGCAAAGGGTGGCAAGGTAGCAGAGAATGATGAGGGAAGTGAAAATTTGAGGGGGAGATCATAACAGGATGGTGTGGATGGGCTGCCACCTAAGGTTGGCAAATTTGTATTGATAGGTGTTACTATTGGTGTAGATGAATTGGAAATTGTCATCAAAGTTTGTCTGGAGTCAAATTTCGTTAAATTCCACTTCAATTTCAGTTTGCAACAGGAGAAATCAGGACAGAAATCTAACTCTGTGCCCTGATTGTAACTGCAAACAGATTTCTTCCTGGTACAATGGCGTGCTATAATGCCAAAGGAAGGTTTCGTTGTAGAATAGACTTAGTTGGTCAAGGGGGGTTCCGTCATATTGGGTAACACCTGATAGTCTCCAAAAGAGTAGTGTTTGATTTGTGTTACTGATAAGCTCATCAAGGGAGTAGTCAACATATGCATAAAAGCAGATGTTGCTTAATATTTCTCCAAAGGGTAATAATTCGATAAGGCCTTGGGTAATGAAGTGTTGTTCACTCCAATACATAAGTTGAATTTGGTTTCTTAAATCAGTTAAGTTGAAACCAGCTTCTCTAAGAAATTCTTCTTGAATTTCTTGGATTTCTAATGCTTCTGACACTAAAGAGATTTGATAACCCTTTGTTTATTTACACCAATCCTTTGTAAACTTACTTAAACAAGTTACAAAGGAATTTCTAGGGGGGGAGGTGTAATGTGTGCAAAAGGGTTAGTAGGGACTCGCGGGGTACAGATGAAAGTGGCAAGTCCAGGTTGTGTTCATAAGATATCTTCTGTACGCATATTCCTTTCTGTTACAAAAATTCCATCAGCTGTAAAGTGAATATGTCCACAAAGAGTAGCTATGCATCCGTCAAGGAAGTCGTAAGCTACTAGAGGTACAAGAGCGTTTTCAAAGTGCTCAAGCCAATCTGGGGGGAATTGTCCAAAGATAAGTTTAATAGAGTCAACAAATGATGACTCAAGGTAACCAAAAGGAAAAGAGGCAGAATGGGGGTGATGCCCTACTTTGGTGCAAAGGTTGATAGATAGGAGGGGGCCGTTGGACTTGACCCAGACATTATGATAGACATCAACATGAAATGGGGTGATGAAAGAGACGGGATGAGTCTTGAGATCGGGGATGCAAGGAAGTAGATGGAGGAAGTTGCGTTCAACAAATTCTTCTGATGGTACCCAAAACTTCTCACCACAGTCGTAAACAACTTGGTACTGGTGGGGGTGTCGGTTGATGGCGTAGGTACAGGCTGGGGCATGGAAGAGATTGGGGAAGAGATCAGCTACAGATACCTCCGAGAGTGGTAGTAACTCAGTAGAGGGTGCTCACAGTTCAGGGGCGGGAGATGGGACGGTGGCAACAGGAGCTTCAACAATAGGTGATAGAAGGGGGGTGACCGGGATGTCCTCAAGAACAACATGTTCTCTAAGATCATGTCCAAGATGCTGATGGATGAAGGAATCTTGGGTGGGCACAGGAAGGAGGTTTTCCTTTTTGTCTTCGTAGTACTGGGGCTTGTGGGCAGCGATGTGGGCAAGGACGTCAAGACTAACAACTGGGGCAGGGGAGACAGGGGCACTGGTGACAATATAGGCGGGACTGTCAGGGACATTGAGAAAAGGAAAATCCTCAACGTTGTCAAGGGTAGACCAGACAGGAGCAGGAGATAGGGGGTACTGGAGTTTGGGGGACTGAGGGACAATGGGTTGGAAGACGCAGGCAGCGACATCAAAAGGACTTGGGTAGTTCCAAGTGTTGTGAGGGCTTTGGAGGACCTCAAGGATGGCGGCGGTAGCGTCTGCAATGTTCTGCTGGTAGACGTTATCAAGGGCAGACCAGGAGGCGACAGAGATGTGGGAGAGAGTGGGGGAGGCAACAACAGTGGACTTGGAAGTAGTGAAGGACACTTCACTATACAGTTAGCTCCACTTTAGAGACTGTTCTAATGTCAAGACCTACTACTGTTTATGGTAGCAGTGATGCGACGATGATGTATTTGAGGTGGAGGTAACTGGCAAGGAGACAGAGGTGGGCAATGTAGAGGGCAAAGAGAGCAAGGAAGAGTTGAGCTTGTAGGGGCTCAATTGTGGGGGGTAGATAAGAGAACAGTCTGAGGACTGTTTGCTCAATTTTGCAGGTCTTATATACTAATACAGGGTGGTCTGTGCATACATGTTTAGGGCAGGCATATATACTCAAACAGATGGCCCATACTTTAGGGCAGGTACAAATACAGGTTGCGGGTGAGTGACTTTACTGCGCTCCAAGGTCTTGTGACTTGTTTGTTGATTTGTGGGTTCATTGATTGTTCCCACAGTCTTCCATGTGCCAATCAACAGACTAGGCGCACATCTGAAGCGTGCTTGATCAGGTGATCATGTAGCAACTTGTGATTGTGTTGATGACCAATCCCTTGGTTGGTCATGTGATACCTTCCCAGGGTCATGTGTTTGTATATCACGTGATCTCAAAGTTGTCAAGATGTCATGTGATCAAATATGTGACAGGTCAGGTGATAATTTCCCAGGGTCATGTGGTCGAGGAGTGGATCCTACCACATAACTATACTTTAGCTTAGGGGCGGCTTTGGGAGGACTTGGGCTTGGGATTCTTTGGATGCGTGTTGTTGCAGACTCCGTCCTTGACATTGACTTCAGGGCTAAAGGCAGGCTTATATACAGGTCTGTAGCTATCTATCCTAAAGGGTAGAACAATAGGGTGCTTCCTAAATAAGTGAACAATAAGAAATACAAGTGAGCAGTAGCAAATGAGTATCCATAGGTAAGATCAAAAACGAGTAGTGGTACCATGTGGTACACTACACAGAATGACGTCGCAATCTAGATATAGATGCGTTAGATATGAATGATGTTATGTACAAAGTTACAAGTCAGTCCAAGGCGAATTGGAGGATGCATAAGTGTCTGACAAGTCAAGGGGATAGATATCCAATAGGAGAAGTCGAGTTGGGGTTTGGGATAGAAGCACTGATGGCGGGTTCTGATATGGATGGGGAGATATCAGGAGAAGTCTTGGGAGATCCCATGGCACTCCTAGAAGGGGATCTAGCATGTGGCACTGCAATGGTATGTGTGCCATCATGACTAGGTGAATGCTTGTGGATTAATCCTTCAGGGTTCCATATATGAGCATATCATAGTTGCGATACAATGCTGCTTGGGGAGGTGCTGTGTTTGCCTAGTGAACTGGTTGGGGACGGAGGGTCTTCAGGGATATCGATCTCTAGTGGAGGACACTGACTTGGTACACTTGGATATGTGTCAAAGCGCATGGGCTGGGGTGATGGCACATGACTGGGTTCTAGGATCGATTGCTGGCTGGGCCAGTCTGGTGGGATGATGATGGTGGATTCTTCTAGGTCAGACATGGGGCTATCAGAGTTGCTGGAGGCATTATCCAGCTTCTGGTCTATGAGGTGTTCCATGGATGAGTACTGTTGAGTGTGCTGGCTCCAAGGGATTGGAGGCGTGGGCCATCGAGGGCTGATGGCTGGAACTGGCAGGTGGACTGCCTGATATGGGCAAGGTTCTGGCATGGGGATGACTGGTGGCGGGGCAGGTGCTTTGGGTGGCAAGGATAGCTCTGGGAGTGCTGAAGGGAATATGATGGTCAAGGATGGTTCTGGGTTGGTTTGGGGGGTTACAGAGGGTGGCAAGGCTGCTGAGGATGATGAGGGTAGTGAAAATTTTAGGGGCAGATTGTAACATGTGCTGCCGCATGTGCATTCGACTGTGCATACCCTTGCACACCCTCGCTCTGCCCGCATTCCCCCTGCGCTCCCTTGGCCATGGGCCCATTCATATCGCTGTGGCCGCCCCTACCACTATCGCCATTACCACACCATCGCCATCACCGCTGCAGCTGCTGGCATTGAGATACCACCCAGCAACCTATCCAGCCTGCGCAGCTGCAACAATGTGCCACCAGAGGTTCCAGGGATGCAGGAACACATCGCAGCACCACACAGAAGGGTTTGGGCAGTGTCCGGCACTGTGGCGAGGGGCAGAAAGGGTGTGTTCACCCCTCCTGGGCAGCAAGGCCCCTTCCAGCTCTGTAGTGTATTTTTTTTATTGTTATATTCTTGTTCTACTTAATACAAATACAATAATATATATACTGTGTATAAAACAAGGGAGAGTGGGGGCAAGCGCGCTTGCTGTCAGAGATGACAAGCTCAGCTGTGCGAGACAATGGGCTCATGTCATCCTCAGCTGCTAAGGGGTAAGTGTGGGAGCCCCAGCTAGCTGGCTCCAGGTTTCCAAGAGGGCCCTGGTGATTGCTGGGGCTGCACATGCCAAGGAGCCTCATAATTTTATTTTTTGTTGTTATATTCATGTTCTACTTGTAAAAACAAATCCAATGGTATATAATATGTTATATAAATTATGTAGTTGAAGTAATATGTGTGCTCGCTGTTGGGGATGACGAGCTCAGCATGGGAGACGATGACGACACGTTGTCAGAGGTTGCCAGTGGGAACAGGGCACGTGAGAACTGCTGGGGATGGCTGGGGACCGGGGAGCTGGGGATCCCCAGCACCTGTGGGTCAAGAGGGTGATCTTACCAATATCCGCCTGTCACATGAAGAGGTTAAGCGTGACACTTAGGTGGCGGGATCATCAGTCAACTGATCATTGAGTCCACATTCAACGGCCGGTCAACTGCCAAGCCGGATCAGGCACCAAATCGATATGAACTTTAACCATATAATATCACAAAACAACGAGGTGCCTTATACAGAGTTTTCTTTCGGGCAGGGTGGTCGTTTCTACGGGTCCTACGGTCGTCTCCATGCACAAAGGTATTACCAATTTTCCAATGCTTCTACTCAGGAACGAGCAGACTCACAAAATTGATTGTCCCACAGAATGTCCAGAGCCGGATCCTTGGCTATGTAATGAAACCTCCAGCGGCGCCAGCTATTGCCAAATGCCAATAGCTCAATGCAACATATATGCCCGGGCCTTCCCTCGTCCTGAAACCGTTGAGAGAAGAATCGTCCCTCTGGTCTTCTCTGGCCGTCTTCTCACCACGTATTTACGTTAAAAGGTAAGGTGAAAGACTAGGACTAACTCGGGATTACAACACATTGTGATATGCGCCCATCGCCAACCAACCGGGAAATGTCGCGTGCAGTGTCGCAGCCTACGAATAGACTGTCACAGAATCGAAGTAAGGCCTTTATTCCTCTTTTTATGGTACTGAAAGTGACAAAAGCAATCGCTTGGACAGTTAACCAAGTATAAAATCACGAGGGTGCAATTGACACCTTCTGCCAATGAACGACTTCCTCCTACACCCGACAATCTACGGGCTCATTTGATTCCGTCTAATGATGGTCGCCTTTGCCCTAGTAAACAGCAAAGATGAGGGTGGTTATTTTATCGCATCAGACCAAGCCGCGGTGGGTTGGTGAGTGATCTCCCTTTTCTTCAGCGAACATGTCATGAAACAAGATTTAGGCATGAGCTCCCCCGTGACTTGGCGCATGAGATTGAGGATGTACGACAACATGGCGAGGAGGTGAAGGAGGTGTCCATCGGACTTGATGGAGACCGGTTTCTCCGGACCAACAAACGGTGTGGTAGGTTCTCTTTCGACCTCAACCCCGCTTTCCGTCATCCATCTTTGACTAAACAAGAATGGCATATCGTAGCTTGGAAAACAGAATGCGGCCGAGCAGAGACAACCTCGAACGTGGAGCTCTGTAACCGGCTCACAGAAGGAGTTGCCATGGGTCCCTACATGATCCGGTCCTTCACCTTCGTACCGGACTCGACGGGCTACGTCGCTGTTCTGTACAACGAGGATGGCTCGTTCACTCACTGCGCATGGCACAATATCCCACCGAGGCTCGCCGCTCTTCTGAGTCGCGAAGCATTAAGAGGCGTCCGCCGTGTGGCCGTAGGTGTGAACGGCTCATATGTGGTGGTACTAAACAATGGGCGTTTATGGTGGTACAAAGTCCCCGAATCGCTTGGCCAACTACTAGACAACGCGCAGAGGACGGGGCGTGAGGTAGTGGTAAGTTTATGGCCACATAGATAAAACTAGGAATGCTCTGGCTAATATCCTTTGATTCTATCTACAGACCGTGTCCCTATCCCTCATCTCGCCTAGCTGGTATTTCGTCGAACTCGCGGGCGGGTTCACAGAATACGTCCTACCTCTGGGTTGGCACACTTCCATCAACCAATACATCTCTCGACCAGTGAGCAACACGGGTCCCAAGATGCTCACTTCGTCCAACTCCACAACTTCGCCTTTGTCCACATCCCTGCCGCACGCGCAATACACGTCATTCAGCCCGATCGACACACATAGCTCCCACCCCAGACACACGCCCTTCGACCCTAACCAGTACCCTGCACCTGTCCTGACCACTGCGCCCCAGACAGTTCCCAACGATACTCACATGTACTACCACGTCACGCCACCACAGCCGCAGACCGCGTCAACAACGCGGAACAATGACCCCATGTATCAGATATTTGGTGACATCATGGACACCGTAGCCCCGGCTGGTCCGGGACTTCAAGTTGATCTTGGAATAGGTTTCGGAGGTTTCTGATCCCATCGACTTGTTGAGCGGACTCGCCTGGGTGGTTTGCTGTTTTCTTTCAGGCCTCAGTTGCATTGGGTGTGTGCTGGTTTGGAGGTTGTTCGTTCTGATCCGTCCCTGTTCCTCAAAACTTCGGGTCAACACGCACTTGTCGGATGGAAATTTTCGGTTGTTGAGTTCGCACTGGTAGTATTGCACGGTATTGTTTAATCCCACGCTAAGCGCATCGTGGACGCTTTTGATTTCTGTTCTTCATATGACACTTCCTTTCCCCGGAATATTCCTTTGATAGGTTCAGGGAGGAAGATACATAAAATTTATTGTACTGTACTGTTTTATGTGGTATTTCAGTTTCAAGCCCAACCCGGATTCTCATTATACGGAGAAATGTAAGGACTTGATTGTGGTAGTGGTAGTAACGTGCGGTGCGATCTGTACTGTAATAACAGTCAAGAATCAAGAACCGATGGTCCTTTCTCACACCGCCCATCGATTAAGGGACTATCGAAGGCCAGAACGAGTCTTGTCGGGAGCTCGTAAAAGTAGATGAGTGGCATGTAACGAAAGGAACGTGCCACTGGCACCCGTACGCGAGGCCTCACAGTTTCCAGGGTTCCGCATTATTTTATAATGGCAGCTCTTCCGTTCTGAACAAAACCACAATAGCGTCTCCCAGGGTACCTGATCCTTCGATCTCACCAATGGGAGAGGCTCTGGGAGTGGGTAATCGAGTGCATTCGGTGTGCATCTGACATGCCCGTAAGAATAATGCACCGCATTGATTTGGAACGGAGGAGATCGTAAGCACGCACGTGGGATTCGATAACGCGCTAGTTGGTTGCAGTGAACCAGGGGATAGGTTTATATAACAGGTTGTGCTTGCGATGAATGAGTAAGAAGGGAGGGAAGTCGAAATTATCCAAGAAAAGGGAGTTGAAGGGAGAGAGGAAGCGCAAGGGCAGGCGTACACAGAAACTGTAGGGGGATGTATAAAAGGGAGTAAACGAAATTGCAAAACGTCGTCGGTACCATCGCCGCGTTGTGGCGGCATGCTAAGCGATGTCGTTATGCGGATGCGCTGAAGCGAACGCGAGGTGTGCATGGGGGTGCGCTGGTGTAGATGGTGGTGGAGGGAACGCCTTCAAGTTCAGCTGATGGGGCCGAGGAGATATTTGGGCCCAAGAAGGAACCAGGTGGGGTTACTGTGGTCGAGGCAGTGATAGTATCAAGGAAGGCGAGACACTTGGTGATTGACAGTGGAGTCACAAGTTCGGAAATAGCTGTGAACGAGGTAGCTCTTGAGGGTCACTTTGTTGACTCACTGGGACAGAGAGTCCTCGCGGCGGTCGTTCAATGTAATTAGGAAGGCTAGGGTGAAAAGGGATGAACCCGGGCATCAAATTGCCCCGAGCATGATGAATTGCACACCAGTTACAACTCCGAACTTGCGTATTTGTCTGGTCTCCTCTATACACCACCTCGTTAGCCAAGTGTTGGCCTTTTTTTTTTTTTTAAATTCCAATTCATATCCCGCTGCAGACTAGTCAAGATACGGTCTCCCGTGTAACGCACAGTAGATGCATGAGAATTGTAGAAGGTTGGCCTTTGCGTGTGATCATAGTTCGT
>Ga0307512_10007648_pt1 | contig 10657 bp, 15 predicted proteins | sample 14_EM_MG_FD_200267 | JGI IMG/M metagenome (GOLD analysis project Ga0307512, IMG submission 200267) | Populus trichocarpa ectomycorrhiza microbial communities from riparian zone in the Pacific Northwest, United States - 14_EM | ecosystem: Host-associated > Plants > Roots > Unclassified | place... | reverse complement strand
CGCAAGTACACCAAGTTCCGATCGATCTTCGTCCCCTTAGTGCAGTCGGACCCAGGAATCGCCTACGAGTCCCCATATCACCAAATGGACAAGTTGATCGTACGACCCCTCAAAGAGGCCGCAATTTCGACTGTGATTGTTATCGATGCTTTGGACGAGTGCGAGGACGACGAATACGCTTCTGTGATTCTGTCTGTCCTTGGGCAGTTTGTATCACAGATCCCAAAGGTCAAATTCTTCATTACTGGACGCCTAGATTCATGGATCCAGAGGGGCTTCCGCCTCCCACTGCTGGCGAAAGCGACAGAGGTTACCGAGTTATCGCCAAACTCAACCATTGCGTCGCTTATCCCTGGTGGGGATGGTGCAGGACCATCGGTAATGTCTAGGAGTGGTGGGTAGAGACAACTGTGTTGTGCATTGCGTAGATATGGGCACGGACCTACGTAGTTTTAAGTCTTTGATGCGGGAATTCCCATGTTCCTCCGTCCCGGTAGTGGTTTCCGTTTCGTAAACTAGCGCGGTGGGACCTCCCCGAACCCGCATGAGATGAAGGACCCGGGCACCGCGATCCTTGCGAACCAATTCTAGCAATCCCCTTCAAGTACTCGGCCGCTGTCGGAATACGGAGGTCGTCGCTCTCCCCCCCGCACACCATGAAAGCGCAAAAGTAGGGTAAGAGTGTATGAAGCCAGCTGTCGAAAGCGGGCTTATCGTTGGTCCCGCCGCAGTACACCGACAAGAGCTGGGAGAATTGCCTCGGAGCGGAGGAGTGTACGGGTTGCTCGCCCGTGGGACGGATGAGGCCCGAGGCCACAGTAGTTCTCGAGATGTATCGCTACCTTAGATTCGCCAGGCATTAGGATGGTCTGGAGTCGAAGCGATACGCCTAGATCGCCTTCACCTGTTGTCAAAGAGATGAGGTTACACCAAATGCAGGTAGAAATCGGTGCGGTTTTAAATGACGGGCGGCCCCGCTTGTTACTTACCAGCTATTCCGATACTCAAATATGATGTGACACTGGATACAAAACCATTGCCTTCGGAGCACTTGTTGGATTTTGATGCACGATGCACGATGATATCTATGCATGATGGTCTGTGCTGATGCAGATATCTTATCACTCCCATTCGGGTGCGATCGTCAGAGTCGGAGTGACATCACCGCTTCCCTCTCCTGGCAACCATGACCGACTTCGTAAGACGGCTCGTATCCGGAGACAAAGCCAGGTTCAAGGATGAAAAACTGGACCTCGAGTTAGGTGAGCCCCGTGCCAGTTCACGCCATCCCAAAAACGTTTCTCAACCCTCGGCGTGGGTGGAATCTCGATGGGACCCACACCAAAGATCTCGTATACATCACGGATAGGATAATTGTTATGGGTTACCCTGCGTCCGGTATGGAAGGCCTCTACAGGAATAAACGCGAAGACGCAAAGAGGTTTCTGGATACGCGCCATGGAGAGAACTATTGGGTGTTCAATTTTTGTCCTGTGGCAGAAAATTCGTACCCGTCCTCGGTTTTTGAGGGTCGCGTGAGCAGGTATCCATTCCCGGATCATCAGTGAGTATTGTAGGCGAACTAAGTCGGTCTGCATACTGATATTTGATACAGCACACCTCCACTAGCTGTCCTCCCTCTCATCGTGAGGGAGATACACTCGTATCTTTGTGATTCCAAAGATCGGGTGGCAGTGCTCCACTGCAAAGGTACCTCCACCAATCCCTGGCCCAAAGCCCTCGTTAATAACGGTATTTCGTAGCTGGGAAGGGTCGGTCCGGGACGATGGCTTGCTCGTATATAATGGCAACCGACGACATCTTCCCCACTACAAAGAGGAAGGATACGGACCAAGTCGAGGCACTCATATCAGCCATGCCTACCGACGACCCCTCTGTGCCGTTAACCCAGGAAGCCTACGAATCCACACACCCAGCAGACCAAAACGCAACGAACTCAGGCAAAGGGGAGGGACGCAAGACGGCGTCAGAGGCCCTTGCCCATGTACTCGAACTTCACACCTCAAAGAGGATGAAGGCGCCATCTTCGGGTGAAAAAGGGAAGCAGGGTGTCAGCATCCCAAGTCAAAGGCGGTGGCTACACTATTGGTCACTGCTTTTGTCACATCGAGCCCCTCGAAACTTTTGGACGGACGAACCGCATCCCAAGGTTCGCATAATCTCAATCACACTGCGGATGAAGGAGGCTTCTGTCATCAAAAACCGGTTCATCAAGGCGACCAATGCTATTCTAGACCGTACGAGCGAAAAGAAATACAAGGGCAAAGGCGAAATCTGGGTGTCCCTGGCAAGATATGATGACGAATTGGTGGACATTCTAGAGTCATGGGAGCGTTATACGCGTGACGAAGGCGGACATATGGGATTGAGAAAACCAGAAAGTGGTCACAAGGATGATGAGGCGTTGGCAGATGTTTTCAAGACACGGAAATGGGACGAAAAGAAGATGGTCAGGAGCTTTGCGAGGCTGGGCACGTCGGATGGTGCACGTAGGGAAGAAACCGAGATGGGAAAGGTCATAACCTATGTGATGGAACCTCTGACAGAAGAGAAGTGGGTAGAGATTAAGGAGGCCATCGCACAAGAGGACAGGTCGAGGGAGGAATATCCGGAGGTCAAGTCAGAGACAACCTCGGTAAACGATGTTGCCACCAAGGTGTTCAGCGATAGAGTGGAGGGAATGATTGTCGATGGGAATCGAGAATTGAGAGCAAAGCTCTACACCGGCCAGGTATAGGTTTTTTACGCCGCAGTTCAAACCTTTCGCTCAAGCACCAGGTTCTGATAGATTTTCATGGGGTGGTTCTGGTGTGTCCCTGCATTCCACTTCGCCGAAGGTGAGAAGAGGAAGAAGTGGAAGCTCACAAGGAAAGAGTTAGACTTCCCGCTCGGAGTGGGGAGCGATATTGTCGATGTCGAGGTTGATATGGAGAGAGTGGGCGAAACGCTGGCAGAACCTCCAGCGAGGGTCAGCAGCATAGAGTCACGCGCCGGAAAGGGAGAGCCAAGTTCTACGGTTGCCAACATTGCGCACACGCTCGTCTCCGGCGATGTCGAGGACGCAGTGAAGACGCACCAAGCTGTAGAAATTTAATGGCTGGTCCGTTTTACCGCGTAGAGCCTAGAGTCACTTTAGAGAACGCGATCGGGAATCCCCGAGTTGTCGGGTGTGATCAAGGACGCGCGTCCACAGTAAAGGTCACTTTGCCCAGAAGTCTATCCCGTCTCCTCATCCTCATCGCCGATAACGATGCCCGACCCGACGCTGTCGATTCCAGTACCTTCTGGAGACCCAAAACCGAAGAAGAAGGAAGAGTCTGAGCCCAACGATGCCAAACAGAAGCAAAAGGGCGAGAAAGAGCAGGAAGATCTCGTATGTTTGTCTTCCGCTCCTCGCCCGTATGACCAAGAATTAAAACTTCGTAGTCAGAAGAGGATCTTCAACTCAAGAATGAGCTTGAAATGCTTGCGGAACGTCTCAGGGTATGTTATGGCCACCATGTGCCGGGTTCGCGTTGATTACGAACGGAACAACCACAGGAATCGAACACAGATTTGTATCGTCCTGCTTTGGAAACCCTTCGGACACTTATCAGGACGTCAACCTCATCCATGACCTCCGTTCCGAAACCGCTGAAGTTCCTTCACCCACATTACCCCGAACTGCAGCAGCTGTACGAGACATGGCCGAGGTCAGATGACAAAAGCTTGTTTGCGGATATCCTCTCCGTGCTTGCGATGACGTACTCCGATACACAACCGCGAGGGACCCTGCGATATCGCTTGCTCGCCGCTCAACTCCTCCCAGAAGGTTCAACCTCTCTCTCTGACCCAGGTTCTTGGGGTCATGAATACGTGAGGCATCTCGCGGCAGAGTTGAGCGAGGAATACACTTTCCGGGAACAAGAAGAGCAACTAGAGATGAAGACTACTGTCGGGTCGATCGACGATTTGAAGTTATTGGCCACACAGTGTGCCGCGTTCTTGCTCGGACATAATGCTGAACCCGACGCGGTGGATCTGTTGCAGGAATTGGAGATTGCCGATAGTCTGGTGGATCTCGTGGATGAGAACACGTATGCGAGGGTGTGCTTGTATATCATCCGGTCTGCCTGATCATCACCGACGCCTCGGAAACCGCATTGACGCAGCCCTTTCAGATGTGTGAATTTCCTGCCACCCCCAGATGATGTCTCTTTCCTCGAAACTGCCCATAGCATCTACGTGAAGCACCAGAGGTGGCCGGAAGCTATCGCTCTGGCTATCCGACTGGGAAGGCCTGCCTTGATCAGGGAGGACTTCGATTCCCCAGGGAACCCGTGCGTGTCCCACACCCTTCTGTTGCTGTTTGATAGAGTTTTGACATTATCGTGCGTCAGTATCATGAAGCGCCAGTTAGCTTTAATCCTCGCACGTGCACAGACACCTCTGGAGTGGCTTCAGCCTCTTAATGAAGATGGTGATAGCGCCGAGGAGCTCCCCGAAGACATTGTGGAATGCCTGAGTAACAGCAAGCTAAGCACACAGTTCAAGGAGTTCGGAAAGGAACTTGGTGTTCTTGAACCGAAGAGTCTGGAGGATGTGTATAAATCGCATCTGGAAAACGTGCGGACGACTTCAAACGTTGACTCTGCGAGAGGAAACCTTGCCAGCACCTTTGTCAACGGCTTCGTTAACGCTGGTTTCGGCAATGACAAGCTGATGGTCCAGGCCGAGGAAGGCAACAGCTGGATTTACAAAAACAAGGATCATGGTACGCATGGTTTCATTGTCTAGCGACCTGTATTGAATCATACCACGAAACATTAAGGGATGATGAGCGCTGCTGCCAGTTTGGGGCTTAGCTTGCTGTGGGACACAGACGTTGGATTGAGCCACGTCGATAAGTATACGTACTCTTCGGAGGAGTATATCAAGGTGCTGTATGTATCAGTATGTGGTGATTGCATTCGTTCATACATATTCTAGGCTGGCGCGCTGCTTGCCACGGGTATTCTCAATACGAATGTACGAACAGAAGCAGATGCCGCTCTTGCCCTCCTCAGTGATCACATTGAGAATAAGTCTGTTTCGCTGAGGACGAGTGCCATCACCGGCCTTGGTTTGGCCTATGCAGGGTCTCACAGAGAGGACCTTATGGGACTCCTCCTCCCAATTGTCGCGGACGATTCTCTATCGATGGAGATAATTTCTTTGGCAGCTCTGTCTCTCGGTTTCATCTTTGTTGGTAGCGGGAATGGGGAGGTGGCCAGTACCATCCTGCAAGTAATGATGGAACGGGAGGACAAGGCGCTCGATGAGAAATGGGGGAGGTTTTTGAGCTTGGGTCTGGCTCTCCTATACCTCGGTTTGTATCTGTCACTCGTTCATGGGGTGGGCGCTAGTTTGACAAAGTTCTCATATAGGTCAACCTGAGACGTCAGATGCCACCATCATCACCCTGAAGGCGATTGAACACCCGATCGCCAAGCAGGCTGATGTGCTCGTGAACATGTGCTCTGCGGCCGGAACCGGAGACGTTCTGAAGGTCCAGAAGCTGCTTCACCACTGCGAAGATCATTACGAGAAGAAGGAGTCTGAGAAGGAGAGCGACGAGGATAAGAAGGACGTAGACGACACCTTCCAAGGCTTTGCCGTGATTGGTATCGCCTTGATTGCTATGGGTGAAGATATCGGAGCGGAGATGTCTCTAAGGCAGTTCAATCACTTGGTAGGTAACGTGGTGCTCGTGATTTTAAGTGTTGACTGACGGAAAAGGGTGGGTGTAGATGCACTACGGTGAACCTACGATCCGGAAGGCCGTTCCCCTGGCGCTCGGCCTGATAAGCGTCTCAAATCCCCAGCTCAGCATCATGGACACCCTTTCAAAATACAGTCACGACAACGATCTGGCCGTCGCGCTGAACGCCATCTTCGCCATGGGATTGATCGGTGCAGGAACGAACAACGCACGTCTGGCTCAGATGCTTCGGCAATTGGCCGGTTACTACTACAAGGAGCCTGACTGCTTGTTTATGGTCCGGATCGCGCAGGGCCTGGTGCATATGGGTAAGGGTACATTGACGCTGTACCCCTACTTCTTCGATAGGACGATTATGAGTCGAACCGCTGTGGCAGGACTGTTGGCTGCACTGATTGCGTTCACGGATGCAAAGTCCTGTGAGTGACAACCCCGCTTGGTTGTCCTGCGAGCTTTTCCGCTGACGAATGTAAACCGTTAGTCGTGCTGGATAAGTACCACTGGATGTTGTACTATCTCGTGCCGGCGATTTACCCGAGGTTCATGATAACTCTCGACGAGGACCTGAAGAACCTGCCAGTTACGGTCCGGGTTGGTCAGGTATGGTTATAACCTCTCGCCTCTTTCGCTGTCCCTAAAATCGAGTTGTACAGGCTGTCGAGGTTGTCGGTCAAGCAGGAAAGCCACGGACGATCTCAGGATTCCAAACTCACACGTCACCCGTGCGGTTGGGGACGACGGAACGTGCGGAGCTGGCCACGGAGGAGTACATCCCATACGCTCACGTCCTCGAGGGTTGCGTTATTCTGAAAAAGAACCCTGGGTACGAGGACAAGATGGACATTTAACTGTTCTGGTTTAGATCAGCGCAAAGTACCCTCTCCCCTTGTTGCGATGTGTTTTGGGCTTTCGGCCGAGTAGGAGTAAGAAAAATGATAATGAACCCGTCCCGCTTTGTTTTCTGCTTTCACGTGTCGGGCGGGCTAAGTCCCAAAGGGATTTGGATGAGATGGCGACAACGATTGGTGCGATTATATGAAAGATACAGATGTGGGGTAAGATTGACATACGGGACGCCGGAAAGACCCTAGAGAAGGGGTAAAATCTACATATTATAGACGATGAACCGAGGACTTTGTCAAGACAACGGAGATGGATCCTGGAGGCCTGATTGCGCGTAGAATCTAAAACTTTTTGGGAGTGAAAACGGTACCGTTCGCGGCGAGAGCTTCCTTGACGACCTTCATACCGGCCAAGACCTTCTCTTCTTCCAACCTACGGCCGATGACTTGAACACCGACGGGAAGACCGTCCATAGCGTCTGCATCGTAAAGTTGGTGAAGAGCGCGGGAGATGTCGTTCATGTGAGCGTATTCCGAACCGGAGGTGAAATCGGTGGGAAGGGAGTCGACGTTCTTATCTACAAACGTGACGGGCATACAACCGGCCGAATAATCAAGCTAAAGAAGAGAAGGATGAATCGATCAGGAGCAATGTATAGAATGAATAAAAAGAAGACAAACAAAGTTGTAGATGAAACATCCGGCAGCGGAGGTGATTGTGGCCTTGCCCGTGGAGTTCCTCGGGATCGCTGGTGTGGGAAAAGGAAGGGCCAAAATAAAATCGAGGTTGTTCTCGTTCAAGCTCTTGTTCCATTCGGCGAGATAGATATCCTTCTTCACGAACAGCTCGTGCTCATCGTTGATGGAAGGGCACAGTCCAAACACTTCAAGGAGAGTCGCCCAGTCGTCGTTTCTCCCGGCAGGCGAGGAATAGTTTCTAAGCATCCAGGCCATTACCACCCTGACGAAGTTTGGAAGCTTCTGAAGGAAATTTCCGTTGACGACAGCCTCGTTGATGGATTCGCCTTTGCGCAACGGCTTGAGCGTTGGGGCTGGTGATTTGATCCAGTGACCTTGCATCAGTCGAGAACAGATCGATCTCAGGAACGTTACTCACACCCAGCGCAAAAGGCAATTTGAAGTGCCAACTTGAGTCCGTATAGGAGGTTCGGCGGCTGGCTATGATTAATTGCCATCAACACGCGGTTCCCGTTATAGAAAAGGAATGAACTCACTAATCGACCACCTCGTGCCCCTGCTTCCTTAAAGCATCCACGACGAGTTGTAGAGCTCGTTTGCACGCCGGACTCGCGGTTGTGATCCCATCTGACCGCACTACGCCAAACCGCAGCTTCCTATCGCCAGCATCGGGTCCGAACTTAATAGGGCGCCAGGGAACAGGAATGCACTGACGTGTGGATTCGTAAGACGAGCCGACCAGACTTTAGATCGGGAAATCGACATACGGTATGGCAGTTCTTCCAGGGCTCCAAATCGACAAACCGGTGACAGAACTCGGTCAGGTCTTCCAGATTCTGCGCCATGGGTGAGGTGACGAGGTGAATTCCCTGTAAACCGGGACAGAAGGAAACCACTCCCGTCTCTGGAAATCTCCCATGAGACGCTTTGATCGAGTACAGTCCGCTGAAGTGCGCTGGAAGGCGAATGCTTCCTCCAAAGTCTGACCCAATCTCGATCTTACTACCCCCGTAAGCGAGCAACGCCGCACCACCGCCCGTCGATGCCCCACTCGCAAATTTGGGGTTGTAGGGGTTACTACAATACCCATACAAATCCGAATCTGTTTCCAGCGCCATCAGTCCGGTTGGAACGGTCGTCTTTACATGTAAAGTGGCCCCGGCATCAAGTAACATCTGCGTAATCACCGAGTGGGAGGAAGCAGGTTTGTTGACGTTACAAGAATAGCCTAGAGTGGTATCGGTGCCCTCATAGTCGCAGGTGTCCTTGATGCTGATGGGTACGCCCAGGAATGGGCGAGTATCCTTTTCTGCGGAAGTGGTCGAATTGTTAGGGAGGAACTCCGCGATGCAGTTGGTGGCAGCGTGTGCCTTGAGAGTCTGCCTGAGAAAGACGTCTCGAACGCTAGACGGAGAGGTTTCTCCGGTCCTGCACAAGTCGACAATCTGTGCCAGCGAGAGACAGAGAATGTTCTCATCAGAGGCGACCGGTAAGGCCAAAGTCTCGCGCAAAGCCTCTTCTTGGGCCTTTCGTTTCTCTTGTTTGTTCAGACTGTGAGTAGGAGATCAGCTCACCGGGAAACACGAAGAGAGGGTCCGATCGTACCAATCCACTTGATGGGCCGACGGAGACATCGTAGGTAGGGACAACCAAGGGAGAAGAGCGGGCAGCCTTGCATGACGATTGATATTGCCCTTGCTTAAATACACAAGACCGGGTTTCCATCCGAGCTCTGGCTAAACCGTTTCAGGGCCATGGACGTAAGTGGCGAACGAACCTTTGTCTAAGTTCAACTTGAGTTCCCGAACATTTTCCATCACGTGGTTTATTTCAATTTCAGCCACAGACGCGTTCAGGAACTTTGTTCTCCACGACCATCACCGGTCACCGACAACAACACAAACAGTTACTCACTATTCTCACGATGAGCTCCATGCTTGCTGCCTCATCTCCCCCCTCTCGTTTCTCTAAAATCTCACAACCACCTTCGTCCTCACCGCTTGGTCCCAATTTTGGCTCTTTCTCCCCTGTTCCCCGAACTCCGACCCGCCACCGGCAATACAAGAACCGGGACTTTTCCAGCCCAATTCCGGCACAGGAAAACCCTCGCAAGGCTTTCCTCCGGGAACAGTTCAAAAAGCGATGCTTCGAACGCGCTCAGAAAGCCCGTCAGGATCAAGTAAGGGATAGGCGGAAGTCTTCGAGCGCGCTTAGCAGCGACGGGTTCGACTTTGACGATGACGCCGAGATGGAGGAGAGCGAGAATCAGGACGCGGATGATGCTGTCTTGAACGACGAGGTATGTGCAAAACGCTTGTCTGTTCTCGTTCACCTGTCGCGACGGAACTTACTCCCGATCCAGCTGTTTAGGCGCATTATGGCTAGCGCCAGGCACAAACAACAGCATAACTTTCATCTGAGTTATCAGCTAGAGGTTGGCTCGTCCATTGATCCCGACATGGAGGACATTTCCCGTTGGGAACGTGAACTCCAAGGTCTGGCGCTAATTGCTCCATTTGTCGCTAAACGCCTTCCGCTCATCTTTGGTTAGTTTCGCCTCAAAATAACCTTATCAATCTTGTGCAGGATATTCCTGAAGACCCTGACGACGACGACGAGTTGGCCCAGTATGCAGAGGAATTTACTAAAGGCGAGCTCGACGAGGCCGTCGACGAATATTTTGACCTCAGCGACTGGGATGAAATCGACGACGCTGCTTTCGCCGCTGTCTTGGAAGATCAAGAGATGCAAATGTAGTAAACGTCCCCTCTAATGGGTTGTACCAGATACATACGCAGAATATCGTGCTGTACATTATTGTTCAATTATCTTAACTGTCATCTATTTCGAAAACGCCGGTCGATTTGCAGTTGGTAAATCAATTCACTAAAACGGAGAGAGGCTTAGACATTACACGTACAAGTCGATGGTATAGTGCGGTGGGCATCGGCGATGGAGAGACTCTTATTCCAATGTCGAATTCCAGGCCTGAGGCTGGATTCCATCCAGCCTAGCATTCGGGGCACTATCTCGGAAGCGAATGCTGTAAAACCTTCTCGGCCGGCGGCGTTCATATCTTGGTAGATTCCTTGTCTCTCCTATCCGCAGGATAATATACTATCGTGGACAATCCTCCTGCGAAAAATGAAATCATATGTACTGAGAGAAAGAGGGATCTTCCACCACGCGAAAAAAAAAAAAAACGATGCCGTGGAGGCGGCTCACCTTACCATAACTTTGGGAAGAACAGGGCACGCATCTACGTAGAACGTTCAACGTAAAGCTACGTATTGGCCACATGGGACTCTCCGACTGTTGCCATTACCAAAACTCTGGCAAGTGTCAACCCGTCTGA
>Ga0307512_10007645_pt1 | contig 10658 bp, 10 predicted proteins | sample 14_EM_MG_FD_200267 | JGI IMG/M metagenome (GOLD analysis project Ga0307512, IMG submission 200267) | Populus trichocarpa ectomycorrhiza microbial communities from riparian zone in the Pacific Northwest, United States - 14_EM | ecosystem: Host-associated > Plants > Roots > Unclassified | place... | reverse complement strand
GTGTGCCCAACTTTTGGTACCCTCCAAGCACTTGAAAGCCAGGGGTAAGGTATACCTAGGAGTTGAGCTGGAGATGATCTATCTGGGTACCTCCAAAGGGCGGCGAAGCCGCCACCGTAACTTGTATACTCTATGCTCCCAACTTGAAGCAATGGAAAATTCCTAATAACGTCGTTTACCCTGCAAATATCAACCCTGGTATCCTAAAGAGTGGAGATAAGGCAATTTCGGGTTGTCGCAGGGTGAATCCAAATACCAGCCCTATAGACCATGAGCCTACTAGGGATGCTGGCGCCTAGCTAGGTACCTAGGTATACCCATAAGGTTGCGCGAAATGCGTTAACGTGTTGTTACAAAATAGTTGGTGTCTGTTTATGTTATGTTATACTTAAGTTTAATTTGTTGGTCGGAGGGTTTGTGGTTGGTTTCTTTCTCTGCAGTGACGCTCCTTGGCTTTCATATGCCCAGGAGTTTGTATTCCCAACTTCTGTTACTTCTGGTTTGTAACTAGCAAGCGATTACTTGCCGTTTATCTGGGTGCGGATGGTCTAGAATGGATGATGAACAGTGAATTTATTGCTCCCTTCGACAGACATCTGTTCATTAGGGCGTGTAGTAGAAAGCAATAAATGGCAAAAGTGTTATCTACTCCTCCCGGTAGTTCGCCATACCTAGTACCAACTGGAGATTGAATATATTACTGGAGCTGCTGCTGTGTATTCACTATCTAGAGATATATCAAGATCAATGGGAGGTCTGGGTTAAATGAGACCTTTTGGTTCGAGTCCAGGAGTTTATGTACGCATCTGCTTGCATAGATGTGGATCACCCTGATCCTTCCGAACATTTCGATGGGCAAACCATGAGGAGATTGGATTGATGAGTATTACCTACTTCTAGATTCCGTGCATGTACAGGGATTGCCGAATCGAGATGAATGATGGCAAGCACAACGTTAGCACGTACACGGAATTAAGAATTGGGCTGGAAGAAACTAGTGCATCCGAAGTCCACTATCTCTCTCAGAAATAAGAAGGCGGAAGGACCCACTATTGGTTTTATACGACTTATGGAGGACAAAGGAGTTCGACAATGATTATAGAGCTTCTTTCATACTATATGAAACCTGTCTCGTCACTCGTTGTTCTGCGGCCGCTTCACTCCTATATAAAACCATTTGACATGGGTATAAGTTTAAGGACAAGAGGCGTTGAGATAATACATGTGTGCTTTTTGTCGTGTATGGGGGGTTTAAGACCATGCTGGTGTGCCTGCGAAGGAGGAGCAATCAGCCACTGGATCGAGATGCACGGCCGAACCAAAAAGAATTCTCTTACACCCATGTGTCCACCAAGTCCCCTGCGCCCGCAAAAACGTATATCTCTACCTCCACCACCACCATCATCTCCGCCGCCTTCGAAAATGCAACGCCTAACACCCAGCAGCTCCTCGCTGCACTCCTTGTCCGAATATACGCCCTATACCATCTTCCCCTCGCGCTCATTCTCCAGCCGCTTTCAGAATCCAAATCTTGCTCCTATCGTCATTCCACAGAGGAAAAAGAAGCTGGGTATCATGGAGGTGGATCCGGAATTGTACATAGCGCGTATTGCGGGTGTTGCGACTCCAAAGACCGCAGAGTTGAAACTTCCCAGGCTCCAGGGGAGGGTGAGGGGCGAGAAGAAACTACCGGAGGTGAGGGAGGTTGTGGGTGAGGGGGTAGCGACGGGGGCTACTATGTTGAGTGGAAACGTGAAGGGAAGGAAAAGGAAGAGGGATATGGAATTCTGTGGGGGGATAAACTTTTTGACCTCTGGCACTTACCAACATTACTATCTAGCCTTGCAACGTTGAACAAGTGGCTAAACTATGTATGTACCTACGTCGTGTCCTGCTACTAGATCTCCTACTTCAAATAATCACAACTTCGTTTTTCGCCAACTAGTTATTGGGGAATTTCCCTCCTGATGTGTGAGAGATATCGATTGGTGCGCATGAACGATTTTCAACTGGATTTAAGTTGATTATTGATGACAGAATTGAGTTGGAATAATAAGACCAAGGCGAAGCGATGGGATATGCGGATGCAGGCAGACGCATACCTGGACAACCCAAAGCTTGATATTCCGATTGACCTTGAGTACCGTGCACGTTGCCATGACTGTTATCACGATCTGTAAAACGCCTTTCAGCCAACTAGAATGCAGCCGCATACAATTCAATCCCTAACCCTTATCTAATTGTTATACACATAGTTGTCAGCTCAAAGTATTCGCATTGGGTGACTGATAGTACATACCTCTGCACAGCGTCATGCACAATACCCAGAATCTAGACTTTATGCAGTTTCCAGCGGCGTTCAACTACATGCTCCTGGGAGTCCTCGACTCCCAGCAGTACTCGACTGCATACATACTCCCGGGAGCATTCAGGATCTACTAGAAAATACCACATTTAATTGCTGGTCGAGGACAGCTGAACAGATTTTCAATTCGAGACAATGTGCATTTAGAACTCATAACGCAGATTATCTGACATCAAACAAGTTTCTTAATAGATATAGGAGCAGAACTCACAGAGCTGACTTGGGGTGGTTAATGTCAAGGTGGGGGAGAGAGGTATCCCATTAACTGCACGTCAACTCTAGGGAGGTGCCTCTGATAAATAGTCGGAAATGTCAGATTGCGAATCTGCCCAGCGTTTCCTGAGCGGCATGGAATACTCCCCTATTGGTACCCTTACCATCCACCCATGCCCACTCCATCTATATTCTTCTAATATGAGTGATGGTTAGACGCCAATGCTCTACTCGACAGACTTAAATACTCACATTCTCAGCTCCCAAATATGCTCTGCTGTTCTTGAGCGGCGGCCAATTTTATGCTTTTAGCAGGGGGGTGCTCTTAGAAGTAGTCGACTGTAGCGCATTTGATCATGAGCGTGGTTGGAAGCAAGTCGAACTGAGCTGCATAATGTGTGGATGTTGGATATTGAATATAGCATAGAGCAAAGTTGCATAGTGCTGTACTGTCTTACACAAAATCTACACTCAAATATTATGCAGTAAAGAACCCAAATTTGAGACTTTTGTTTACTATGCCGTGCAACGTTTATTTTGGCGAAATTTGATTTCATACTGGATGGTGGTAGCGACTGTGGGCTGGCCAGGAACTGTCTGGGTTTGTAGAGATGGACTTATTGGTAGCTCCAGTAATTTTCTGCTGCTGCCTGGAGATGATGGAGATGGAGATACTAGATATTGGATGGAGGACACGACTCTGCCCGGGAGCTGCCACCAGAGCTAGTACTTAAGTACATACTTAGGTAACTATGCATCATATCACTCCATCTGATAACTACGCTTCTATCAGAGTATTGAATGAGCGGGATTGATGCATTCCCATTGGACCAGAAAGTTTCCTAGAGTTTTTACTCTTCATCCAGGCCTTAATTATAAGTCAACTACTATCCGTCGGGAGCCGTGCGGTATGTGTACAATTTGGGACAAGCTTCCCGCTGAAGGAGGCACACGCACATACATCGGCGGCTTCATTCACATCCAGCAGGGTTCGCGCTATTAGCTACTCATGTAAGGCACTTTCCCTTCCCTTAGTATATATAACAGACGAAGACACAAAATTCGAAAAAAACGAAAATTTACCCGGCCGGAATATGGTTGTTGTTGTTGTAATCATATTGCATTTGGCCACGTAGTGGCCATGGCATATTATACTACAGTTTTTCCCTCCGCTTCCGCTTCCGCGCAAATGAAAACTCAAAGACCCCAAGAATCTGACAAAACCCGAAGCCCCGAAATTAACTCCCACACGGCAAAGTTGCATCCGCCACGCTCCCCGAAAAAACTGCACTCTCCCCCATAACCTCGATCACTCCCTGAGTATAGTAGCTTTGCCAGTGAGTTTAGATCGTTACCACAAGAAGGGATACCTCTCTATCCCCCCCTGTTTTGGCCCCCCTTTCCTAGAGTATAACCTGCAAATCCACCTCAGACGACCGCCAATCTAAAAATCCTCGCTCGCGCACAGTCCAGGGTCTCATTGATATTATCGCAGTGGAATACCCCAACCGCCCCGGAAGGCAGGACTTCGAAGGTCCGGAATGAAACTCCCTTTCGGGCTTTGACGTGGGTGGTGGGCGGAAGGGTGATATTATCGTAAGGCCACTCTTGTACTTCGTCCGTGCGGTGCCCGAGAAGCGGGACTTGTCCATCGTAGTCGGTTCGAAGAGCTTGTACGGAGCGTGTATCTCAGCACTCACGTCTTGCGGGGTTTTTTAGGCAGCCGCTTGACGGAACTTCACTGATACTGCGCTGATAGGCCATGGCTTTAGCGCTTCCGGACCTCACATACTGGTATATCCACAAACATGTCGTAGGCTTCGATAACTGGCGTAAAACGTCGAGTGGCGAGTTGCTGGGTAGACTACCAGTCGATGTCGATGCTGAGTGGTAAAGAGAGCTTTAAAACAACGAGATACACTTGCAAAAGCAAGCGGACACAGACAAAAGGTATGGAGTGAAGCCAAAGTAAAACCCCGCTCCCCCCCAAAGAGGGGAAAGCTTGGCAAAACCAGGCGTTGAGTGTGGTTGTCGAAGGTGTGTCTAAGAGGCGGGGTTTCGGCCCAGGGCGTCCGTGGCTATATTAATTATTCGCTTCCCAAAAATACTGTTTGCCCTACAAGACGAGCCTAAAACTACTTTATTGGTCGGTAGGTGGTTTAAGTGGCTAAACCCGTACAAGAATATCAATGTTTCTAGTCATAATTGTGATTTTCTCGTTGGTTATACCTTAGTTGCATGCTTGTTGGAAATCATTGGGGAATGTGCAATGAGGAGTACCATTTGTAGTCGTAGGCGATACAAACTTTGTTGAAAGAGATAGTTATCAGTGTACAGCACTAGCTCCCCGACGAAAGACCAAAGGGGCAACCGGAGAACGGGGAAAATGGGAGGAGCATTGCCGGTTTAGTACGGGTGCTTCGGGCCAGGTTCATCGCCTCCAACGTCTCTACTGTGGGAACGTTTATGCTGTTGTACGAATAAATCAGTTGTTATTTCTCCAGTTAGAAAGAAAACACATTGGACTCAAGGGACTGATGTTGGCATAAATGCCTAGGCTTTGATATTGATGATATCAAATTATTACAGGACTCTTTCGGACTGACGTTGGATTTTGGAGCGATGAATACACCAATCAAGAGTTCGATATAATCTACCATAAACCACCCTGTTTGGCGAATGTGAATTTAACGGCCTACAAGACTGCGATGACCCAGCCGAGCTACTGGGCAGGACAGGCGTCCTGCCTCTCTCGGCACTAGCATTACTGCTTCTCCGGCAGCACTTCCAATACTCGATGACGTTGCCTAGTACAGCCATGTACGAGACTCAATATCCCGGGCTTTACCCCACACGTGAGTGATGATGTATGAAGCTTGAGGGGACCTGATCATAGATCATTCTGCTATTTTCCTTGTCAAGCGATAGTCAGAAGTTGGGGCGTAAAAGAAGGAGGCGAGGTTACATTGATGCAGTAGACACTCTAAGATTTTCTTTCAGTTCTATCATCTGCAAGTGTTGCCATCAAATCTAACATGGTGGAGGCTGAAGGGGGAGTTCGGAGACAAGGAGGTGCCCAAACGTTGGTTGGTCGAAGTTATTGACTCGATACCGACAAACGAAGCGGGAGAAGGGTCCGACGAGTGTTGAATCTCAAGGGCCGAGGTCTCAGGGACATTGTTTTGAAGTTGTCGAATATGGAGAGAAGATCTGGTGCTGCGGACCGAGCACATCTGTAAAACGATAGTTTGCGTGATAGATTTCATAACTCCCGCTTAGACTACGGCCATCTTCACATTTCGAAGCGTCAGACAAGTCCCGTGTTTCCAACTTCTCTCGGTAGGTAACCAAACCCCCCCTCCCCCCCTTCGCCTCAGTTCCTTATTTTTCTTCGATAGTACAGTTCATTAACTGATTGCGGGCAAGCACAGAATGACCCCATTCCCTGGTACCTCCGTCGTAGCCCCGTTCATCGTCCGATTCTGCCTTGCCTTAAGCGCCGCCAAACCCGTCATGCCGACCAAAATATTCACAAACTTCTGCCAGATATCTGCAGGCTGATCTAGGCATTCAGTGGATCGCCTTCCAAGGGGGGGGCACTCGCTGTGGTCGACTGGGTCTGGGAATCTACCGTCCGGAATGGTCGCTTGGGAATACTGAACACGACGACTGGGAGAGACATTCTCATACTGCCAAGGAAGCCACCGATGACCTTACAGGTCTGAGAATCCTCATCGACGCATTTGCCAACCAGAACGTGTACATCGATGTACAAAGAAACGTAATAATAAGTAATAAGGCGAACTGGTACGCTCGCTAAGTAACAGAGCATACTTCGCAATCGGGGGCTTTAAAAGATGATGCGAAGGCAGAGGAGCCTAGTGAACCAAATGAGGTCTATTTTCGAGGCGGGGTTGTCAGGAATATAGTGGAACCGGTAACGGTGACAGTATCTTTCCTGAATGCGGATGGTGAGTTGGAAGAGCTGAAAGTCCCGGTTCTCGAATATGCTTCTATGTACTCAGCAAAGAAACGAAGAGGGAAAACGGGTGCCGGGTGGTTTGATGAAGTAAGTTCATTCTTTTTTGCCTTGCCCCCTGCCTCTAAGCCATGGCAAGCGCTGTGATGTCAGCAAACACGCCATCCATAAAGCCGGGAGCTTCCATAGATATTCATAGGGAAGGAAGATATTAACAGATGCCCGAGATAACTGAAGATAGCCGAGGGTCTAGAGATATCTGCTGCTACCGGGTGCTTACTATACTTGGTGCACATATAAAACAGTAAAGTTACACAACAGTCATGCAACTTTGTCTCACCATGGCTTCTCACTCTAATCAGCTCCGAGAATACAATGTTGCAGACTGTAAAGTACAGGCAGAGCGAAATTTTTCTTAGCCTCGTGTAGCAGCAGTTGTGTTATATTTCATCCTCCTCCTCATGTCTCGCATCAACGTACCATGCCTACTGAAAGCCTGGGTCGGTAAGATGTAGAATTAAACCTCACCGGACTGACCGGTTGAGAACACTGAGCTGTGGCGCAGATCAAGCAATTTGCAATTGGAAATACAATGCAAACGCGGCGGGGGGACGCGCACACATATGATCGTCTGCAAGACATAAAGAAGCCTGTCCACTTTCATCAACCACTCCTCTCCCAACGACAGCTGCTCCAATGCAAGGGTCCCTCTTGCTTCTTTTGTTGGCCGTAGGACAGAATGTGCCAATCTGCGGGGTAAGGTCCCAACTGGCGATCAAGAACCAAATCGCTCATCCTCCGACAGCATTCCTGTGATACATCATCATCTGCATGCTTCATAGCCGACATTAAGTCCTGCTGCACAGATTTTGGGGTGGCCGGGGCAGATTGGCAGTGTCTGCTTGATGTGTGCAGCGAGGCCGATAGACAAGGCAAGTAATGTATTTTTTTCGATTCGAAGCAAATAGCAGCTGACTGACGCAGTTATTTTGGATAAAAGCAGAGAGCTGTGTAAGAGCTATGGTGTAAATATCACGGCGACAGCCTCGGATTCACCGCCGACTAGAACCAGCACAGTGTCTGCAACATTGACTACTACGGGCGAAGTATCTGGCTTAGCCGAAGATTCGAATAACAAACCAAACAATGTTCAGAAGATTGGCATGATTGTGGGAATAATCGGTGCAGTTGCAGCAGTAATCGGTGCCGCTGCCACAGTGCTGATTTTCTTGGGGCAATCTAAGAAAGGAGAAGATGCGAATGGAATTGCGATGGAATCCCCAAGGCAACAAAGGATACAATATTTTGCCCGGCAGCAGTACTTCATTCAGCGATGATAACCGATCCGGTTTACTACCACTGGCATAAGGAAAGGACCAGGACTGCATTGGTCAATATCTACGCTGGGTAAATGAAGGTGGTATGATTAGATTGGTGTTCGCCAATTGAAAGAATATAGTATTCAAGTTCGTGATACCCTAACCCGCACCTACGCATATGAAATGTCACCTAATACCTCTTTCACCTTCACAGCGCCTCTCGCTACACGATACCGCCGAAACCCCGCCCGTTGGCGATCGCCGAAAGATGTCTGGACGTCCATGAACTGTCGAAACGTATTCTCTCCGTCCAGGAAACAAAAGATCCTCCAGCAGTGGGATAAATATCCTACCATCTGAGCCCAAATCCTACACCGTCCAGCATTCAGATGCCATGGACTAATTCTGACTTCGATTTGACTATCAACAGAGTGAGGAAATGAGAAAACGGAAAGAGGTAACCCGAGGTGAAGCCAAAGATCACGAAAAAGAAAAATACGGAGGTTTCATATGGTAGGAAACTAGGAGAATGCTGGTTTAGAAATGGATCGGTTAGAAAAGATGTCGGAACCAGTGGTTGTCATTGCGTCTGCCGTTGACCCTATCAGTGAAGTGGAAGGCTTAAGGAAAATCAAGGGTCTCAGTATTCTTCATTCTGTTTGCGATGAAAATGACGAGGGGAGAAAGACAAAATTTGGCTAAATGAAGTCATTTCTGAGCAGACTTTTTACCTATCTCTGCTGTTCCACCGTGAATCATCACGCCCTAGTGTTAACGCTTCCTTAAACTATGAGAAGACATGAAACTAATGTTGCCCAGATGTGTGTTAGGATATGAATAATACAACACCGACTGGTCTGCCTACAGCCAAGTAAAAAAGCGTATATTGTGTTACTCTTGCTTACGGCCTAACACCCACAAAAAGTACAAGAGATGGATATACAAGCACCAGGTGGCAAGAGTTGAGAGCCTCAAGGCCTAGGTGAAGCTCCTACGCATAATGTTAACATCTAAGAGTGGGTTAGAAGTTACGAACCCGGGTTACGACAAGTTGTATCTCCTGCACATAGATAGCAATGACGTGATTGATGTAGAAGTTAAGGTAAGAAGGTGAAGAGAACGGATAGTAGTAATAGGAGGAGGAGGAAGTTGATGAATAAGAGTTTACAATTGTATCTGTTCCGCATTATATGTCAAGAAATCTACTTTGTAAAGAAGTCGACTGAAATTCAATAAGCCAACTGTTGACAAACAAGCTAGCTTATTTTCCAATAAGGCAACTTTGTAGTTAAGCATCTATAACTACAACGTAAATATATTTTTACCGGCTACTCTGTAGACGAATAAATCCTAGAATTAATTTCAAGTGAATCATATCGAGATCCATCGTTTTACATGACATAAATACGATGGGCTCATGCTTAACGAGCACGCTTAACTCAACAGGAAAGGGCACAGTACTCTAGTGGGCTTAAACCTCAAAGATTATTATTTACACTGCAGTGCTGCGCCGGTACCACAAAGTAGCTCATTAATCAAGACTGGCTGTGGTGGGACGCAATCTTAAACAGGCAAAAGGACTTTGAAGGGAGTTGGAATTCATCTTATTATTTAATACCGTCTTCTCCCCATCAAGCCCCGTAGAATAACAGCAATTAACCATCCCTCCTAAGCCTCTCCCCGGTCTCAATCTTCTCCCCACCCCTTTCCACCATTCCCTGACACCCCACCGTCTTCCCGAGCACATTCTGGCTCTTCCCTTCGGTCTTCAACCTCTGCGGATCACGCGCCTGATAATTCTCTCGCAGATCCTTATCCACCGCCTCCTTTGCGGCCCGCATCTCCGCGATTCCCGCCGCTTTGTCGTCGACGCCGGCCGCTTGCCACGATGGCGAGTTCGTCATTTGTCCAATTGTTTCCTAGGGCCGTTAGAGAAGGCGGTGAACCAGGGAAGAGTTACACACATTGACAACGCCTTTTGCGTATTTGGCATGACCGTGAACTTGGGATGGTCGCCGTCCACTGTTGACGGCGTTTGAATCGGATGGGGGCTTAGTGTTGCTGAAATTGGGGATGCCAGTTGACATTATGGTTGAATTTATAGTTGGTTTGCTTTAAATTTGTGAAGTGGTAGGCTCCGTGTGAGGGATGGGATAAGGCTTTTATTTTGTGGGGTATCAATTGGTGATGTCGCGATCGTTGTTAACTTGATGGGCTTGTGACGTCAGGAGCGCGGTGAGACCTCCGTGGAGCGACGAATGAGAGACCACGCCGTCGTTGGTGTGGATGCTTTTGGTTGCTGGCTGGCGGTAATGGAAGATGAGAGGCGTGAGAGGCGTTGGATAGTGAACTATGGACGAATCATGGAAAGTGATGAATCGATTCTGCATCATATCGCGTCACTGCGTGAAGATTCAAGAAGCCGTTTAACCCTAATCCATCGCAGTTTTTTAGGGGCCCTGATAACTTACACAAAATGCTTCATTATCTGCTACCAGTGTGCATACCCGAGCTGAACTGAAAGCGAGTAGAAATACGGTACGTGAATAAATTGTTAACTACTACCGGCTCCGCATCGTGCTGGATTTCCTCAATATCGAACAAATGAACCCGTTACCATCATCGTACTTATTCAATTTTTTTTCGCCGGAAAGAGCCGAGGATTATGACTAGGACATCAGCATCTATAATATATACACATGGTTTGTCGGCTCGAAGCATTCTCATTGGTTGATGGTGGTACGTACCATCTTACTGTGGCAAGTTACAGAATGCTCATTGG
>Ga0307512_10007644_pt1 | contig 10660 bp, 14 predicted proteins | sample 14_EM_MG_FD_200267 | JGI IMG/M metagenome (GOLD analysis project Ga0307512, IMG submission 200267) | Populus trichocarpa ectomycorrhiza microbial communities from riparian zone in the Pacific Northwest, United States - 14_EM | ecosystem: Host-associated > Plants > Roots > Unclassified | place... | reverse complement strand
GCTGGGGAAGCCAGGGATTCCCACGAGTGCAACGCCAGGCGCCAGGGAGGCCGCCAGAACGCGACCGATCACCCATCCCGGGGCGCATCACGGACTGGAGGTCACGTGATTATACCGCAAGGAAGGGGGAAAGGGTATTACCCCTAGCCCCGGCGAGTTTTCGAGAGGTTTTACCCCTCGGGGTGGCCATCATTTTACTCTTCTGACGGGTTTTACCGTAAGAGTAAAAATTTTCTGATAAGGACTCCCGCTTGGACATACACGCCACAGTCTGGAATTTTGATGGGAAACGGGTAGCTCAATCCATGGCCATAACGGATGTATCCGTCAAAGCCACTTCCTGGCCACCCAGGGCGACCGAGATGTATATAAGCTACGGATAACTGGATGGATGTTTCCTCACAACAACTTTGGCCTTCGCTCTTCATTCTCCATCCCTACAACACATTCCAAATCCCAATGGCTTACTTCAACGACACCAACGGCCGGAGCGTGGGCAGTCAGCCAGATTACTTGGTCGGCTCGCTGACTGGCTTTGGTACTGAGGAAAGCTTTGGTAAGCACGACTTATACAGCCCCCTCGAGGATTGCGGTCTCACGTGTGCTTCTCTCCAGAACCAGTGTCTTCGGTGCGGGACCATGGTTGTGACCTGTTGTCATATCCGGAACACTACTGGCCCGCAACTGGCCAGCATGCCCAGTCCTACCCCTCCAGTATCATGGACTGGGACAATTCTTTTGTCAGTACGGTGGCCTCGGAAGTTTCTACAGCGACCCCTGCCCCCACCAATAGTAAGTACTTTTCTCTCCTGAGACTTTGAGGAATCAAGTGCTCACCGACCGCGAATAGTCCCGCTCAGCTACTGGGGCGACAGTGAGAGTGGACCATCTACCAGCATGTTTTACATGGTAACCTTGTGCCTCCGCTTGTCTCGTATGCAGCACCACCAACTACCTACCCCTCCTGAGGGTCATCCGAGGCAACAACAGACGCCGAAACAAATCAAACAGTAAAAGAAGAAGATGTGGCCCCAGTAAGTAATTTTTATTGTTCTCATATTCCTCATGTAACTGAATGAGCATTCGGCGTCAGACAACCAGGAGGCCCAGAGGCTCGGGACCACCACACAACTGGCGCACTTGATATCAGGGGGATACCCACAGGTTGTGCACCTGAGCAAAAAGGTGGAAGGGTCTTGCGAAACCTCCAACCCACAGGGAGGCTCTGGGTAGTGAGTACAAATCCAGTTTCGCAAAATTGCACGCTTCAATCTGATTGATGGGAATTCAACCACACTGGGGGCTGTACAGCATATCCGGGTACCAGTATACGCCGCACCCTGGCTCAAGAAAGGTGTCGGCACACGGACGACCCAAGGCAAGAAGGCCCCTGACCCAGAGCACAGGAGGAGAATGGGAACCTGGGAGCTAAATGAGGAGCTCAACCGCTTTTACCAGTTGGGGGAGTGGATGGGCCAGTATGAGGACTCCTGGGGCTGCTGGTGGAGGGTAAGCACAGTGTGGCCACTCAGTATCATGACATCCTGCTTACCTGTATCATATTTAGTACTGGATGAGGTCAAAAACCTCCTGGAACCGCCTGTCATCCCATACGCCTAAATACCTACTCTGAAAGCTGGTGGTTTAGAAGATCTAGCAGATATCAAATTTATTATTATTATCCCACGTGTTGTAGAATCAAAATCATACTTTTCTTAGTTTTCTCATCGGCTTTAATTCGTGGACTGTGCTCCCTCCCCCCGAGACGATAATGAGCTCGTAAATCTCCCGGGCTGAGCAAGGGCCAGAGTGGAGAACGACGGGTTCGAGTACGGGACCTGTTTTGCAGTGATAAGGTGCCCGGCTGCCAGAGTCGAGAGGGATGAGGGTGAGATTTGGAACGCGAATGTGAGACACGGGACGATGACGCGGGACGCGGGACGATAACGCGGGACACGGGACGACGAGGCGATGAGACGAGGGACGAAAACGCGAGACGAAGGACGAGACGAAAACGCGGGACGAAGGACGAGACGAAAACGTGGGATGAAGGACGAGGAACGCAGGGGAACAGACTCCAGCTGGACTTAGGATGATAGTGAGGGACGAAGGGGGACTGTATTCCTATTGTTCCTTACTCCTATCTACTACAGGAGGATTATATACTAAGTGGATAGGGGAACTACAGTAATCAGACTAAGGACATGTGAGAGAAGAGGGGGAGTGCGCGGCTGCGGGAACGCGGGAACGCGGGACGAACATGAACGCGGGACGCGGCCGAAGGAACGGAAGCGCGGGACATTTGCGGGAGATGCAGAACGATGGCGGGGAAGGTGGAGTAGGGTGGTGTGCATGATATTTGGGCGTGGCGAACCTGGATAATTTGGCGGCAGGACAGCGGTGATGACCAGACATGCGTGATCAGCGATCCTGAGTAGCATGGGATTTTGAGGTGACCTTTGTGTCCGTTCTAATCCTGGCCACGCGATGCTGAGTTACTGTAGTTCATAAATGATACTTCAAGAACCCCGCATACTTCGGCCGGGACGGGCTCGGAATGACTGCCGGCTGCGCAATATAATTGCCGAATGGCTGGAACACAGGTGGTTAGAAGTGGAGAGAGGAACCGCCAAGACCTGTTCAGTCGACACGAACCTGTCAGGTCAGACAGCACAAGTGGATCCGGGTGGAGCCCAAGTATCAGTATTTGTATGGAAGCACAGATAGGTCCGACGATTAACACAGATCAGGTGTTGAACATTTTTCGAGTTTCGAGTTTCAAGGCAACAGAAGATTTCAACAAAACCGGGCCGGGGGTGGATAAACAGGTCACTGACGTCGCCTCTCGACTGTGGCAAGTGCGAGTCCCCAAGCATGGAAGTGTGGATCACTCTGTTACGTACACGCGACGACTACTCGTGGTCTTGTTGGGTTTTGGATATCTGGAACTGGCTGTGCCGGGTACCCCGTCTGCTCGTGTCGGACTGCAGCATTCGGTTGTTATTTAACAATTGAGAAAACGGTCTCTTCATTTTATAAACACCCCGAAACCGCAGAAACAACATTAAAAATAAAGGGTAAGCCAAAGGTGTTGCACTAAGTGTTCGTAAAGTTCACTGCCCAAGAAGCAACGCAGTCTGAAAGTTCGGTTCGAACCGAACCGCCGTCAGCCAGATCCTAAAAATTTGGCGGGGCCGAACCGAACCTGAGCCAAACATCGAGAACGTTGGGGAGAAAGGGCAAGCGTTTACTTACCATGTACCACATTTAAGAGTACCGACTGCTCGACCCACTAGCTAGTCATAATCGCACACCCACGGCCCCATCTGCCCCTGAGCGCACCCGCTCGGTCAAACGGAAAACTGCCCGCTGAGGAAGCCCATTTCGGTCAACGTGCTGGAGAAGAGGTCTTCGAATCGACCAGCCTGCGTCGCTTCGATATCAGACGTCTCTCCGTCTCCGGACTGGGCCCGCAGGAGGTCCACCCATTCCTCAAGCATTTCCGTCCCAGCAACCAACATGCTTTTCAACCGCGTGCGTTCTGTCTGCGATAACGATCCCGAATGCGCTCCATCGGGCAGCCGGACGCTAATCCCCGATCGTGCTCTTGGGTCCCATCCTTGAGACCTTAGCACTGCAACCCATCCCTGATCAAGGTCCTGAAGCCAACCTAGGAGAATAGGTAGCGAGTCTTCGTCAGGGGTATATCCCGGAACGCTGTTGAGGATTTCTCCGGTGAGGCGCAGGAGTAGGGTGTTCCTCAGAGAGACCGATGGGCCGATGGGGGGTATTTGGAGGATTAAGTTAAGGAGGTGGTGTGAAGCTTCAAGATATGCCGAGAGTGTCGTGAGCTTACTTGAGGGGTGTGACCTGTCCTTCCAGAGGGGCGGAGAGACGGGAGAGGATGCATGAGCTCGTGAGGAGAAATTAGGGTAAATCACGTGGGATTGACCGTTTTTTGTATCCCCTGGCCAACACTAGAAACTGGTCTTCCAGGTATCCGACCAACCTGCGTTCCTGCGTGGTCGACAGCGGCGTCACAGGGTTAACTGTCTGCATGCCCTCTCGTTACAACTCGTTATCGAGGTTCGTAAAAGGTAGTCGTAAGTCACGTGCCACTTCCGTTACTGGGCGTGGCGAAGATTAAAAAACTTACATACACCCTCACCCACTATGTCAATCGTTAATCAGTGAAAATGCCATACAGGGCCGATCCAGCATTTGGATTTTTCTGCGGCGAAGGCACGTTGGGAACGTTTGAAATCGCGGGGCCATTCCCTGGGAATATTGCGGTCTGATCTCTCGTACCTGCCGGAGATAGCACAGCTGGGGCACTGGGCAAAAAGCAAATCCAGCTCGCGGTGCCCAATCCTGGTGCCATAATTACCCCTCTCGTTGGATAGTTGCATTTAAGTTTAAGCTTCCAGCCAAAGCTTCGTACCTTCCGCGATGGGGTGATCTGCAAAAAATTTAATGTTGGATGAAGAATGGAGGCAAGCCCCTTCATATTCGATATCCTCTGACCCTGGTAGCAACTTTTCCGGGATGTGTCCCCTGTTGTTGACACCCTGCGACTCGTCCGGAACCACCCCAGTGTCCAGCACTGGTCCGTGTGTCCAATGGGGTCCAATCGTCTTTCCGTTTGTGCGACCGCTGGAACCATCTCGGTCAGGCCCGGGATATGACGAGACGCAAGAGTTCGAACCAGCCGGTTTGCTGAGTCTTCCTGCTTGTGTTCCAGTCAGCTCGGGGCACCAGAAAAAAAGCATCGTCTGATTTTCATATATCCAGCATATTTGAATCTATTTATAATAGCCCCCCGCCGTTCAGACCACTCGGGATTGTCTAATTTATGGACCTACGTTACATCCTAGCAAACAATCGATGAAAGATTGAGAAAGGCACGAACTGGGTGTTCGCCACGTTCGCTGATGGCCTGGCTCAGCACAGTTGTGCCAATATTCTGGAAAATTGGCAGTAAACATACAGGGTGTGAGGACGCGAGCGAGATACGTTCTGCAAGGCCCAAGATACTGTATTTCTTGGACGTCTACGATAAAATCTTCAGGTTCTATTTGCTTCACTTTGAACAAGCGTCAACTTAAGTGGGTCTCACTTGCCTCCGGCCCCACTGGCATGTGCATTCCCGGCCCGAGATGGCGTCATACTACCCACCTGCCCATAGCCCACTAGTGTGGAGCCCGTCCTCGGGGTGGACCCTGACTGCGTGGATTGTATGAGGCGAATCCTCCGAGGGAGGATTTGATCACGCTAGGTGCTTTACGTTACGTTCTCCTTTGCTCGGACACTCGAACCACGTCGCAGACTCATATGGATTCCTCGACCCCTCGACCACGTACATTGTAACGGAATAGCAAAAATACCTACTTATAGGGCCCGAGCCGTAGGTCACCGGGATCAAACCACACTAGGAAATTTGTCAACTGACGATCACCGTGCGGAACCCGTATGAAGGCGCTTACTCTTGGTCATTAACGAGGCGAATGCAGGGGACCCAGCTCCCAACACTGATGCGTTTCAGGGAGACTAGCACGAGTTGTTCGACAGGGATCCCACCCTCTCCGACCATCCACTCTGGGGCTTCGCCACTGTTAAACTCGGCGGTGTCCTTCGGGAGGTCATCAACGAGGATTCAAGGTAGACTTCGGCGCACTTACGATAAACTTTCTAACCTGATCGCACACCTTGCGCACAAGGTCCTCGATCGTCAACCTCTCGCTTGGCGTGTTAACCTACGTGGACCGAGGGTGAGTCGAGCGAAGGTGGAGTATGTAGAGTTTCGTTCTTATGCTGACCTTTGGAGAGAGATTTTTGTAGCCGGGCCACTTTCGGTACGAATTAGCTCACGGGAGGGGCAGACGGGAGAACAGTTGCTTACTTTGATTCTCAAACGCATCGAGCCCGAGCTCGGGTTCAATTTTGCAAGTTCGTCGCGCCTTAAGAGACCCTCTAGGTCACCCCGGAGGACCCTGGCGATCGGGATCCCACACACTGGGGAGGAAACCAGATTGAACGTGACGAGGGACTCCCCGTCTCCGTTGGGGCTGCCGTAAGTGCCATTGGCCCCCAAAGGGACAAGCATCCCGCAGGCGCTCTCGCAACATGACGCTCCGTTGGGCATGATATAGAGCTGGGGTGCGGTAGGATAGTCCATGAAGTAAGTAGGGGATGGAGTTGGGGTTGGGGGAATCACACTGACCTCCTTGCCTTTTATCTCCTCCACGACGAGACCCGCAAACCTTCGCATTGGGGGAGGGATGCAGGCGAAAGGAGGGGGTCACCTGGCCCGAGACCTCGTTCGTGAAGTGAGTGAATGACCCCGCGCGCCTCAAGCGGCTCTTTGTTATGGAAGTTGACGATCCGGCTCGGAAAACGACGAGTCCATAAGTCAAAGCCCCCGCTATCCAGGTGCACAGCTACTTCATTCTCTCGATCCGTTGTTCCGGGGGTCCCGGCGTCCCCTACAGCTGTTATCCGACCCATAGGAACTTCCCAAGACATGAAAACTTGGCCTCTTCCTGCTCGCCACAATTGTCAAAGCGGAGATGTAAGAAACCTTTGTCTCCGAAAGTATCGGATCGACTCAAAGCTGGGCTAACTGGATTCGATGCAGCGCTGATCTGCTCGAGGTGTAGGCGTGGAGTGCCGGAGGAGATTGGGTGAAACATGACGGACACAGTTTCGCGGACCGTAAGTAGAAACCCCGACTCAAGCTCAGGTCCGAGAGTTTTGTTTGGGAGGAGCTCGAAGGGTCAAACACAAGCGAATACTGGAGGTCAGTTTGCCACAAATGGAGCTGGCGCCTTGATCGCCACGCGCCCGGAATGCGGTGAGGCTGTTAGAAATACATTCGATACCTACAGATAAAGCCGGCGGAAAATGACAAAAATAAATAACAAAAAAATTACGATGCTATGATTACGCCGGGGGCGGAGATGCTCTTAGATCAGATGGGGTTACCACGAGCCTAGGGCGACGCGCTCGAGTGCCACAACCATGATGTTCTGGAGTTGAATGCCACCCTGAACACCTGCTCGCCACCGTACAGCACCGGGGTCCACAAGTATAGATTAACAGCGCTATCGTCAAGTCATGAGATTCGAAGAGTCGGTATGTTGGGTCCAACTTACTTGAAGGAATTTCTCCAGGCGTTCCGCGATTTCTGTTGCAACTTTACAGCGGGTGATCTTACTGGGAGGTTCACACCAGTCCAAAGTTCGTATCTATACGGGTGTAAGTCACGGTGTCGAGAAAATTTCCTGCGGTGTTACCTGATCCGTCCGGGGTTTGTAGCCTGGCCATTGCGCATTTTCAGTCCGGCAAGTGCATCCGAAGGGTTGTACACAACTTTTACCTCAATACGAAAACTTGTGGTTGAAGGGCACCCGTGAAGCACTGTTTCGCCTCCCTGAACAAGACCGTCGAAGCGTTCTTTCAGGGCGTCCAAGGCGGAAATGAAAGAGCCATCCTCAATGTTGAAAAATGTTATTTCTGGATCGCCGCTGTCTCTCATTGAAGACCCTTGCAAAGGATGTAACGCCGTTGGGGACATACTATTGAAATGAGCACGAGTAGGGGACGATGGAGGAGAAAGCTAACCGTGAAGTGGTTAGTCTGCCACCCCTTCGAGGTGATTTGTGGAGCAAGCGTTGATAAACAGCTTCAGTAAAATCGTCGGTCACCATGTTCGAGGGGGTGGTGAGTTTGTGAAGGGGTCTAATCCCACCTTTGGCCACTTATAATACCTCTGAATTCACTATTCCTCTCAGGCGCGCGAGAACACAGAAGACTAGTAAGGTAAACTGCGCATCAAATCGTACAGAACGGACGCTAGGACGGGATCTTGAGAAATAATGCGGCTTTAATCGATCGAGCGGACTCGTTCATGGTGTGAACTTTGTTTTGCTTCCCCGAGTGGCATCATCGGGGGTGGCCATGAACGAGGCCGGGCTAGCCACCCACGGCGCTCGTACCCTGGCTTGGCAACGCGCCGGTGAACGACTTCATGCCCGAAAGGCTCCCCGCAGTTCGTAGAGATGGCGTTGATGAGTATAGCGGTGGAGAATCGAGATGGTCGTTGCAGAGAAACTGATCGCTCTCGCTACCGAGAGTGGCTGTACAAATGGAATGGTGACGCCTCAGTCACTGGGGCGGGAGAAATAACCCCGAGCTACAGTCCCGACCATACATCTGCGTCTTAGATGCCATTATTCTCGATTCTTCGCTCGCGCGGTTCCACACGCCATCCGTAACGTCAAAGGGGAGAAAAACTCGATTCAGACTCAACGATGCTCGAATACAAATAATGTGATCGCACAATACTGCGTAGTGTTTAATATGGGGAAAATAGAAACAAGGGGAACGGGATACAGGGGAGAGACTGAATCACGGGCTGCTGAGGACGAGACGAGGTTGCCACGAGCCACGCGAGACTTGTTCCAATGAATCAATGCGGATGTGACGCAATTCGATACCTCCTGGTCCCACTCTGTAGTTCGCGTAGGCAGGATCAATGGCGACAGTTCTCTTGTTCTGTAAAAGTGGTCGGTACGCCGCGCGGACCTCGGGTGAAGAGAGACACAGACCTCGATGAACTTCTCCAGCTGTTTAGCGACTTCCTTCACCAGCTTTGCACGAGTGATGCCTTTTCGTTCCTCTTGGTAGTTCACGGTTCGGATCTGGGAAGTAGTTCAGTCAACCCGTTTGCCTAGGAGGAACAATGCTCACCTGTCCTCCCCATCCATCGTACCCCGGCCACTATAGACGCAGAGGTTGAATCAGCGGATAGTCAGGGACGACAAAAGGTACAAATACCTCGACCCGTAGGTTGATAGTCTGATTCCCCTCAGTGAAAACTACCTCATCCCCGTCCGCCAAATGATCGCAATTTCCTGCATGTGCAGATATTGCTGGGAAGTACTCGCCACCGTACGTCGCAAACCGAATCATCTTGCCGTTGGCGCCATCAGGAATTGTGGATCCCTGGCAGTAGGGGCGCTGAGGAATGGAGATACTAGAGGGGAGTGTCTGCTAACAGAGGGTCAGACCGTCAGGGAACATCATACGGTGCTAACCACGCACAGCCTGAGGGTCCGATGCGAACTTGGTGATATTCTCCAGCAAGCGTTTGTAAACTGCCTCTTCCAAACCTGGGGCCCTTGCGTCCATGTAGAATGCTGAGAGTGGTCTTGGAATACCGGGTTAGGAGGAGGAGGTGGGTTGCTCAACATGAGATCTTCCTTGGTCCTTATATCTAGGCATGTGTCGCAAAGCCCATGCTTCAGTCCGAGAAACCCAGAGGATATCTCGGCTAGGCGGGGTGTCCCAACCACACATGGGGTTCCGACAAATGTCAGACATTGAAGGGTCGAGAGGCATCCACAGAAAGTTCCCTGACTAGCCGTAAGTGCGCTTCCAGGTCAGAAGGATATTAGTTCTTGGTGGAAATGAGATCTGGGCGTCCTGAGGGGTACGCCTAAGGCGAGGCACAGGCTCTACGTCTCTCAACAAGGGTTACAGTCGAAGAGCAAAGAAAAATGTTGGTCGAGACTGACGAATGAGAGGGGTGGATCAAATGTGGTCACATCGGACTCCTGTCTGGGATCCTCAGCCATTCTTAATGGAACGGGCGCGATCGCGTGCGTGCATCCCCGACATTGAGTCTTCGCCTGGTCCCTAGAGAATCCTAAGGGTTGTGAGGTAACCGCGCAGCACCGGATCTAAGTACCCCCGTAGATAAAACAGTACGCCACTCCTGGGGTAATTGCATGTAGCAGCATAAATGGGCGTTCTAAGGATTACGCCAGTCACAGTGACGAGATACAAGTTCAAACGGCCGCGCTTGATCTGCCCCGTTGTACCGGTAGTTACGGCGACTTACCCGGGTGGATGATTAAATCACACACACACACACACACGTGTCGAAAATGAGATCCGTCCCACAGGCAGAAGTTGTCTGAAGTTGTTCTATACGTAAAGTAACGAAACACCGGACGTAGACCTACACGTTCTGTATTGTACACATTGCTCATCTGTTGAAAAGTAGTACAAGAGCGAACACCAACGGGTACAAATATAAATGGGGGCAACTACTAGAATTTAAAAGTTATCTGCTCCAGTAACCGGGTACGGCATAGGGAATATAAAATAAGTGCAATGGGTAACTTATACCTACCAGTGTCCAAATGATGCTGTGCTAGTGATTCTACGGATGGGGTGGGGGAAATGCGGTCAGATGAGTTTGAGATGGGGCTGCCAGGAAGCCATGGACACGTGTTCCAAGGCAACCAGAGCAAGACGATTGATGTCCAAAGGACCAAGGGAAGACGGGCTCCACTGGGAGTTTCGAGGACTGTGACGCATATCCTGGAGAGAGAGTTACCTTTACTAAGACTCCGATCAATGACAAGTATGATGTACCTTCAAGAAACGATCCACTTTCTTCGCGACTTCCGTTGCCAGCTTGGCTTTGGTGATCGGGGATGGTTTACGCCTCCAATCCTTCGTTCTCATCTGTACCGATGGTCAGACCGTGGTTGAGAAGATGAGTTGTTGTGCAGACCTGCTGGGCCCAGGACGGGCAACCAGGAAACTAGAAGGGAACACTGTTAACTCGATTTGCCAGCCTTTTGGAACTGGG
>Ga0307512_10007643_pt1 | contig 10660 bp, 12 predicted proteins | sample 14_EM_MG_FD_200267 | JGI IMG/M metagenome (GOLD analysis project Ga0307512, IMG submission 200267) | Populus trichocarpa ectomycorrhiza microbial communities from riparian zone in the Pacific Northwest, United States - 14_EM | ecosystem: Host-associated > Plants > Roots > Unclassified | place... | reverse complement strand
CTGGCAGTTTAAAGTCTGCGATTGGTACTAGTAAATATTTTTACTAGTTCAAGCCAAAGGGTTCTTTTCGACCTTCGGTTTTTGTTCCTCTACAGCAAAAACAACATTGTCGCCCTGGCTGCAACGCGAGGGGGCGAGGCTGATTTTCTGGGACGATCTTACTGAGGCGGCCCTTCTGCTGTCCGGTTGGGGCTTGAGAGAGCTGACCTTCGCTATTTTACAATCCATTCTCATCCCGTCCGGATACACACGAGAGCGGGGCGCAGCTTGCTGTCGTCTGGAGACCGAGGCTGGGACTTTGGGAGCGAGGCTAGCGCGTCGCCGGAACGGAGAATCTAACCGGGCTTCTCTCAGTTCAGCAGCAAAACGGCTCTCTCATTACCCTGTTACATTGACCAAATCCACAGCACTCCCTAACTGTCAGAATGATGGGCGTCCGGAGGTGACGGCTGCCCGAGTCTCCGAGCACCGGCTCGGGAGACAGTCTTCCGTCCTTTCCCCCTAACGAGCCCCTGAGGCCCGTTGTGTATAGAGAGAATGTTCCGCCTACGACCATGTATCTTTAATCCAATTCACTATCTTCATCTCTCTATCGATCCCTATTCCAACACTAAGGGAACGGTATGTTGCCTCGGGTGCAGCGGGACACCGACCTCACTTCGGCACTATTCCAATCCCACCAATGGACGGTTCGCTTCCATTAACTTTTTTTTGGTCATTACTTGTGTGCAACCTATCTAGATCATGGCGTGAACACACTACCAGTTCCTGTCCGCACTTCGACCCCGACCTCGATTGGTCCGCGGATAGCCGTTGCAGTTCCCCTTTCCCCTCCGCCCTGGCCTATCCCAAGAATATACATCGCATCAAGGAGATTACAAGTAAGTGACGGAGGGAAAGACAAAGGAACCCGCCTCCATATCCATCACTCTTCTCTGCCGACGCCCTGGAAAAGGGGTTATTTTTTGTTTAATCATACTCGCGTTCAGCCTATCTAGACTATGGCGGCGTACATTTTACCCGTTTTTCCCGTCCGCTGTCCGCGCGGTGGCGGCTCGTTGCAAGCTCCCCTTCGCCCTCCGCCCAGGCCTGTCCCAAGAAAGAGTAGTTGCGCCCCAAGGAAATTGACAAAGGAAACAACAAAGGAAGGAGAACAAGAAAAGCGTAACCCGTTCCCTAATCCTCGCCTGCCAACGCCATGAACAAGGGTGTGGAAAGGAACAGCGGGAGTTCCTCCCCGGCGCCCATCTCGTCCACGACGCCCAGCGCCTCCGCCTCTGCATCCCGCTCCTCTTCCCGCTCCCGACGCTCCCGGAATTCCCACTCTGACACCTCACTCCGGGCGTCGCCCTCTCCCAGCTTGGAGAAGAGGAAGTTCAGCACTGCCTGCCCACATCTTCCATCGGCCAGCAGATCTCGGACCGTCCACCGGCTCTTCTATCTCCCGGTCTCCTTCCGCACCTCCGCCCACAGAATCTTCTGCTGCATCTTCCATTCTCCGGACACACCTTGAAGAGGTGGTCTTTCGTCTGCGAGGGGCACTGGCACCACCAGCACTGGGCAGTGGGGCGAACCTTAGCCCAGTGCAGGTGGGAAAATGGGGGGGGGGGGGGGGGGTGGAAGAACCGTAGGCGTTCCTCGACCTCAGCGCCCCACCTCCTCGGCCTCTAGCCTCCTCTCCTCTCCCCTTCTCTGCGGCTCCCGGAGGCCCCACTCCGACGCCTTACTCTGGGAGTCTTCCTCAGCCGGGTTCGGGACTAGCCTCCCCACATCCGTGGTGGAAAAGGAAGTCCAAAAGCGTCTGGCTGCACCTCTCGTCCACATACCGTCCATCGACCTTTTTTCTACTTAATCATACTCTCGTTCAGCCTATGTAAACATGGCGGCGATATCGTCCGTCGACGCAGCCTGAATATGGCGAACCTACCTAGGTGCACGAGTGACGTATTGTGATCGCTGAACTGCATCGACAGTAGGCTGAAACTGTTTTCAGCGGATGAGGGTGTTATCATACACGGACTCGCTGGTGTTGATGGCAAGATATCTCGCAAGTACATCGTAATCATGCCGGCATAGGTCGACTGCTACCACCGTGATCGAGTCCGGACTTCGCAGGAATCCCTTCATCTCCGGAGCACTGACCCCTCCGTCACCTGCCGAGGACCAGCCACCCAATCGTGGTCTTTGTTTTTGTTTATTCATACTCGCTTTCAGCCTATCTAGGCTATGGCGGCGCACTTTTTGTCCGTGTTTCCCGTCCGCTGTCCGCGCGATGGCGGCACGTTGCGAACTCCCCTTTGACCTCTGCCCAGGCCTGTTCCCAAGAAGTATAATGCGCACCAAAGATATCACACAGGAAAGGACGTAGGAAATCGTGATCGAGACCCAAAGGAAAAACCGGAGGAAAACACGCCCGCCCCTACTCCTCGCCTGCGGAAGCCGTGAAAGAGGGTGCAGGAAGGAACAGCGGTAGTTCACCTCCGGAGCCCGGCTTCTCGGCCTCCTCTCCTCTTCCCGCTCCCTCCGCTCCCATTGACACCTCACTCCCCGCGTCCTCAGCCGGGACTAGTCTTCCCACATCTGTAGTGGAGACGAGGTCTACAGAGAGGCGAGTGGGCATTGAAGGCCGCGCCGCGACAACCGGATTCGTTTCCAGTGGTCGACAGTCCCGAACTGCGAGGTGTGTGGGCGGGGAGCTTGGGTGCTGAAATCAAAACTGGACTGGAGCGATCCACGAGGGGGAATGGCATGCGGATCGTTTCTCGATAAGTACATGTTTATTGCAAGTAACACCGCCGATTTGAGTTCCCTGCATACATCCCCCAAAATCCCCAATCAGTGAAAGTCCCAAACATTTCTTCCGAACGGGGAAGTGCAGGGGCTGGCCAGATGAAGAACCTGCTGGAGCCGGATCCAAAGCACCGAGCCAGGGAAAGAGACCTGACAAATGGTTCTGGCCAGGTAGAGAGACCTGGCGGAGCCGGATCCAGAGCATCGAGTCAGGGAAAGAGACCTGACAGGAACTGGATCGGAGTGGTTCTGGCCAGGTAGAGAGACCTGGCGGAGCCGGATCCAGAGCATCGAGTCAGGGAAAGAGACCTGACAGGAGCTGGATCGGAATGATTCTGGCCAGGTAGAGAGACCTGACGGAGCCGGATCCAGAGCATCGGGTCAGGGAAAGAGACCTGACAGGAGCTGGATCGGAATGGTTCTGGCCAGGTAGAGAGACCCGATGGAGCCGGATCCAGACTATCGAGCCAGGGAGACCTGACTGAGGTGGATCGGAATGGTTTGGACAGGTGGAGACCTGGTCTGGTCCGAGAGCAGAAGAATCTGGGGAGGAAAGAGAAAAGGATGAGGAGAACTCACGGAATAAACAATTCTCGCCGCCGGCTCCAGTGATCGCGCACGGTTGTTATGGCCGTTGTTTGATGGACGTTTTGTTGGCTGGGTCGCGATTGGCTGTTGGACGCGACAGCGCGGGGCTCGAGGCATCGCGTACGTGGGAGAGAACGCGTCGGGGTGTGTTGATAAGCAGGGTTGTGGTGGAGTAGAGAGGGGGGAGGGGGGGAACGAGGTTTATATATGTAATGGCTGGCAACTCACACTCACAACCCTGTCATTAACCCTTGCTCGGTACTCACACCCGACCCAACCCTAAAAATTGATTCAATGTGAATAGGATGTGGATAGGATATGAATGAGAATGTGAATACCGTCTCGACTCACTTATTACCCGAATAAGTACCTACATATGTAGTTAAGTCAATATGGTAGAATGTTAATAGGACATGTGAATAGGACGTGAGTCGGATGAATAGGACGTGAGTCGGATACGAGCAGGACTCTAAATCGGATGTGGATTGGACCCTGAGTTGGATATGAGTAGGACGAGTTGGATATGAGTAGGACTCTAAGTCGGATGTGAATAGAACTTTTAAGTCGGATGAGAATAGGACTCTGAGTCGGATGTGAATAGGATGTGAGTCGGATATGAATAGGACTCTAAGTCGGATGTGAATAGGATCCTGGGTTAGATATGTATGAATAGGACGTGAATCGGAAGTGAATAGGACTTTAAATCGGAAGTGAATAGGACCTTGAGTCGGATGTGAATAGGACTCTGAGTCGGATGTGAATAGGACGTGAGTTGGATATGAATAGGACTCTAAGTCGGATGTGAATAAGATCCTGGGTTAGATATGTATGAATAGGACGTGAATCGGAAGTGAATAGGACTCTAAATCGGAAGTGAATAGGACCCTGAGTCGGATGTGAATACCGTATTGACTCACATCAAGGGCCATCTTGGCGCTGCGTAAGCGACATTTTATTTTATTTTTATGTGTCTTAGTAAGAAATTATTTTCCCGAAATAGAGTAAAACCTATAATTTAATTGCTTACGCCATTCACAAAATGTGTAAATGGATGTGAATTAAGAGTGACACCCTGTTACTTATTTTTTTGGCGCTTTGTGACTCGTGAGTAGGTAGCTTATTACTCAAACAGGAAATAATGAATAACTATTTTAACTCGTGAGCCGCCAAGACATTACAAACAACGCTCCCCGGACGCGATTACACCGCGGTAAAGGGTGTGACTGTCAAGTGAGCAGTACATAGCCCACCGTCGCTACCAAGGATACTGGCTTGCCACTCCCTTTTCCCTCCCGCACTCCTGGAATTCTTCTGGATCTTGTGAACTTGGGTAGGAATCTGGGTTGATCCTTTAGTCTATCCTTCGAGGGGCGCAGCAGGACTATTAGAATAACTTAATAGGCTGATGTAGCGGCAAACATTGAGCGTAATCGTGGCAGTAGTGGCGAAAAATTAGTTGAGTGTTGGAGACGAATGTCAGCAGCGACAGTCTACGGCGGATCACTGTTTCTCGCTGTCGAGCCGGGCTGAGCAGCGAAGTTAAAACTGGCTGGACCGATGGAAACCCTGGTCTGCAGAGATGTCCCAGATCTTGGTGCAATCGCTTGACTACCTGGAGTTGGCCTGAATCTTTGCACCCAGAGTTCTCTACATACCTACTGGTTCTTCCACTACTGGTGGTTACCGAAGAGGCGCCTGGGGGGTGTTCATCACGAACCAGCTCTATCGTCTGCTGCAAGAATCGGCCTGTTGGGGAGCGAAGGTGCAATCCAACTTGCAAAAAACCCGAAGTTCCATGAGCGCACCAAGCATATCAGCGTCCGCTTCCACTTCGTCCGTGATGCCTGCGAACGGAACGCCATCAAAACTAGGTTTTTTTTTTCTTGTGGCTCAGTCAAAATATTCAAAATATTATGCGGCTCAGAAAAATAGTTCATATTTTCTTGAACCGACAACTCGCAGAGGCGTGCCAAACGCTCACGTAAACTCCAAACCGATGGTTTCTCGGTTTTGTGTGGTAGCTTCTCAAAATACGGTCGAACCAAACAGGGCCCAAGTAATATCTAGTTAATACTACCTACATAACTAGTGGCGTCTGTCCAACAGGTAGGGCACTGTCCTCCCCCATCACAGACGGGGCCCGGAAACACACCGCAGGTTATTGCTGTACGGATATGTATGCGGACCCGAGCCATATGTAGTTCGCCAGCTTCTACGCATCAGTACCAGATACAAAGGCCCACATCTCTTACGTTGCCACCTCATTCTTCCATCCTCCGGGTACCCCTCTTCCCTATTAATCGGATGACACACAAAGCTCGTCCTATTGCTGCTTGAAGCAGAAGCCGCTAAATCCCCAAACGAGGTTTCATCTGGTGTAGTTGGCTGCTTCACCTAAAACATTTACCTCTAGCTCGGGGAAGGGGGGTAACTGCTGGGAGGCAGAATCATCTGTGGGGGGTGTTTGAATGCTTGTGGATGGCAAGTTCGCTGCTTGGCTACTGTTCCGCCCACTTGTCCTCCGTGATCTCCCGCTTCAGGTGCGCGAGGGATCTGGGCAGCGGCATCGGGCGCGCCCCCATCCAGTCCAAATATGTAGCCTAGCCATTCCACCCCGTGGGCGTCGCTGCGGCAACGTGACAGAGCTAAGGGCCTGTTCTTTTCGAGCGTATGTTCTGTAGCGTATGTACCAAGTGTATTCACAACATACGCTCCCTAGCGCGTATATTTCCGCGCCCAGACCTCTGAACTACGCCACACCCACTTCCAGTACCAGAAGTTCCAGCCGGTAAGAGTAGTTGAAGGGAGCGAGCGCAGGTGGCCCATTATGACGAAGACAGATCCATCATGTAGCGGGAGGTTTCCCTATTCACACATCCACAATTCTCAGCGGGCAAGGCGGGTGCCGGCTGAGGAAGAGGACGACGCTGTGAGCGCGGTGTCGGAGCTGGAGTGGCTGGAGGAGCAGGGAGCGGGGGCTGAGGAGCCGGGCGCTGGGGAACCGCCGTTGTTCCTGCCCACACCCGACTTCATGGCGTCGGCAGGCAAGGAGTAGGGAACGGATCACGCGTTTCTTTTGTTCTCTCCTTTCTTAATTTCTTTGGACGCGTCTACTTTCTCTTGGGACAGGCCTGAGCGGGGGCAAAGGGGGAGCTTGCAACGAGCCGCCACCGCGCGGACTGCGGACAGGATAACTGGGCAAAATGTACGCCGCCATGATCTATAGTTATAGGTCGAATGCGAGTATGATTAAACAAAAAAAAAAAATATTCTCAGCGGGCAGCCCCCCAGGCGGACTTTCAATTGGGTGAGGAATGTTGATTCGGAGTAGGGGGATGTCTATTTTTCCATTCTCTAGAAGATAGATGTTCCTCGACATACTGGCTGCCGATCAAAACTGATGAACTGGATGGAATCCTATCATGCCAAAGAGAAACTTCGTGTTGGGGCAACAAGTACACAATGTTGAATAGTGTTTGTGGTGAGCAACGGAACAGAATTGTCGGGCATTGTAATGATTGACTGCCGGACAGTGTAGAAAAAAATTCGGGTCACAACTGATAGAGAAATTCCCCCCCTTTTTTTTGTGGCTCAGTGAATACTTGTATGTGGCTCAGCCTAGGTTTGCGTATTTTCATAATACGCGTTGAGCCGAACGCTTACCGAGTCACCGTATGTCTGATACATATACCGTATGTCAGATTTGTGTGGTAGAAAAAAATATACGCTGAAAAGAACAGGCCCTTAAAGACATCGAAAATATGTTGGGGTATGATGTATCCACTATACATTGTATTCTTATTAAATGAGGTTCAACGTCAGGTCACTATGTACCGTATCCCGATCCTGTGTATGGCCATTTCTGGGTTCTATGTATCTATGTATTGTAACCTTGGGGAGACAAGCTTGTGAACGATCTGCGCTTTGTTTCTGCCGGGTTGTGATTGGAACGGATGTGTCAGCAATGAGCGAATTAACCTGTCTTGGCAAACAGTCATAGGGGTCGCTGGCATGCACATTAACCTCCCACACCCCTCAGCAGCACCATCTTCACGAACGCCGCCACCACACACGCAAGCGACGTTAAACATCCACAACTCAACCTCACGATGCCAAAAGCCACCTTTTACTTGATCGTTCGATGTTCGCACATTAAAGTATATATCGGACAATAGCTATCGCTATCCTTCAAGCCTTTGACCATATCTCGCTTCAGAGTGATTTATTCCCTGTAGTCCCCCTTTCTTTATCTTCTTGCAGTCCTTTTTTTCTCTCGAACGCTGCCTGATCAGGTCTCTTTACCTGTCCAGGACCATGCTGATCCAGTTCCCGTCAGGTCCCCCTCTGGCACGATACTTTTGATCCGGCTCTGTCGGGTCTGTATCCGTCGAGGGCCATTCCGATCCGGCGCCGTCCCTACCCGCCGAGAGCTACCCCGATCCGGCGCCGCCCCTGCCCGTCAAGAGCCCCGACCCAGCTCTCGTCAGGTCCCTCTCCCTGCCTACATGCTTTGATCGGGCTCTCAGGTCTCTCTACCCGACCGGAGCCACCCGGATCCAGTTCGGCCAGGTCTCTTTCCCTGGCTCGATGGTTTGGATCCGGCTCCGTCAGGTCTCTCTACCTGGCTAGAGCCATCCGGATCCAGCTCGACCAGGTCTCTTTCCCTGGCTCGATGGTTTGGATCTGGTTTCGCTGGGTTCACTGCCTGGGACGCGTTCGGACATCTTGCTGATCGAATATTTGTTAGTCATTTTCTGGGAGGGCGAAGTAGGCCCGCAATAACGTTTACATGTCACTTCGTGTCCAGCTCGATGCCCCAGCTCCCTCTTCCCTCTGCCGTCCATCCTGCACGCTCGCGACTACCGAATAGTGGAAGCTAGTCCGGTCGCGGCTGCGACGTCCTCATGCGTCTTTTCAATATCATCTTCTGCTTACGATAAGGTATTGGAGATATCGACAGGGCAGTATATCGCTGGGTTTGCGCGGGCGGTTCTAGCTCGCCAGGATGGGTTAATGATTCCCGTAAGTTGTCCCCTGCTCTGCGGGATGTCCTGGTTGTGTCTTCGCTGGGCGTCCTGGTGTGGTCAACAAGCCTTTATTGATTACGGAACCTGGTAGATACCTTTTTATATTCCGCGATCGTTCTCGTACGCCAACCCCCTCGGATTGCGGTGGAATATCAGCGTCGGCGTTTACATCCTGCAGCGTGTACGCTCCCCCAAGCTGTGCCAACACGACTTTTCCTATGTCGAGCGTTGCCAACTCAAGTTGTGGCATTGGCTAATGATCGTAAAGTTTTTCGGGACTTCTGCCATTGTGCCACCTCGGGGGCAGTGCGGTTGGGATGTGTTCGTGGGGTCGTTGCGGGCGGGGGTAGTTGCGAATAGAGGGAGTTAGTTTTTGAGACTTGCTGGGTGCAATTGAAAGTAACTCATTTCAATATTGTCCATCACCCATTGCAGGCTTCTTGCGCATGACCTCATCGCTCGTCGCCGGCAAAAAAACATCGACCTACGGCGCGTAGATAGGGGAAACATCAGGAATCTAGAACTGGCTGGAGGTAGGTTGGCCCGTGGGCCGAAGGCGGGCGGCCAGGCGGGTGACGGGAGTGGAGCGACAATACTTCGGGCCAGATAGCAATTTCCACAGCACTTGCCTTTGTGATCACGACCAATTCGCCGGCGCTGTATCATACTACCATTTTAGCTGCACTTGGGGGCAGTCTGGCCCTCTGCTGCCAGTGGTATGAAAACACACCAATATAGGTAATCGCGACCCAAAAAGAAACAGAAAGTTTGCCGAACCTGTCACCCTGACTTTTCTCGGTCCCTCCCGTCTTTCAGAAGAGGCGAAGGCCCTGTCACGAACGTGTAATTACCTGCTCGAGGACAGATGTGCAGCCCCTCGCTTCGTGTAAGCATCGGGGAAGCCCAAACGGCAAACAGTTAAATCACAATTATGAACATTGACAGCGTCCAAAATCACTCCATTGGAAACATAACGAGATCTTACTGTGCACCGACATCACCGCCGCCGCGTTGATCGTTGCCCGGTAGTCATCGCACTGGTCGCTGCCGTCAACGCAGTAACGTTCCTTCCATCCTCCTAGTTATCCATGTACGCGCCGTCCCTGAATCCATACAACGGCTCACGGCAGGTGAGCGCGTAGTGTCCGGACTCGAACATATGATTCCCCTCGAGATTCTACCGGTACGTTGGCTGCTTCGCGCCGCTGAAGCAACCGGTAGCGGCGGCGGGACCGCATCTCCCCAGGGCGCCGAGGGTGTGGGTATCAGTCGCACTGGCAACGGTGGAAACGAAGGGGTCGTATACTACATACTCTCCTGTCCATACTCTCCTGTCAGCCTTGCATCCATCATCCCCTCACGGCAATCGTTGTACGTACCATCTGATCCGTCCTGCCAATACTTTTGTGAATCCAGATCCAGGCACATCTGCAACGGTCGTCGGGACACGCGGGGAGATCGGGAGCATTGAAGGTCTCGAGCTGGCGCGTGGAGGAATCGTACTTTGCCGAGAACACGGCGAAGTCTTTGGGGCACGCGGCGCGTGCGTTAGTCTTGTAGGCGATCGCAAGCGTAGACCCGCCACGTCGCGGCGCGATGGGGCATGCAAGTTTCCCCAGCGTTCTCGTTGCCCCACGGATCCGGTGCGGTCGCGGAGTTGGCGGGAGCGAGAATAGAGCGGAGAAGAGGATGGTTGCTACATACCTTCGCGTGGGTTGAAGGAATGCCATCCGTGCCCCAACGGCCCTTCTTTGATAGCGTCTTGGCATTCTTGGCAAAAATATAAATTGCCTGCCAGCGTCAAGAGATCGAGTGCTATATTGTGACTACGCTTAAAACCTTAGTGCGCCGTATGAATTTTCATCCGCACACACTCAATAGCTCCACACGTATCCCCACCGCCGTTGCACTGCATCGCCTACCACTCTCCTTTGCGATGCCATGCTCCAGCAAAAGAAAGATTGCTGGCCAAGCTGTAGCAGCTTATGCAAGAGATAGCAAGAGAGAGAACCAGTACGACTATACAGACGTTCCCATAGTTGCTTGGGGGGAAGAGTCTATGTAGGTGCTCTCCTAATATTGTGTTACACCTCAACTCCAACGCTGCATACATACATAGCTGAAGAAGAGCTAGGGTTGCGGAATGGATCGCTGCAGTTCCCCTTTGTCCTCCGCCCTGGCCTGTCCTAAGAATATGGGCCGCACCAAGGAAATAACAAAGCATATGAGAAAAGGAAAGACAAAAGAACCCATCT
>Ga0307512_10007641_pt1 | contig 10661 bp, 13 predicted proteins | sample 14_EM_MG_FD_200267 | JGI IMG/M metagenome (GOLD analysis project Ga0307512, IMG submission 200267) | Populus trichocarpa ectomycorrhiza microbial communities from riparian zone in the Pacific Northwest, United States - 14_EM | ecosystem: Host-associated > Plants > Roots > Unclassified | place... | reverse complement strand
AAAAATTAAACTCCGACCGGCCACCTCCATAGTGAGCGAGGGCTGCAGAGATCTTACTCCCAAACGTCTTGTATCAAGACTAGGAAAGCTGAATTGTAAATCAATCATACACAGGTTGCTCCCTAGATGTTGTGACGCGAAAAAAGCGGAAGGGAACAATAAACGAGAAGCGAAAGTCGGCCAATAGAATCATTTCATAACAAAGATCCTTTTTCCCTCGTCCCTATCATGTTAGTGGACGTCTAAACTTGGGCCTTTGCGTCCGCAGCCATCTGCAGAAGACCATGTAAGCGACTGTACGTTGACACGCGCCAGTAACGTACCAAGTTCAAAGCGGATCCAGCCTTAAACCACTCAATCTGCCCCTCGTTGAAGGTGTGGGCCAGAGAGATCTTGTCCTGAGTACCATCCTCGTGCTTAGCGATCAAAGTCAAGTTGACACCAGGGGCAAAGGTCTCGAGACCTTCAACAGTAACCTTGTCGGATGGTCGGATCTTGTCGTAGTCGGCGGGGTCGACAAATGTCAACGCTAGCATTCCCTGCTTCTTCAAGTTGGTCTCGTGGATGCGGGCGAATGAACGAGTGATGATGGCCAATCCACCGAGGAAGCGGGGCTCAAGAGCAGCGTGCTCACGAGAAGAACCTTCACCGTAATTGTGGTCACCGATGACAACCCACTTGATGCCCTGGTCGCGATAGTACGCAGCAGTCTGAGGAACTCCTCCCCACTCGCCGGTGATTTGGTTCTTAATCTTGTTCGCCTCCCCGTTCTCGATGTTGATGGCACCAATTAGGCAGTTCTGCGAGATGTTCTCGAGATGACCACGGTACTTGAGCCAGGGTCCACCAGCGGAGATGTGATCAGTCGCTATAGAACAAATTAATATGCAACCTCGGATCTGAAAGGGAAAAACTACATACTGCACTTGCCCTTAACCTTGATCAAAATCGGAAGGTCTTCAGGTGTCTTTCCGTCCCATGGCTTGAAGGGTTTCAAGAGTTGCAACCTGTCCGAAGTCGGAGAAACGGCAACCTGGACGCTAGCCCTATCCTCGGGAGGAGCCTGGAAGGTATTCTCACCAGGGTCGTAACCGCGAGGTGGGAGTTCGTTGCCGGTGGGATCCGAGAACTTGAACGGTTTGCCATCAGCACCGACGAGGGTGTCAGTGAGTGGGTTGAATCGAAGATCACCGGCGAAGACGAGAGCAGTAACGATGTCTGGGGATGCAACGAAGGCATGGGTGGCGGGGTTGGCATCGTTACGTCCAGTGAAGTTACGGTTGTAGGAGGTGATGATCGAGTTGACGTCGCCTTTCTTTACGTCCTGCCTATCCCATTGTCCGATGCAAGGACCGCAAGCATTAGCGAGAACTAAGCCGCCAACACTCTCGAAAGTATCGATTTGTCCGTCACGGGCAATAGTAGCACGGACCTGCTCGGAACCGGGGGTGATAGTGAACTTCGACTTGATATTCAAACCGTGATCAGCGGCCTCCTTGGCGATGAAAGCAGCACGAGACATGTCCTCGTAGGAAGAGTTGGTGCAGGAACCGATTAACCCAACCTTGAGCTCATGGGGCCAACCATTCTTCTCAACCTCAGCGGCGAACTTCGACAGTGGGGTAGCCAAGTCGGGAGTGAAGGGACCATTGATATGGGGCTCGAGCTCTGACAGGTCGATGTGGATTGTCTGGTCGTACTCGGCGTCCCTGTCTGCTCTCAGGTTATGCTCGAACGCCTTGGCGTAGTCGGCGATCTCGGAACGGTTGGTAGCCTTGAGATAATCGGCCATGCGGTGGTTGAAGGGGAACAACGAGGTCGTGGCACCAATCTCAGCGCCCATGTTGCAAATGGTAGCCATTCCAGTAGCAGAGAGCGATTCGACACCTGGGCCCTTGTATTCGACGATAGCTCCAGTTCCACCCTTGACGGTAAGAATACCAGCGACCTTGAGAATGACGTCTGAATAGAACATGTGAGCAACGAACCGATGGATATCATACAACCAAGGAACGTACCCTTGGCGGTTGTCCATCCCCCAATCTTTCCAGTAAGCTCCACACCGATGACCTTTGGGCATTTAAGCTCCCATGGAATACCTGCCATGACATCAACGGCATCGGCACCGCCAACACCACAAGCAATCATGCCCAAACCACCGGCATTGGGCGTGTGAGAGTCCGTTCCGATCATCAATCCGCCGGGGAATGCGTAGTTCTCGAGAATGATTTGATGAATGATACCAGAACCGGGTTTCCAGAATCCCATATTGTACTGCAAGTGAGGATGGATAGAGTACCGTGTCAGAAACAGTTACGTGCCAATGCATGTGACAGATTCTTACCTTCGCGGTGGAAGTTCCCAAAAAGTCGTAAACCTCCTTGTTGATGTCGATAGCACGTTGAAGATCGGGGACACCACCAATCTGGGCCTCAATCAAGTGATCACAGTGGACGGTGGTGGGGACAGCGGTCCTATCCATCCCGGCAGACATGAATTGCAAGATAGCCATCTAGATGAAGCGGGTTGCGTCAGAACGCGCGGAGGGTGAGCGATGTTCCGAACTTCGGGGAGGCGACGGGGCTTACCTGAGCGGTAGCGTCCTGGCAAGCAACTCGCTGGAATATGGAGAAAGGTAATGTTAGCGGAGACCGGAATTGGATCCGGGGGGAGACGGAAGCTCACGTCTGGGCGCAGCTTGAGATAACTGACACCACGAGTGATGTCCTGATTGTGGGGGTCATCTAAATGACCATAGAGAATCTTTTCGGACAAGGTGAGAGGGCGTTTTAACCTGAGGGAAAAGGGACGTGTGAACAAAAGGAAACGAGAAAGAGGCCCAATCAGCGATCACCTACCTGTCCCGAACCACAGCCAAGTTGTCCGCAATGCGCTGATAGTTGATATACCAGCCGGGTTCCAAGAGAGACATTGGGACCTTTGTGTCTCCGATACGGGCAGCGGTAGCCATCCCGGCGGCAGCGCGCTGGACGGACCGCCAGGCAGAAGCGGTACGGTTTGTGATGTTGAACATGGTCGCGTCGTTTGGGGTGGAAAACGACGACGGCGATGTGTCTGAGCGTGGATCAGAGGTGGTGGTCGGAGGTGAAGGAAGTAAAAATGGCTCGGAACCGTCTTTTGTACGCAAATAGTTGACTAGTCCGTTTCGGTAATCAACCTCCGAAAGTTCCGGATCCATCCGACCGATGAGCCAATCACGAAGGGGCGATTGTAAAATCACGTGCCTTATCGCCGACCAATGGATCACGTGGATGACATAACATCCTCCGGTTCATCACGATCTTTTTTCCGCCCAAAAAATAAAATAAGATGGCACCAACCGTCGAGTATACCCCACCACAGGAGATTGCCCCCTCCTCCTCCGAGGATGCCATCATAGAAGAGTCCAAAGAGGAAAAGGCGGCAAGGGCAGTCAAGCAAGGTCCGCCATCTTCGTTTTCTTCCTGACGAAGAATCATCTGATCCCTCTTGCAGTCGAATTCTACTTCGCGGATTCTAATCTGCCATTCGACAAGTACGAGACACTGCTCACGTCTTCAGCATCCTTCTGATGTCCTCCAGGTTCATGTGGGGTCTCCACTCTGCCAGCGACGATCACTGGGTACCACTAGCTACGGTCACATCCTTCAAGCGTATGGAAGAGTTCCAGGTGTTCGGTCAAGGCTGGATCATCGATGCCATACGTAAACTCAGCACCTTTGTCGAGGTAGATGGACCCGGGTCCAACGTGCGTCGTACGACCGAAGTTCAAGAACCCAAGGGTCAGCACGAGCGCTCTGTCTATGTAGTAAGCGCATTCTTAATCTCGTCCTGATTCGTTACCCGTACCTACACCCACGGCAGGACCCAATCTGATCCATTATTTTAGAAAGGCTTCGGTCCAGAGGAGTCCGGACTCCAGCAAAAACTTGAGGCCTTCTTCTCCAAGTTTGGGAACGTAAACGCAGTCCGCATGCGCCGGATGGACAAGTCTAAAGAATTCAAGGGTTCCGTCTTCGTCGAATTTACTGACTTTGAAACCGTCGACGAGTTCCTCAACGCTGACCCCAGACCGACTTGGGAAGGAAAAGAACTACTCATTATGACCAAGTGGGCATTCGGTTCCTTCTAGATCGGGCGATGCTTAGTCTATCTTCCTAGGGAGGCATACTGCGAGATGAAAATACAAGAGAAAGGCCTGACCGGCAAGTCTGCTGCTGTCCGGAAAGATGCCATCGCGCAGCGCGGTTTCAATGCATTCCGCGAAATCGCAAAGTCGAAAGCACCATCATCTTCTACCGAGGCAGGGGGGCCGGAAATCAAGCTCGAGTTTATGGGCTCCCACATCCCGGTCCAGGTCGAAGATGGCAACGGAATGGTCAACAAGGATGATGTACCATTTATCCAGGGTGCAACGCTCAAATTTGAGGGTGACGTTGGAGATGTAAGCTTCAACGAAATCAAGGTATGAATAATTCTCCTCGGAGTCCCTGCACAATTCTCACACCCTGACTCTGTTGACTAGGACCCTCTACGGGATCACTTTGGGCGCGCTCCGTACGTTCAACACAACCGAGGAGACTTGTGGGGCTTAGTGGGTTTCGACAAGAAATTAACAGAGGAGGACATCAAATTCGTCAGGGAAAATTGTAGGATCAAGGGAAAGACGATCAACTGGAGTATTCCACCAGGTGACTTTCGCATGACTTCTACTTCCCCTCTACCTTCATGTTCACCTTGACTTCCCAGAGGATGAAGAGCACGAGTTGCAGATCGGCCGGGCAAACTATGCAGCCTCAAGGGTCATCTTCATCTCAAATTCAAAATACAGCCGCAGTGATCGTGGTGGTCGTGGTGGAAGTGGTGGACGTGGTGGACGTGGTGGGCGTGGTGGGCGTGGCGGGCGCGGCGGGCGCGGTGATCGACGTGACTGGAGAGGGCTGAGGCAAGGGGGCCAGCAAGCTGGTGAGAAGAGAAAACGTGGTGTAGAACCTGATGGCGGCCCGTATGCCGGAACGAGGGGTGCTACGGTACCCATGGTAAGGTCAAGCTCAAAGAAGGCTAAAACGGATGAGGGAGATTCATGATCGCCATGGTTGGTTGTACAAAAAACTGTTTCTATTCCACGTTGTACGCTCCATTCTTATGTGCTCAAGACAATGTACCAGTAAATCTACAGTGTGGCAGCCACCCTGGAGGACAACTTTCTACTCCCTCAAGATCGGGGGTCCGGGACGGAGATCGACGGGTCGATGAGGATCCTTCATGGTATTGTACCTCCACCCGAGGACAACAGGGACATGGATTACCTCCTTGTGTCCGTGAATTCTACCTCCAACGTCCAAATACTGGACGAACTCTCGGTTCAACACGCCCTCAAGTCCTCTCTCTTGAGTGTGTGCGGCCAGACAGCCTCCACGTACATCGATATCCTTGCATTCCTCGACGATGAAGGAGTGCCTCAGTTAACGGGAAAAAGCGCTCAAGTGGTACTCAGAGTGAACTCGGCGTATGTTCTCTCCAACTCCGAATTTGCTAACTCATTTACTCACATGAGTCACGACGGCAGGCAGAAGGATAATATACTCGCTGCCATCGCCTATTCTCCAGACCAAGTCAAATTCTCGATCAAACAGCAGTCCAAGTCCCTGATTTCACTCCTCCCTTGTTTACAACCGGGGCCCTTCTCGGGAGTGGCGGCGTAACGAGTAACGGCAGAGCCCGAGCGCAAAGGAAACGCGGAAGAGCGAATGCAGTGGCAGATGCAAAGGGTGATGAATTGCGTGTTACCGGGCATGATAACCAACGGTAGACGGCGCGGCCCTTCAGTCAGATTACAACATTATTTTAGAAAACAAATGGTGGCGATCCACAGAAACCAGGAGTATTCTAATCTTTCTTTCCTCTCGCTGGAGCACCGGTGGATTTGTTGTACTCGTCAGCGAGCCTGTTGTATTCGGCGGCTTGAGAAGTGGCCTGATTCTTCAACGCATCTGTTGAGGGTAACCAATGACATGATTCGGCGGGTGTAGGATAGTTGGAGACGTACCGAAATCCTGAGTCTTCGCAGCGAGTTTCTTCTTTAACTCTTCAACCTCGTTTGTCAGAGTGTCATTGCCGGGTCGATTATTGTTAGCAACCTGAAAGAATGGGGGTTGAGAATCGCGAGTCAACAGGACACATACTGTGGCTTCAACGTGATCATCTCACCTGTTGTTTGAGGGCAGCGTAGGCGGTTTGGGTCTCGATGAGATCAAGAATAATCGCGAACACCCTAGTGAGAACTAGAGATAGGAAGAGAGTGAACCCGGTCAAGTACACATTTCTCTGTGAGCTACACAGGGAGTGTGGAAAACACGTCATCAGTAACAACAGATCCGGAAACGATCGAGCGGCCAGATCAACGACCCTGTGCACTCAACGGCAGAGAGACACTCACTAGAATTTCTTTGCGGCATGATTAGTTTCAGAACGGGCGTCCTGGAGCGCTTGACCACCCCTCTTAGCGGCGTCTGCCTCAGCGGCGGTACGCCACATCCTCTGCAACGCATCGACGAACAAGATCATAATGAATATGAAAGATATCTTTAGCCCGTAGGCAATCTTGGCGACGACAGGGGAGTTGGAGAGCCAGTTGAACAGGGCCTTGCGGACTTTGTAGGGGAGAGGTGTGACGAGAACGCCAAACATGACCACCTCGGCGACCATCAGGAAAAAGGTGAGCGTATAGCTTTGATAAAAGATGAGTGAATAGTGCAATAATGCGCTGGGGAAGTTATCTCACTAGATCGTCATCGTAACCGCGCAATTGGGGATAGGTGGACGTCGTGGAAGTGGAAGTTAATGGTAAGGGGCAGCTGCGGTGCACTTGATCGACGTCGTGTCCTCAACTCTTGGCACGTGACACTTAAGGTACATCTGATGAAGTTTGAACGTGTACCCCTCGAGTAATTGCCATCTTAACACAAGGTACGGTAGAATACAAATCCTTCTATAAACTTCCTAATAGACATTCACACCAATATTCAGTTGGGAGCTAGGCGAAGGAGAGCACCTGTCTATTCCACCCAGACCGACACCAAATGGATGACCCCCATCGTCTGGTAGAAACCGTGAGTCTGCCTCCTGGATGTCGCCAAAACTAAACGTCACCCGCGAACGGATTCTAGCACCGGATGAGGTGAGGCGAGAAAAATGACTTACCTTTCAATTAGATGTATCTGCCACAGGACCTGGGGTACAGAACACTGACCGGTCCGCTGTGGACCAAGTTACTTGAGCTTCTTTGTACATACATTCGTTTGGCACCATGAATGGGACATTATCCGGACCACGAGAATTGAGGCGGAGGGAAAATGAGAGCAAACTGTGTACATACACAGCCTCAGTGGAGATAGGAGCTGGATAACTTGAGGTAATTCCTTGCTATGAACAGCAGAACGACGAGCAGATTCAACTGGCCGGGGGATAAGACATATTGTTTGAGGCAGCTAGTTAGTGGGAGAAAATGAAAGGAGAATGGGAGGATACCACTCCAGTTGAGCGATTTCCTTGCTGGGTGCAGTCAATTCCCGCAGAAACAGGGGTCATCTGTCAACAGCTGGGCGGAGAATCTCTCAGTAAAACCCATCCGGTCCGACTCGTTTATTTTACAATGGGCCACTCCACATGATCATTCCTCGACAATGACGACTTCTCGTCATCGTCGGAGGAGGATCCGGTAGCAGCGGTGAGGTTGAAAGCGAGGTAAATGATCATGGTGTTCGGTGTGAATTCCTCGAGGTGCCCAGCGTCGCGCTTTAAACTTGAAGGGCTGGTGCCGTGCTGAAGAGAGCCCCAGATGACCCGAAGCGGTAGGATGTTCTGCCATCATATCGTAGATCAACAACGGTCCCCCCAATGGCGGTAGAGCTCTTGATGGCAAGTTTATCTTTCCGAGCGTTTATGGAAATGTGCTACAGAGAGTCAACACATGTGAGGAAACGGGATGACAGGTGGTTACCTTTCATGCACACTCATGCACTTCAGGTTTCCGTTTATACTCCTTGGAGATCCATGCGTGCCCAATAATGTTAGCGGATCAACTGAGGCATTTGCACCAGCACGCAAAGTCCGGAAGCTCGGCGTCGGTACTATTTTCGGGTGCGGTTGAGAAAGCGAGGGGCGTGGAGATAACTGAAGCATCGTACCATTCACCATCGAACGCTCCATCCTGCCTTTCAACAACTCGCTCGACCTGCAGGGTGTCTGACACCTGACCAGCGACGACAACCTTAAACTGCCTCACAACGTGACATACCTGCCACTGCGGTTGGATACACTCCATCATCTCGGTCTTTACAGGCGTGCGTTCACATCTGACAGTGGTGGTTTTGGTGGCTGTGGTTCAACGTTCAACGTTCAAACAGAAGTTCACAGACATGAGTTATACATTCGAAACAGAGAGCGCCTGCGAGTGGCAAGCTGGAGTGTTGACAACGTTGAGGATCGAATGATTTCGCAACCCATGCGAACTGACTCGCGATCGCCGACGGTCACCGAACAACTTCCCACGATTGCAACACCTCACCGAGTTGTATCTTCAGTGCCTTGTAATCCGCGCCGGTCGCAGATGCACACGAGCTTAGTGATGATAACTTTCCAAGTTGAATTCAAGCTACCAGACGTCTGAGATCTGGTGTTGGTATCTGGGGGGCGCTAATCCCCAACCTGTCAACCTAAAACTCCCCAACGCCTTTCACCACAGACAAGATACCCATCCGCCATGTCTGAGACGTCTGCATACTTGGAGGTAGACCGTCGCTTGTGCGTAATTAAGTTATGTCTTGCGTTTGATCCCGGCATCGCCAAACCTTCCCCGCGCAGGCCGTCCGCCAAGGTGACCACGGTTTTCCCTCTGTAATTTCGATACATCCTGAACTTTAGCCTTACAGTACTTTGCCTTGTGCGTGGGAGTTCTTGCCATATACGACTATTTTCTTATCCTTGACGGTAAGGTGTGTCAATCGTATCCGCTGCCCGGTATCCAGAGATATCTTAAGCTGGCACAAGATATCTTCGCCTAGGAAAGAAAGAACAGTCGAAATGGGTACACCTAGCCCTTTACTAACCCCACACGCTGCCTTTACTAGTATCCTACCTATTCATTGGGTATATAGTCGCCGGCCTCTGAAGCGGTATCCATCTCAAGGCTCGACTATGGAACCGCTATCTGCTGCTCTTTTATGCGATGTTCAGCTAATCTGGTTGGGAGCCGTTCTCGATGACATCTCTCAAACTAGACGTACTGATGCTAATTCCATCAGGCTTAGTGAAGGCTTGTTCAATATCTTGCATAAAGCCTCACAACAAATGCCAGGTGTGCGTGCAACACCCTCTTCACCTCCCTCACCACATCGGTTTTCCCCCTCTCCGGACATCCCCATAACCCTAAGGTCGGTCCCGAGCATATCAGAATGGGGACTTGGGTTGTGATAGGGTTTATTCCGTTATGGGACGGAACAAGTTCATCGGTCTGTGCCCGTCGTCCCCGATCTGTGCCAAAGCCATCACCGGCTTCCACTTCACATTTTGCGGATATGTACTGATGTTAGGTTCATTGTGTTTAGCATTCCCTCGGGCGCAGCCCACGTAGGACACTAGGCCATACGGCCCCCGGACATCTCAATCGAGGCGTCCAAGGCACGCACCGCGGGTGGATCGTTTGGTCTGCGGATCTCTCCACATTCAATCGGCGTCGTGTTCGGTGAGTTACTCAGCTCCCCATCGCTATTGTCAGTCACCTCTTTCACGGCGGGTCCTGCCAGACGTTTCCACACTCGGCATTATCATCTGGTTTGCATATTTCAATGTCGTAATTTTCCGGTTCTCCTCCTTATCAAAGGCCATCGTGGTAAATGCGATTCATGATAATTGCTCTCGAAACACCGGTGCTATCGCTTTGATCGTTCGCGGATGCACATCGTCGTCCTCTACCTATCCTCGCATTCCTAGCGCATTCTCTTTCAGGCTGCGGCTCGGGTAGACCAACTGCCACGATGTGGGCTCGCTGACGTCGATAACGACTAGCTTGACCCCCATCCTGATCAACCGAGGCGTGCTTTCGCTCAAGAAGATCGCGGATACCAGCAGGCAGACTCATCCACGCGAATACCAGCATCCCTTTTGCAGCTGGTGGCAGACCAAAATTTAGAAAATATTCTTCCATGGCTCAAGTATCAGTATCCCACCGGAGAACGCGCTGTTCACCCGAGGGTTCACAAACTTGGATACTGAATCCCCCTCTTCACGCATCTTACGTCAGCACTCAAAATTGCCCCAGAAACGACTGGAACACGTCCCTAATCCTAAATTTTGTATTCTTGGATGACATGGCAGAGGAACCGGGAGTCGCTGAAACGGTCTTGTCCGAAACGATCGCTTAGGTTGGTTTTGCGATCATGGGGGAACTGATAAGCGAATTGGAGATTAGGCGACGCGAACTTGATGGATGCGACGTTGCTGTTGGAATCACTTGATAGTAGCACTCTCACCCTGCCAACAAGAGCTTTCGTCCCGTTCCTAAGTTTCGAGAGGATGTTACCCTTGTTTAAGTGCTTCAAGGTGGTAGGATTCGGACTGTCGGAAGCTCACGAGCACAAGCCGTACACAAAATTCATCTA
>Ga0307512_10007640_pt1 | contig 10662 bp, 9 predicted proteins | sample 14_EM_MG_FD_200267 | JGI IMG/M metagenome (GOLD analysis project Ga0307512, IMG submission 200267) | Populus trichocarpa ectomycorrhiza microbial communities from riparian zone in the Pacific Northwest, United States - 14_EM | ecosystem: Host-associated > Plants > Roots > Unclassified | place... | reverse complement strand
TTGTTGAAGTGACCACATTTGTCCCGTTGTCCCAAGTTTAACTCATCTGACCTCGAATTTCTTCAGGGTCTCGTTTTTATGCACTCAAAGGGCGTTGCGCATAGGTACTTTATCCATATACCCATGGAGGACATTTCTGATGGATTCAGATTAGAGACTGCTCCGCGAAGAACATTTTGATGGACGCAACCAACATGTTCCCGTATGGTTTCCGCCCTGTACGGAGTAGGCATCTTCAGGACGTTACAACCATTGTGATTATCATACGACGGACGATGGTCGAAGTCAAGTGCTACTTTGTGGACCATGGGATTTCCTCGTATTTCCCTCCCGGATTGCAAGCAAGGCTTGTCGTTGGGTGGGACTGAAGGACGCGATCAGGATGTGCCAGAGCTGCTCGATGATGTACTGTACGATCCATTCAAGGTCGATACATTGACAATTGGCAAAATGCTTCGCCAGTTATTTTGCGATGTATGCTCGTCAACGCGCTCGGTCCCATGACATTGATTGACTGTCACCCTGTCTCCAATGATATCTGCCACATTTTCTCATACATCGGGCTTACATTGCCATCCCTCGGCAGACGATTGCGCTGTTTCTCTGCTTAGTCGATGCTACGATCGTCTACTATATGTTGGGTTGAGATGAGACGTTACCCTGATACTAATATAATTGATTGACCAGCCATGTAAACGTCATGTTACTGTGTAGCTCGATGATGCCCCCTCACTACTCAACTCGGAAGCAGTCCCAGACGAGGTACACCATCCCCAAAGACCCGTTCGCGATAGTATTGTTTATTTGTATTTGGTCTACGGGCATGTCCCTTGATTCACTCAATCTACTCCCACGCAACTAATCCCGTGTCAGGGGCAGGGCGCGTAATGAGGATGCCTCGAGGCTTGAAAACCTTCCTCCTACTAACGAGCGCTCCGTCGTGTTGACCACCTACATCGGGAAACCTCTGTGTAGTTCCAAGTACCGCACCACTAACGGTCGTTGGTATACAAATTGCAACCCAATCACACGGGGATGGGATCTTTGAATGCCTTGTCGCTGACGTTCCCTAACTCAAGTCCCGAGTTAAGGCTTGAACAGCCAAGGTGAATGTATAGAAAGAGATGGCCCCACCGGACGAGGAAGGCTGGACATAGCCGAGCATGGGTATGGTATCGCTTCGGTGTGCGCTGCCGGTGCGCCCGAGGTCATTTCCATTTCCTAAACCGTCCCTTGTCATCTCTCTGTTCCGTCTTTACCCGTGCCCATGGGTTTTCGTGCATCATTCCGATTGACGGCGAAGCTCGCCCGCTACCCATTGTTGACGTGATGTAGGCATCAATATTTTCCTGGACGGTTTCATCCCTACTGAAAACTTGCGTTTCCGCGAGGAGTCCCTCTCTTTCAAAAGAGTGGAAACTGCAGAGAAAATGCTGGTCGATAGAACCGTGACATGACACTACTCTCACCCATCCATGATAAAGACGTCGGAAGTTTCAAACCGACGTTACAAGAGGGTTTTGTCACCGATTCTGAAATCATTGTCATGCTCGGCGAGAACGGGACTGGAAAGACAACCTTTGTGCGTCTGCTTGCTGGCGAGGAGCCGGACGAACCAGCGGGCAGGCAAAGCGTGGTCGTGTTGCTCAAGCCACAGACAATCTCGCCCGAGTTTCCAGGCACCGTCCGCATGCTATTGTTGACGTAGATCAAGGCTGCCTTTATGCACCCACAGTTCCAGAGCGACGTTGTGAAGCCAATGAACATCGAGAACATCCTCGATCAGGAAGTCAAGACGTTGTCAGGTGGTGAGCTTCAGCGCGTGACCATAGTGCTGGCACTGGGAAAGCCCAACGTGAACCTAATCGACGAGCCCTGAGGCTCCTCGTGCGTGTTTTTGGAGCGTCTTTGGCAGGTTTGCGCCCAAACTGAGCGAATTTTAGTATCTTGGACTCGGAGCAGCGCATAATTGCAGCAAAGGTCATCAAGCGTTTCATCTTACGCGCGAAGAAGACGGCTTTTGTTATCGAGCACGATTTCATAATGGCGACTTACCTCGCCGACCGCGTCATTGTCTTCGAGGGCCCTCCCCCTGTCGCTGCCACCGTCACACTGTATGTTTTTTTGTTGTCCTTGTTTAATCCATAGTAAAAGGTTTGATTGGGTTCGTATCACTGCCGACCACAATCGCTACTCACGGGGATGGACAAATTCCTCCAATCGTTGGAAATAACGTTCCGTCGCGACCCGGCCAACTTCCGCCCACGTGTGAACAAACTCAATTCGGTCAAGGACAAAGAGCAGAAAGGTCCGTGTCCAATTGACCTTTTGCGGGCACGGTTTGACGAGCTTTTGTTCAGCTTCGGGAAATTAGTTCTTTCTTGAGGAGTGAATTCCTTTTGCGTCGCTCGATGAATATGGATGGATTCACGGCACCCGGTATGCGCTGGAGACGTCTCACCTGTGTGTGCCTTGTTCCCGCGGTGGATAGCGTTGCATGTAACTTAATTCCGCTGTAGCTTTACACTTGTGGACCCCCTACGAAGGAAACGAAAAAGCTGTACTGGATTATAATTGCCAGTGACTGACCAAGGTCGAGGCATCATGCGACGACCGCGGTCAGTGGCTCAGTCGGGGTTAGAAATATTACAAGGTCAGCGACTCAACAGCTCTTGTAAGTTGTATCTTTGTCCTTAGGCCATAGCCCTGGGCTCAAGTGCTCGTTGTACTGTCTCTCATAGGGGTGAGGAAACGCCTTCCACGCCAAAGACCATGAAGATGTAGAAGGTCGCCGGCGACCACCTGTCATGCGAGGTGCGTTTTTTTGCGCGTCAACAGCTCGTTGGGCGCTCAAGACCACATTGACGTAAAACATCACGCATCACTGCAACGTGGCAAACAGCATCTCGGGTCAACGCGTTTTTACCTGTGAAATCAGGCCGCTGCAATTCGGTATGCTACCCACCGGTCCCAGCTGCCACTTCGTCACATCCGTGGTCCCCGATGCCTCAGTTTTATTATCTTCCCCGTAGAAATACATGCAAGGCAGCCAACAGCCTGTGTTTCAGCCTTCGTGATTGAGTGCTAGCAGCCGCGATCAACTGCGGCGTAGCCAGCGTTCCGTCTGTCCAGGTATCAAAGAATGCCCACCCCACAAAACCCTACTTATCAACGAGGAGGGTAAGATTATCTGTGGCCAGCATGGATTACGTCCCATGCTGGGAGCCTAGAATAGATTGGGGCACAACATCTGGTGCCTGTGTGAGTTATTCTATCTCGTGGCTACCGCAGGTTGGTCTAGCCTTGGTCATCTTCGGGGCCATGACCATGCTGTCTACTACTAGTAGGTTTCAACATCACATGAATCCAAACATTCGGAGCAAGTGGTAGATTATGTCCATATGAATGAAGTAGCTACACAATCTCAATCTAATAACCTTCCCGACATTACAATAACATATCCGTCTTCAAACGGTGTTCATCTCAATAGCTATTGAACCGTGAGATAAATTGGGAGTACTGCGCACAAAAGGACAGTAACATACCTTCGTGGCCGTCGTCGGTATCCAGGTTAGCGGGCGTGCCGGTCGGTGGGTCACCTCCGTCCCCAGGTGGAGGGGGAGAGCTCGAAGGGGGGAAAAGGGAATGGGCTCGAGTAGTGGTCTATGGATAGGGTGAGACATGGTCAGTCGGACCAAATAGCACTTACCCGTGTATCCTGTAGAAGTGCTTTGACTTGAGCCTCGAGAGTAGAGACACTCCCTCGTAGTTCTCGATTGAAGTGGCGCTTAATAAGTGAGGCCTGGTCATACTGTTGGCTCACTGCGCTGTGCTCGTCCCACAGCCTGGAGATGGGGTCAATTCAGACTGAAAACAGAAAATATGGGGTTGGACGAATGAGCGGGACATACTCTTGAAATTGGTCCTCGATATCCGCGAGGCTTTTACAATGTCTCTTCTTAGCGGCGGCCTCAATTTTCTGCCGTTGTTCATCAGTGATTTTTTCGAGGTAATCCTTGATATTGTGCAGCTTTTTCCAGGTATCTTCGAGGGTGGTGTTGGGTGAACCAACAGCTTGATATCCTGTGCGAAGAGCAACCGCTGTTGAGATTAGCGCTGCCACAATTTGACCTCCACTTGCGGCAGCTTGGATAGGGGTACTGTGACAGATGGCCTCCATTTTCGATGTCGTTAAATAGGTCTGCGATGCTCGTGCCAGCGGCTCGCCCAACGGACTAGGAATGTGTGTTTAAATAAGGCGAGGAAAGACAGGAAAGGTCTAGAAGAAGACTTTTTAAGGTCAAAGGAGAAAATATATGAGTACGAGAACGAAAACAAAAACCTCGAGGCCTTATATACTGGTGGAAATATAGATCAGTTATGGCGACGACTCGACAGACGTACACGTCGGATAAAAAGCCAGGGCAGCGGTGGAGTTGTATCATTGGCAGTGCACAAAAAAACAGCATCTAAATTAGGTGGAATCTCTTGTATGTTCGTATATTTTCTGTTGTTGTGTGTGTTTGTTCAAGTTGTGGAGTATATGATATAGGTCAAGTTCGGCTGTGGGGCTGCGCCAGGCCGGGAACTCAAGAGCCAGAAGTTCCAAACTACCTTGCCAACGTTGCATTGTTCGTGCCAGCAAGGACGTCCGGCCCCAGCAGGACCTGTTCCGAGTCGACACCACATAAGTTACCTCAGGGGCGGAGACTGCCTGCCGTATTGAAAGTCAAATATGATCGAACAATACAGGCTAGTCAAACAATTGCTTTTCTTCACCACAACAACATGCACATCGAGGTCGGAAACCATCAAGTGAATCAATCAACAGGCCACTCAGTACTGTAATGGCGGAGGTGCTGAGCTCGCGTTCATTAGCATTATTCCCTAACAACTTTAACGGCGCCTCGAATTTGAACAAACGCGACCCCCCGACGCCACCATTCCCACGCACTCGTCGTATTGTTCGTTTTTTTGGCTATCTCTGTGATTTATAAGAACTATAATATAATCCTTAACGGAAATGTCCATTGTTGATTCCCACTAAAAGATCCCTACCCAACTCTTCGATACCTCTCATCATCACGTCACAAACTTCAGCCCAGATGCAAGCCCAGAAAGCTACCTCCCGGCCTGTGGGTCGTAGCCCAGAAGATTTATCCTCTCATGAAATCGTATGGAGGGACCGCCAACCGTTTTTGGAATCGAAAGGTTACATGCTTCGACCAAGATTTCGTCCCGGGTGGACACCGTCTTGGACAACAACGCGGAGGTCCCGTCGATACTGCGAAGACTCTTCGCGTCTACCTGTGAGCCATAAAAGCATGACCTTACGGATTTTTTCACACCTCTTGATTAGCTCCGCCCTATGCTCGTCGATGCGACGCGTATCTCGGACGGCAAGCTGGTATACATCAAGGAAGTCAAGACAGGTGACCAAGAGTCACGTATGGCCTTGGCTCTCAGTGCTCTGGATGACCCCGCAAACCACTCGGTCCCTATCCTTGATACTTTCACGGACCACGAGGACGAGTCGATCTCGTACATTGTCATGCCTTACCTGCGACTGTCCGACAACCCACCTTTTGAGACCGTCGGGGAGGTGATGGACTTTGTCGATCAGGCCCTTGAAGTGCGTTACGATTCTCTAGTCCAGAAGTTGCTGAAAGTGCGCCGCTGCTGACATATCCTCCAGGGCCTCGTGTTTATGCATTCACAGGGAGTTGCCCATCGGTTCGTCCTTACCACCATCGATGAGCTATTGATATAAACCCACAAAGCAGAGACTGTTCCCTTAAAAACATCTTGATGGACGCAGTTCACTTGTACCCGCGTGGGTTTCACCCAGTGAAGGATATCCTCCTCTACGATTTCTTGACTCCAGCCCCTTTCATACCGCGTAGAGATGCAGGAGTCAAGTATTACTTCATTGATTATGGCATTTCATCGCACTTCCCTCCAGGATCACGGCCCCCCCTGGTCGTTGGTCGAGACGGGCGTGATCAGGATGTTCCCGAGTTGTCGGATGATGTGCCATACGACCCATTCAAGGTCGATGTATATACGATTGGGAATGTCTTACATCATGAATTCTGCGATGTAAGCCTTCACCTTTCCCCGTCTCATTGCGAATTCCTATTTATCTAACCGTTACTTAGAATTACACTAACCTAGGTTTCCTCCGACCCCTGTACTCGTCCATGAAGCGGACCGACCCGACAAGACGGTTGTCTGCTGAAGAGGCCTTGCAGCAATGGCGAACTATCCGCGGTAATATGAGTTACGTCCGCAGTCATTGGAGGTTACGACATCCGGGGGAGACGTTGTCATATGGATTTGCCTTGGATATAGCCTTTGTGTTGAGGTCCATCGTGCGGTTTGTCAGGTTCATTGGCAGGGGGTTTTCTTCAAGTCAGTTACCCATGCACACGGATACTTAGGTCTTACCAGCAGCGACATCCATCCCTAATGCTAATTATGTTCATGATGGCCAGTGTGACGTGGTAACGTGGATAGCTCTCAAAGAGCTGTCCTGAAATTCCAATAATTGCGCGATCAGCTTATATAAGTACCAGTGCTCAGCTCAGGACAATGCCATTGCGGTGACGCCTGTGATGAGAAAGAAAGTTGTCCAATTGTTGAGTCTCGATTGCCACCCTTGATACAGCTTGTCGTGGTATCCTACCAGGAGCTGACCACCTACCATCGTGCTGTCATTCGTAAAATGAGTCGGAAACCTTCATGCCAATCAGTCTTCAATTGAGTAAAATGAAGGATTATCACTGATTGCCGCACCGCCCATGACAGATTTCAGTCAGGACCTTGTATTGATTCAGTGTGGACCAAAGACTTTCTAAACCCAAAACACCCCGTCAGGGTCACAGGTGGGGATACTCGACATGGGTATTTTTTGAACAATGACTCCGCAACTTCCTGCTCATCTGAACTCACATGCCTCCCACTCTTTGAGATCTCATGTCTTTCCAATTATGAGACAGAGTGTTTGCACGGAGAATGGGTTAGAGACGACAGTAGAGGGTTAGACGGCCCACGTTTTCGAGAACAGAATTCAACAGATGGATAGGCCGTACATTGAAATAGTTCCGAATCCTTGTATACACGAGATGTATCATGAAAGGGGAATGATGGGAATGACAATTAGCCGTTGACGTGGAAACGAGAATGTTCACGGGCTATCAAAGGGACGTGTCAATCGTAAAAAGTAAAGACTGGCGGTACGTAATGCGACATCGATAAAAACAGAGCTATGGCATGTGTGTTGCGATTGGCACGGCCACTGACTTAGCGTTCAATGCCCAGACCCACACACTCGGTGAATCAAGAACTCGATAATGATCGCCTTCAGGTGCCAAAACGAATGGTCAGCAAGAAGGTAAAAACACCACTGAAACGCACTTGTGTAGGAATGCTCTGATCTGGGATAATGTCACGGTCCCAGTAGCGTCGAAGGGCATACTTCTACTAGTTTGCTGATAAATCTCGGTGTCGTTCCCCTTCAGATTCATCCTGCACCAGATTATGAGTTCAGATACCTGCTTTAAAATAATAACAGGAATAGCATGCCGTTCCCAAAATGATGATTCCCCAGTCAATGGACCGATCACCAGGTGCGGTCGTATTCTGGAAGAAGACTAGTACGTCGGAGTAACGACTCGGATATCGAGAAGCTCACCCAAACATCCTTAAAAAACACCTTGAGATCGTGCTCTAGATCTAACATGTACTGATGTAGCCGTGTGCTTGGCCAATATCGCATGTGAAATGGGAATTCACGATGGAGCTCACACAACTTGTAGTAGTCGATGTAGAACCTGACCACACAATAGGTTCATAAACAAAGGGGAGAGATGAGGTGGAATAAATGTGGGACACACCCATCTAAAACCTTCTCAATATCAGTGATGTGTTTGCAGACACCCATATCGGCGGCTGTCTGGATTTTACGGCGTCTTTGGGGTGATATTGCCCGAACCAGTGACCGAAGGTGTTCCAGCTTATCTGAGCACCGTTCAAGAGTGGCATAGGGCGACCAACGGGCTCGTTTATGTTCTATAAATTTTGCAATATCATCAATGATAATCCGTAGAAGACGAGACGGCCTTGTAAGGTAGAGGAATCGGGTCCATGCCAAGGCAGACATCCCTGGTGTGCAACGACTTGGACAGCACGCAGTCGATGCACACTCCGATTCAATGAGTATGGATCAATGGGCGTAGTATAGATAGGCGGTTGGCTGGCTGAGGGAGACAGGGAAGGCGGTTTCGATCAAACCCGCACACGCGACGCGACTCCTTTATTAATATACGAGTACAAGGGCGCCAACTCTCAGGCTGGCGCTTGTCGCATCGGTTTTGTGGCACCAAAGTTTCACACAGTACATTTCCCTACCCTTTTCTTGACCCGCGGTCTAGTCCTTGTCATCACCAACCCAGTGATAATACTGTGTCAAATATCATCTCTTAGTCTCGCACCAATGGACCAATGGATCGACTTCAAGCATACGACTAAACGCGGGAAGATACAAGACGAAGCCAAGAGAGCCTTTCCTTGGCTATTCTAAACCATTCTTTTTCATGCGTAAATCACGGCTAGGACGAACATTTCGGAATGTGTTGGGTTGTGATTCAATAAATTTGAAGGATATCTTACGGATCGATTATATCTAGCCTAGCCTGGAAGCTCAGCACAGTACCTTTGTAAGACACAACATCTCAAAGATCTTATGAGAAAATGAACCGCCAGGAATCCCGTACGTTCGAAATCATCGCCGCAGGAACGATACTTCTGGCCGTAATCTAAACCTGAGAATTTGTATTTTTATTTTTTTATTATCATTTCGACTATTTGGCAGGGACATACGCCACCGCGAGACACCAAATCGATGAGGGTAGAAGGAAATCCCCCTGGGAGTAGGAGTATAGTGGGAATGCCTAAATTAATACTTGGGATACTTGCACTGGACATCTGAATAGTGCGCGAGTCCTCGGATACGATGTCATTCTGTGTTGGGTGTGGTGTTTGCCTGGTGGTTCGTAGCTTGTTTGTCTCAGTATGATATGCACTTCGGTCTTCGGATATTCGTGCGACATATTGACGCTCTATCTAATCTCGTTCCTGGGTCGTGAAGTGCCGAGGATGCAATCAACCCTGAACATCTATTGACCTGGAAATCAGTGCAGCTGTCAAACCTGTTGAGAAGCTCGGTAACGATTTGTTTGCGTCCGAGTCGTTGGAACGTCGAGGGGGCGTGTTTGAAAATATTGGTAATTTTCCCATAGCCAGCACGGGGAGCACCAGTAGTTGCTCATCCGTGATATCGGGTTGGACGAGGCTTTCGAGTAGTCTGGGGGCTAGATGGTGCCAGTGTGGGCGACAAATGTAAAGATATTGAACAGAAAGTCGTTCGGACACTTGTTTAGTATGGACACAAGCAAACGACTATGCGTGAACTTGATATCCCACCCGCGTGACGGCCAGCAGTTTGTTCGTCTCTGTACTGTACAGGAGCACTTTTGGGTAATCGTCTAATAAATGGGGGAAATCGGTGAGGCCTGGTTCTGCCAGTGGAAATCAGACAGTTGTGGTATTATGTAAGGCTACGCGACGCGTGTGGTCAGGAGTGATGAGGTTGTAATTTCCTGCGGCGCGTCGATACTTGCAACTTTACCTCGCGCACCCATCACTATCAGACGCGACCACCGCGATGTCCGACGATGACGTATCCCCTCGCGTCAATGCCGCGCGCCTCAAAGACTTCGTGGGCGCGTCCCACCCCATCAGAATGACGGGTAAGGTGCTCAACGTGCGTCCTCTCATAACCCCAATCCACTTTACAGCGCCACGTTTCTCACGTCTCTGTCCCTCCCCCGTCAATAGTTTTCCAACGACGAAACGTACTTTACTATGGAGGCCCCTGACGGAGGGCACATAAAGGTGTTGCTTCCCCCGGTACGTCTCTGAGCAACGTTCAAGAGCACGCTTCTAGCCCTGCTGATGCGCCGCTCCGTGCCGTGGCTCCTCTTCAGCCTCCACCGAACCATGAGGTCAAAGATACTTTTGTTGAGATAATAGGATCGGTCGTCGACGCGTCGACGATAAAATATATGGCCTGTATAAATATGGGCTCAAAGCTAGGTACGTCCTGTCCAGCCTCCCCACAACCTTCCCAGGATGACATTTGACCCGTTTTACGCGCTTAGACTTGAGCGTTGTCAACAGGACTATCAACCTAACCTTTGACCCCAGATTTAGAGGAAAGCTCTTCTGACCGCCGCCCTGATGAAGAAAAAGAGAATATTCATTTGTCCGGTTTGGTGCTCAGTTGTTGCTAGCCCCATGTAATGTATCATCAATATACCTGTGCTACGAAATATATCGATTACTTCGTCAACTACTTGGCCCTCCCGCTTTGGCCATCTTTTTGTCGTGTCCTCGTTTCCGATCGTGATTCCCCTGTCGCGCCTTGTTTTTGTCCTTCCAGGCACGACTTCGTGCGTCCCCGCCGTCGCCGCTCCCATCGCCGTCTCCCGCTTCCCTTCCGCCTGTTCCTCCTTGTCCGCGCCCACGACCGCGGCCGCGGCCGCGACCATGTCCATGACCGCGAGTCTGACCACGTCTGCCACGCCCGCCCTCCCCACGTCC
>Ga0307512_10007639_pt1 | contig 10664 bp, 15 predicted proteins | sample 14_EM_MG_FD_200267 | JGI IMG/M metagenome (GOLD analysis project Ga0307512, IMG submission 200267) | Populus trichocarpa ectomycorrhiza microbial communities from riparian zone in the Pacific Northwest, United States - 14_EM | ecosystem: Host-associated > Plants > Roots > Unclassified | place... | reverse complement strand
AGTTTTGCGGTTTTCTGTCAACTGTTGATCTGGACGAAATCGCAGACAGATGATCTCGCTCAATCGGCCTGCCGATGTCTCCAGTATAAACGGGCAACATCGAATCCTTGTGATCCTCAGCCAGGAATGGCTTCCCATCGGCATGGTAAAGAAGCCTGGTACTGACTGGCAGGAGGTCCGACGGCAAGGAGCCTGGCGCGTCCCGCTCCGCCCCCCCCCCTTCCCCCCCACCGAAGGCGCGCACCTGAGTCTCTCGCCAACATCAAGGGGGAAATTTCCGAGAAGAAATGGTGGAGGCCCAGCAATGGGCAGGAGGCTGAATCTCCAAAACTACAATAGCAAAATACAGGGTATAAGGAAACCAAACAGTAATACGGCATTTGACAGAGGCTCGTATTCGTATATCATCGGGACGTAAATTGTTCAGCATGGAGAGCTTGACTCTGGTGTCCAGCCAAATCCCTATCAAACGCAATTCCGCAAGACAACATCATTCTAAGCCGATGCGTTTGGACCATCAGATACATATCAAATGATTATTGGAATCTAATAAGCTTTGAAGAAGGATCCTTATCGAACCCCAGCAAATACCGTTAGAATGCAGTATCGAAACTTCCACTTTGTATTTTACAAGAACGGCATACCTACTATAACGATGCGGTACCCATAAGGCATGAATCGTATACTAGATACCATTCCGAATTCCCCTATAATCACTCCGCAATGCCCGTTAATGCCCAAGCAATACACCCTGGATGCCAAACCAATCATAATACTGGCTACTATAACAAAAATGAGGTGGAACTGCTACCGTATTCGTTCTGCACTGGGCCGGGTCGAGTATCAGCACGGTCTTAAGTTTTCATCCTCTACTAACAGACCGAAAGCCTGTGCGGCTGCGAGCTGCATTTTCACTCTACCTCACAAAATTTAGATGCTGCTTGAAACCCTTGGTTTCTGGGCGATGGGTGAGTGTTCGCCACACCACTCGGAGTTCTGATAACTGCATATTGTCATCTGGGTCGCGATTTTTTTGTTTATTCATTACTCGCGTGCGACCTATCAGATCATGGCGATTATTGACAGTCCGTTTCCTGTCCGCTGTCCGCGCAGTGGCGGCTCGTTGCAACCGTCCCTTTTGCCCTCCGGACAGGCCTGTCCCAAGATGATGTGAAGCACACCAAGGGAATGACAAAAGAAAGAAGAGCGAGCGTGAATGACAAAGGAAAGAAAAGACAAGTGAACGGTTAGTCCCCCTACACCGTTCCTACAGACGCCATGAAGTCGGGCGTGGGGGGGAACAGTGGTGTCTCCCCAGCGCCCGCCTCCGCCCCTCCCCCTCCCTGCTCGTCCAGCCACTCCCGCACCTCCAGCTCAGACACCGCGCTGACGGCGTCGTCCTCCTCCGCCGGCACCCGCTTACCCACATCCGTGGTCGCGAGGAAGTCCAGCACCGCCCGGCAGCACCTCCCATCGGCCAGGAGGTCCCGCACCTTCCACCAGTCCTTCCACCTCCCAGTCTTCTTCTTCACCTCCGCCCACAGGATCTTCTGCTGCGACTTCCACTCGGGGCACTCCTCGAAGAGGTGGTCCCGGGTCTGCGTTCGGTACCGGGACCACCTCCATTGCGGGGTGGGTGGGTTCTTCGTCCAGTTGAGGTACCGCCCGGTCAGGCAGTGCCCCGTCTTGAGCTGGTAGAACCGTGAGGCAAGCCTCTTGGTGCTCCCAGCTACCGCGCCATCGGGCCGGTGGCTCTTGTCTTGGAGGTCCGGCCCGCAGCCCACTGGCGCGCCTCCCCCACTTTTTCTCCGAGATCTCCCGCTTTAGGTTCGCACGAGACCGTGGTTCAGGCGCCGCCCGCTCCCCCGTTCGATCAGAGTAGTTCAGCCATTCTACCCCGTGGGTGTCAGACTCCTCTGCTGCGATCTTTGCCCACTCATCCGCCTTCTCGTTGCCGGCGACCCCCCTGTGCGCTGGGCACCATCGAATTCTGACGACGATGCTCGACCTGGCCCTTCGCAGTGTTGCGACGTGCTTCCGCGCCTGGAGGGCGTACTGCGCCGCGGTGCCAGGTTCATCCAAAGCCATGCGCCGAATGGCTGCCTGCACGTACGAAAAGATGGTGACTCGCTCTGGGACCGAGTTCCTCCTTGCTGCCAACTCCAGTGCGCGGGCATGCGCAGCGCACTCCGTGTCATAGGCCTCTTGGTTGTATCCCATGTGGGTTTTGATGCTCGCCCAGGAGACCCCCCGCTTCCAGACCACAGCATAGCCGGCGGCCCCATCCTCTATTCGTGACCCGTCTGTGAACATGGTGAGTCCTCGCCAGGCTTTTTTTTTCCGCTTCCACTTTTGCTCCCTCTTCCTCTTCCTTCCTCAGTACCGCGTCGAGAGTTTCGGGTTCCTCCAGGAGCACCGTTCTCTCCGCGCTGCCTGTGTTTTTTCTTGTTTAATCATACTCGCATTCGACCTATATAGATCATGGCGGCGTACATTTTGCCCGGTTTACCTGTCCGCAGTCGGCGCGGTGGCGGCATGTTGCACGCTCCCCTTTGCCCTCCGTTCAGGCCTGTTCCAAGAGAGAGGAAACAAGGAACGAACAAAAGACAGACTAGAAGAAAAGCACGACCCATCCCCTACTCCTCCCCAGCCGATGCCATGAAGGGGGGCGTGGGTAGGGACATCGGCAGTTCCTCCCCGGCATCCAATTCCCCCGCAAGACCCAGCTCCTCCACCCCCGCCTCCTGCTCCTCTCCCCGACCCCGGCGATCCCGGTGCTCTCACACTGACACCTGACCCCCTGTGTCACTCTTCTCCAGAGGGGGCACCAGCCTCCCCACATCCCTTGAGGTGAGGAAGTCCAGCACCGCCGGTCCGCATCTCCTATCGGCAAGTAGGTCCCGGATCTTCCACCGGCTCTTCCACTTCCCGGGCTCCTTCTGCACCTCTACCCACATAATCTTCTATAACATCCTCCATTCCGGACACGCCTTGAAAAGGTAGTCTCTCGTTTGCGAGGGGCACTGACACCACCAGCACTGCCGTGCTGCCTGTGTAGGCCAGCGCATTTGTGTGCCGCCGGCCAAGCTCAGTCGGCTCAGTCGGCGCGTCCACCACGTTCTGTGGCTGCTCTTCCAGCGGCGGCCTTAGCAACCGTAGAGCGATCCGCCGCCGCCTGTTCTCCAGCTGCGCTGTTGCTGCCCTGAGCCCAGACTCCATCAAAAGGGCTCCCAGGTTCGTTGTCCGGAAGCAGCCCGTTGTCGCCCGCGCCTGCCGGTTGACCAGCCGCTGTAGGTCCTCCGCCCGAACCATGGTGCCTGTGACGTGGTCGGCTTTCCACCACGGCTGGGTCGCTGTGCGGTGGGCTCTACCAAGATAACTAGCTGGTGGCACTAAGAGGCTCGCCTCACGGTACTACCACTGATGGGCTAGGGTGCGCCCCACTGCCCAGTGTGGTGGGTGGGATATCCGGGGATGGGATCCCACTGGCAAGAGCGGGAGAGATAGGGAGGCGGTACAGAAAACGAGGACAGAGGCGGAGGGGTTCTTCCAGAGACGTGCAGGAGAAACACCGGTCCTCACAGATGTGAGAACAGCGGCTGAGGTGGACACGGCAGCGGCAGCGCTCAGGGAGGCAATGACGACCACCCTCGACAAGTTCGCCAAGAAAAAGAGGAGCTGTGCCAGGTCGAAGCGTTGGTGGACGGAAGACCTAGGGAAGATACGAAAAGAGCTGGGAAGGGCCAGGCGTAATTGGCGGGTGGCAGGGATGGGTCGGGTCAAAGCCGCTCGCCACGAGCTCCGACGCGCCATACGGAAAGCAAAAAGAGACTGCTGGAACAGGTTCCTCCAAGAGGTGAAAGGAACCAATGTGTGGACAGCCACCGGATACACTGTCCCACGCGTCGACAAGGCAGGACAAGCGCTGGTGGCGGAGGACGGGTCCGTGGCCGAAGGTCGACACGAACGAGAACAGGCAATTCACAAGGCGCATTTCCCTCCGGGGCCGCGTGGGTCATATGAGCCCAAGGATGGTGGGCATGCGTTCGAGAGGGTCGACACCAAGTTGGTCGCTGCACTCCTCAGCAGAGCGGCAAGCACTTCGGCCTCAGGCGACGACCGGATCTCAGCTGGGACCATCAAGGTCTTCTGGCAGTGGGACTGCAACCGGATCACGCAAATTGTTCGGGCGTACATTCGGCTGGGACACCACCCGGAGATCTGGAAAATGGAGAAAGGAGTGGTCATCCCGAAGCAGGGGAAACCAGACTACTCGAGGGTGGGAGCGTATCGGGTGATCACGCTGCTTGATGTCATCAGCAAGCTGCTAGAGCGGGCGGCGGCTCACCTAATCGCCGACCACCTAGAACGAAAGCAGGGGCTTTATGAGGGCCAGTTCGTGTGCTGGAAGCGCCGGTTATGTGTGGACGCTGTGACAGTCCTGATGTGACACTGGGGTTGTCTCGTAACCGGAGTGTAGGGAGAATCAAAGGTAATCAGGCTACTTTCGATAATTCACAACGGAATAATCTTAGATCTTGTGTGTGGGTTCGGTGGTTGTGTTGGTGAGGATGTTCGTGCTGGTTTTTCTCTCTCCTCGAGGGAGAAATCTTTCCTTTTATCCGAGGGTTGCCAGCGTGAGAGGCGGTGACTCGGACTTGGATTCCCCCGAGGAGCAGAGGCCCCGTGGGTGATTCATTGGTCCTGGCCAGGGTGTAGATAAGGGGGAGATGAGGTTTCATGCAGCTGGGCGGGGTTCTCTGAGCCCAGACGTTCTTCCGTACACCTGTCGGGGTGACGTGGCTCTCCCTCATTCCCTGAGTGGAGTCGGCCCAAGTCTGTTCAGTTTCCGCTCGTTTGCAATCAACCCCTCATCTCGGAATTAAGCTTTTACGGCCATTTCTCGGCCGTAAGCTAAACTCCGGTCTCCTTAACTCCCTCCTAGACTCTCTGAATCGTTCTGTCATCCTCTAGTCCCGTGCCGCCCCGACCAGCTTCGTCCTCTAGATATTCCGGGTGTAACACCTGATGAACCGCACACAGGAGGCTTGAAGCAAAAAGAAGGTGGCCGGCTCACTGTTCATGGACGTCAAATCGACGTTCAACAACGTGAGCAGACTCCACCGGGGGAGCTGAATAGAAGCTATTGGCATAGAAGCAGACCTTGTCGGGTGGACGATGAGCTTCATGACTGTCCGGAATGTCCGGATTGCACTGGTCGGAGAGACCGGCGAAGCTCAAGCAGTTGACCTAGGCATCCCACAAGGATCACCAGCAGCTCCCATCCTATTCGTCACATACCTATCAGGCATCTTCGACAAAGTGGAGCAAAGGGTGCCAGGGGTCAGCAGGCTATCCTTTGTGGATGACATTGGATGGTGGGCGGAGGCAAGGATGACGAGGCTGTCGCAGCCAAGCTGTTGGAGTCAGCAACGGCTTCCTTCAACTGGGCATAGCAAAATGGCGTGGCCTTCGACCACGGGAAGACGGAGGCGGCGTTTTCCTGGAGGAACCGGAGGAAGGGGACCGAGGTGAAGGCCAAGGTGATGGTGGGGGACAATGAAGTCCTGTTCAACAAGGAAGCGACATGGTGGCTCGGAGTGTGGCTGGACTCACAGCTCACGCTCAAGGAGCACCACGCCACCCGACTTAAGAACGGGAGGAATGCGCTCACCCGACTGCATCGACTCACAGGGCAGCTAGGTCTCACCCCAGAGAATTGCAGGAAGGTCATCACGGATTGCGTCTAGTCAGTCGCCATGTTCAGGGCAGAGCTTTGGTGGTAGGGAGAGGGGGCCTGGGGTACGGTCGGCAGGGCGAACGACCTCCAACTCCTGGTTAACCAGCAGGCCCGGGCGACGACTGGAGCCTTCCGAACAACCAGTCTGGGAGCACTGTCAATGGAATCTGGGCTGAGGCCAGCAGGCAACCAGCTGGAGAACAGGCAGCGACGGTTCGGACTGCGCCTACTTAGCCTGCCGTGAGGCGTGAGGGCCAGCAAGGTGGTCGGCGCACGAACAGAGTTGGGCAATCGGCTGGCGTCGGCGTTGAGCTACACTTGGGCGGAGGCAGAGGCGACAGTCCTGCTCGAAGAACCGGAGCCCTTCGATGCGGAGTTCATCCAGGAGGAATGGGAGGAGGTAAGGAAGGAGGCGCAGAAGGCAAGACCAGGGCTTACCATGTTTACTGATGGGTCATGGTTGGAGGATGGGGCCGCCGGATACGCAGTGGCTTGGAAGAACGGCCAGACCTGGAAGTGCATTAAGACCCATATGGGCTACAACCAGGAGGCCTTCGAGGCGAAATGTGCAGCCATAGCGTGAGCGCTGGAATCCACTTCGAGAAGAAACACGATCCCAGACCAAATCACCATCTTCACTGATGCACGGGCAGTGATCCGACGGATGGCATCTGACGAGCCGGGACCAGGGCAGAAATACGCCTTGGAGGGGAGGAAACAAATCGCGAAGCTCCGGAGGGCGGTACCAGAAATTACTATCGAGGTCAGGTGGTGCCCAGCACACGAAGGAGTGGAAGGAAACGAGAAGGCCGATGAGTGGGCTAAGCCCGCGGCGGAGGAGCCGGATGCTCGTGGGGTGGAGGTGCTGGAATGGTTCTCCTACTCGGACTGGACAGAGGCACGCGTGATGCCGCTCCCCAGGACTCTTGCCAACACAAAATGAGAGATAGCCGAGAAGAAGTGGACAGAGGCAAGGACGTGGGCTGGAGGCCGGTCCTCCAAAAAGAAGTACAAAATGTCGAAGAGCCAGAGGCCGGATGACACGGTTGCTGGGAGCACCAAGGAGCTCGCCTCGAGGTTCTACCAACTGAAAACGGGGCACTGCCGGACCAGGCAGTATCTGCACTGGACGAAAGCCCGCCCAACAGCCTAGTGCTGGTGGTGCCGTTGCCCCAGGCAGACTAGGGATCACCTCCTCAAGGAGTGCCCGAGGTGGAAGGAACAGCAGAAGACCTTGTGGAGGGGGATGTACAAGGAGACAACGAGAGGGAAGCGCCGGTGGAAGGCACACGAGCATTTCGCCGACCAGAGGTGCGGGCAGGCGCTGCTGGCCTTCTTGGCCTCCACGGACGTGGGGAAAGTAGTGCCGGCTGCGGATGAAGAGGCAGGAAGCGAGACATCAGAGGGGGAGCTCTGGGAGAGGAGGGACCGGGAAGACGGAGGGCGGAGGTGGAGGCACTGGGGGCCGGGGGGGAAGCGACGCTGTTCCTACCCACTACATCCTTCATGGCACGGGCGGGGGAGGAATAGGGGACGGGCGCGGTTTACTCTTCTTTCGTTTCCTTTCTTTCCTTTGTTTCTTTTCTTGGTGCGTTCTCTTCGTCTTGGGATAGGCCTGGGCGGAGGGCATAGGGAAACTTGCAACGAGCCGCCATCGCGCGGACAGCAGTGAGGAAACGGACAAAAGATGTACGCCGCCACGATCTACATGTCAGAATAATGGGCGTCCGGAAATGACGGACCGGAGGCGGCACATCCGGAGATGACAGCTGCCCGAGTCTCCCGAGCACCGGCTCAGGGGACAGTCTTCCGTCTTGACCCCTGGCGAGTCCCTCAGGCCCGTTGTATATAGTTAGAGTGTTCCTCCTTCGAAGTTGTATCAATCAATCAATTCGCTATCTTCGTCACTACCGATCCCTATATTCCAACACTACATAGGTCGAATGCGAGTATGAGTAAACAAAACAAACGTTGCCGGACGCCAGCACGCTGAAACAGCACCTTACCCAGGGCCTTGCCGGAGTGCAATGGGCCGTCTGGTGCAGAAGCTGCGCACCACCGAAAGCAGAAGGGTGACTGTGCAGGAAGGGCTTGGCAATTGGTGTATAAGAAGCACCCTCCTCCCGCTCATAGATAGAATGACATGACTTTCTTCTTCTCTTTCCTCTTCTTTTCGTCGTCCGTGACATCGTGACATTCAGAGGCTTTGTGATGCGTGAGAAGTACTCGATGAAGTTCCAGTTATAGCCAAACATTCCGACTACTCTGTGAAATACCGCCATGGCAATACCGCCATGGTCGTTGGTGCGGGCAGATCCGTTACTGCAGCAACCTTGTCTTTGGTTGTGACGAGTCCATACCGTGAAATTTGCATACCTAGCATTGTCACATCCGGATATGCGATCTTACATTCCTTTGCACTCAGCTGCAATCCGGATGCCCGTATTGCTGTCAAGACCTGGCGGACATGATCAACGTGTTCTGCCCAGCTATCCGAGAACACAATTGCATCGTCGATGTAGCATAGTGCAACTATCCAGCGAGGGATCCCAGAACCCGATTACCAACCGTTCGTACTGGCCTGGGGCATTTTTCAGGCAGAATAGTAGTCGCTTGTATTGGAACAGACCGCGATGGCATATAAATGTGGTCTTGTGACAGACTTCCTCTTCGATGTCTACCTGGTGGTAACCTTTGACATCGTTGAATACGGAAAAGTACTGCTTGTTGGCCATCGCTGAGAAAACGTAGTCCGGTCGTAATAGCGGGTAGGTGTCGTAATGGTAACTGCGTTCACTGGGCGGTAGTCTACGCAGGACCTCCACTTGTTGTTCTGCCAAACCAGCAGCACCGGGCTGGTTGCTGTGCTCGTCGATGGCTCAATAACCTTCCATTCGTCGATTGCCATATCGATTGCGTCACGTTTGGCAGGTCCAGTGGGCCTTGGTGCCTGCGGTGCGGGTAGGGGATTGTTGCCGGTGTTGATCAGGACTGAGTAGCCACGTACATGTCCGATTGACTTCCCGTCACTGAAACAGTCCGAGAACTCCTCGAGAATCAGGCCAATCTCGGTCCGCTGGGGTTCTATTAAGTGTGGTGATACCAAAGGCGTTCCTTCCATGAAAGGGCTGGTTTCCGGCAAGGTGTGGCCATCGCTCGCTGACGGAAATAGCTCTCCTTTCCTCCTAGTCCGGGCCGCAGCGGATATCAAGGCTGCCTCACCATCAGGTATTGACCGAGGTGGCCTGGCATCGGACGTCGGCCGATGTGTCGTCAGCTCAACATGATATGTTGGAATATAGGGATCGATAGAGACGAAGATAGCGAATTGATTGATTGATACAACTTCGAAGGAGGAACACTCCCTCTATATACAACGGGCCTGAGGGACTCGCCAGGGGTAAAGACGGAAGACTGTCTCGCGAGCCGGTGCTCGGAGAGACTCGGGCAGCGGTCATCTCCGGATGTGCCGCCTCCGGTCCGTCATCTCCGGACGCCCATTATTCTGTCACCTCCCCTCGTACGGAAGATGCAAAGGAACGCAGGAGAGAAGGAGAAAACGAAAAGGCCAGTATAGAAACAAACAGCAGCAAAGGAGAGAAATACAGTGAAACCCGGTATCCTCGGATGCCTCGTTATAACTCATAACCGTGTAAAAAAGCTCATGGGAAAACCACGGACATAGGAGAAAGAGTGCATCCATCAAAGAAAGTAAGGAGAGGGAAAGGAAACCTGCTTAACCAACTGCCACATGCTTCACCAGGAGCTTCCCCTGGATACCACGCCTATCCTCAGGCGGATCCTTAGGATGGTCTGTCAATCGTCAGCAATTGGCGCGCCCAGCAGCTCAACTGAGCGCGTACGACGGCCACAACAATAGGCGCGCACAGCAGCTCCACCGAGCGCGTACGACGACCACAGCAATAGGCGCGCACAGCAGCTCCACCGAGCGCGTACGACGGCCACAACAATAGGCGCGCACCGCAGCTCAACCGAGCGCGTACGACGGCCACAACAATAGGCGCGCACAGCAGCTTCGAGTATTGATTGACCGGATATCGTGAACGTAGAGTCGTATTTCTGGCGAAGGAATTAACAGACGCGGGCTGCAGAATGATTCAGTTCGCGAGCGGACTTCGTATGATGGCTCGAATCGTAGGTTCGTAGGATACGTAGATTATCGAGGCTGCGCTGTCGGTGCACCGATTGTAGTCATGGTCGTCGGCGACAATGTCGAACGATCGTGGTACGGCTCGAAAAGAAAGTGGCAATCGACGGTGGTATTCGGGATCGCTTCTTTGGTTCCACCCAATTCCTGGCGAACGGCGAGTCGGTTCGTGATGTATTCGACGACCGAATATCGTGAAGGAAGAGTCGCATTCCTGGCAAAGGAATCCCCAGACGCGGGATGCAGAATCGATTTCGTTCGCGGTAGGACTGCGGATGACGGCTCGAATCCTGGGTTCAACCGATAGGTAGATCATCGGGGCAGCGCGGTCGTCGTTCCGATTCTAGTCACGGCCCTAGGCAGCAGTGTCAGAGTTCGACAAAATTTCTTTGCGGATAACAATCTTGGAGGCACTCTCAGCGGATAGGGAATGATCGCATGTCGTTCTCCACGAGCGGTAGTTACGGCGTTGTGTAGGTCGGCGACTGCGGGACGTGTTGTTGGCATTGTCGTCGCGACGCGACGCGGCTCAAACGGTTGAGGCTTAAAAACAAGAGTGCAGGGATGAGGTGCAGAAGCGAGGCGGGTGCAAACATCGGCGGGTTCGATTATCGATAGGTTGCGGATTGGTAGAGCGTTCAATCCGGGCTCATAACCTGTTGGAATATAGGGATCGATAGAGACGAAGATAGCGAATTGATTGATTGATACAACTTCGAAGGAGGAACACTCTCTCTATATACAACGGGCCTGAGG
>Ga0307512_10007638_pt1 | contig 10664 bp, 13 predicted proteins | sample 14_EM_MG_FD_200267 | JGI IMG/M metagenome (GOLD analysis project Ga0307512, IMG submission 200267) | Populus trichocarpa ectomycorrhiza microbial communities from riparian zone in the Pacific Northwest, United States - 14_EM | ecosystem: Host-associated > Plants > Roots > Unclassified | place... | reverse complement strand
TGGGTCATTTAACTACCAACATTTTTATGAGTCGGTTGTTGCAGTGTTTGAAAATGAACCAGGACTTCCATGGGTCGAGGAGACACTCAAATGGTGGAATGCGTGAGTCTATCTTCGAAGCGCATTTCATTCGACATCTAATCATCTTCTTTCAGCCAAGTCTTTCTTCTGGCATCACATGCCCAAATGATCCGAGACCGTAGGTGTTCGGGTTCACCAACCATGTTCCAACTTATCAATTCACAACACGAGAAGAATAACAAGCCTGAGGAGCCTGAGGAACCCGAAGAACCCAAGGGACCTGAGGGACGTGAAGAACCTGAGGGGCCTGAGGAACCCAGCAAATCCGACAAGCTTGAGTCTGTGACTGAGTCCAAGTCAGAATGAGGACGTTGCTCTGATAAATATTTCACTGTGTACATTTCTTGGTCATTCGGGTGAGCTCATTGTATATGTATGACTTCATCACTGTGCCCCACCACTGATTATTCTGAATAGCCTTCTCAATGCTGTCCCACTGCCACTGCTTTGTCTCATCAACACTGTCCCACCACTGCTGCTGCTTCGTCTCGTTGATGGTGTCCTGCCACCACTGCTTTGTCTTGTCACTAAGTTCTTGTACTCACCTGCAGCTGTCTGTTACTTCCTGCATCCTCTCTCACTCACCTGTGGTCATTTACTGTTGGTGTGCCAGCTCATTTTGTTTCTTGGACATTTCCTGTTCGGCTGTTCCTCGTGTTGATAGGTAGTCCTGATGCGATGTTTCATAGTCACTAGCACCAATCAATGAATTATGCTATTTAAGTGAAATAATTAAAAGCATGAAGGAAGAACTGATGAAGCCCAGTGATGCTGACCAACCCATCCAGCCTGACTACCCTGTCCATTCAACACCCATAACTAGCAGCTGGTCAGGGCGTCATCAGACCGATGACACATGATCATGCTCGTTCAGCCTGAGGATCCCTGATCATCGCCATCAGACTGGACACCCTGACCAGGCACCTATCAGACCGGGAAGGAGCACCTGGTCATGACATCATCAGGCCAATGAAAGATGATCATTGCACTCAGAGTGAGGGTCGACGATCATCCCAGTCAGACTGGGTACCCTGACCAGGCCAGGTGACTTCGAGTTTCACCTGCCAAACTTGATCAGCCTTCCCGGTCTGACATGCTGGATGACTTCCCCAGGCAACTGTCAGGTGTTGATCAGGCACTTATCATCCTGTGTATTTTTTGCTGACGCCCGACTAAACCCAACATCACCTTCCTCCTACTAAAGTCTACTAGTACGCGATTGTTTCAACTGTACCCAAAATGTCCTCAAGTAATCCAACAACCGATACTTCCACCTCCAACTTTACCGCAATATTTCATGCCGCGTCACAGGAATACAAAACCCTTACCAAGAACGACCTAGCAGCACATCCGTTCGCTGCAGCAATCGAAGATCACAACTCTCCTGATTCCATCTTGAATGTGTTCCGAAACCAAGCGCGAGCTTTCGATGCATTTCGGAGGGGTGATGACAAATTGATGGCATTGTTGACCCCGATCGTGAATGTTCTCTTCACGTTTTCGGAATCCCTAGGAGAAGGTGTCGGTCTGGTGAGCCTTCATTCCGTTCAACGCATCGTAGTGCTATGACGTCTTTTTTGTAGGTATTCTCGCCAGCGAAAACGATTTTCACCGGAATCGGTGTCCTTCTCGGGGTATGTCCCTCTCATGTCCCTTGATATGTGCGTGCGTAATGTCGGCCCAGGCAGTGAAAGATGTTATCGCGAGCTATGAAGCACTCGTCAATCTCTTCGAGCGCATTCAATTGTTCCTGCAACGTCTCAATCGTTACGCCTCGGTTCCTCTCACGCCGGAGATGTCCTTGTTGCTTGGGAAGATCATGGCTCAGGTTCTCTCCGTTCTGGCGCTTTCGACCAAGGAAATGAAGGAGAGGCGAATCAGTGAGTCTATCTGTTCGATGTTAACCTCTATTCCTGACTACGAGACAGAGAAATTTATGAAGAGGCTAGTTGGAAGGACGGACGTGGAGGATGCCCTTGCAAGATTGGATATGCTCACGAAAGAAGAGAATTTAATGGCGGCAGCGAGAAACTTGGAGCTCACGCAGAGAATTCATGATGACGTCAAGGTGACCAAACACGGTGCGCAATCTTCGATATCGTCATACGCCTAGTGATTAACCTATGTTCTCATATGTCTAAATAGCAATGGATGAGCAAAAGCGTTCGTACTCACTGTGATTCTGCCACCAATTGTCATCGCTGAGGCATACACACAGGCAAACAGATGCAAGCCGAGTTTCGGACATGGCTCTCTCCCCCAAATCCTTCCATCAATCATAATGTTGCATGCGGCATCCAGCACGAGGGTACTGCAATGTGGTTCATCCAAGGTAGAAAATTCAACGAGTGGAAGAAGGAAGGTTCGCTATTGTGGATCCGTGGTAATCGTGAGTTTTCTCCCTCCTATTCCGCCTTTCATGACCGTTAATGTGCTTCCCGATCTTTCAGCAGGATCCGGAAAGAGTATTCTTTGGTGTGTAGTTTCACAACCGCTCTAGTAATGGGCAACTAATGGTGTTATCAAGTTCGGCAATCATCAAGAACATCAAGGATATGCAAGATTCGAGATCAGCCCTGATCGCGTATTATTACTGTGATTTCAAAGATGTCGCCAAACGCGATCTCCGAGGGTTACTGGCATCCACAGTCCTGCAACTGATTGGAGACTCTGACGGCTGCTGGCATGCCCTTCATCAGCTATACGAAGCATGTCGTGATGGTTCCGATCAACCCAGTGATGCAGCCCTCATGCAATGTCTTGGAAGCATGATCGATCTCCCAGAACAAATTCCGATCTATCTCATTTTCGATGCATTGGACGAATGTCCGAATGACTGCGGAACTCCATCCGCCCGCGAAAAGGTTCTAAATTTCGTCCGGAACCTCCTCCGGTCGAACCATCCCAACCTATTCGTCTGTATCACCAGTCGGCCCGAGCAAGACATAAGTGCTGCTCTTAACCCGTTGACATCCCCTTCGAATCTCGTGTCTCTCCATGACGAAGGCGGACAGAGGCAGGATATCGATAGTTATGTCCGCTCCTTCGTTCAGACCGATGCCGTCATGCAGAGATGGAGAGCTGAAGATAAAGAACTTGTGATCAATGTACTTTCGGAACGTGCAGACGGCATGTGAGATTCCTCGTTCACCATCCTTCATCCTCGTTATTCACATTATTGAACAGGTTTCGTTGGGTGTTTTGCCAGTTGGACACCCTTCGTCGATGCATGCCATCGAGTATTCGGAAAGCTCTGAATGAGCTACCAATCACTCTGGATGACACGTATGAACGGATGTTGCAAGGGATCCCTAAAGAGAAATTCGAGCACGCCAGTCGGCTTTTCCGCTGCATGGTCGCGGCCGTGCGGCCACTTCGTGTTGAAGAGTTGGCAGAGATCTTCGCAATCGACTTTGGCCCAAACGCTACACCTAATCTCGTTCCAGGCTGGCGGCCGGAAAATCCAGCAGAGGCGGTGCTCTCCACATGTTCCAGTCTTATCGCCATCGTAGATGTTGACGATGATGACGGCCGTGGTGACAGTGATGACCACGATGGTAGTGATGATGATGACGACGACGACGACGGCAGCTCCGTGCACAACGACGACAACAGCTCCGAGCACGATGACGATGACAGCTCCGAGCGTGACGACAACGACAGAGACTGTAAGAAGGGTTTGAAATTTGTACAATTTTCGCACTTCTCTGTCAAAGAATTCTTGACTTCCGACCGCCTCCAAATGTCAACTATAGGGAGCATCAGTAATTATTACATCCCCCTGGAACCGGCGCATGCTATTCTCGCGCGAGCCTGCGTGACAGTTCTTCTGCAGCTGGACGAGAAAGAGGACGAAGAGCATTTTCTAGCACTCCCTCTGGCATCGTACGCCGCCGAGAACTGGATTACGCACACCCGGTTCGAAGATGTAGCATCGCAAATTCAGGATTCCCTTACTTATCTATTCGACCCCCAAAAGCCACCCCTTCGGTCACGAATTTTATTGCGATCTCTCGCGGGCTTCCTTGGCATATTACTCGAGTGTTTTACCAAACCGGACGAGATAACACCTCTATTTGTTGCTGCGTTTTGCGATCTCAGCGGGTTGGCAAGGTATCTTATCATGATGCATCCACCAGATGTGAACGCAAAATGTGCGGCTCATGGCCTCTCTCCTCTGCATGTAGCGTCGATTTACGGACACGTTGACTCCTTACGCGTTTTACTTGAACACGGAGCTAACGTGAACGCACATAATCATGATGGCTGGACTCCATTACACCATGCATCCTTGTGGGGGCAGCTTAGGGTCTCTCAGCTTCTCCTCCGGCACAATGTAATCTCGAATGCACGAGACAAAAACAACGATACTCCCCTGCTTCCGGCATTGGTATACGGACCTCTCGAGATTGTGCGGCTTTTACTTGACCACGGAGCGGACGTCGCGGCCCGGGGACGGGAAGGTTTGACATCTTACCAGTTAGCCACTCGACACGGACACGACGACATTGCGAAACTGTTGTTGGAACACGGCGCAGAAAGAGAATAGGAGGGAATGGGGAAGATAGACTCACACATACTCATCATGTATTCTTCCTGTAGAACAGTATTGTTTCATTATCCACCACTACTGGAACAGGGGTAAATACCATGTTTCTGTCCAAGCCTGTTGTGGATCTAGCTGTCCAGTAATCTGCAGGCGGGCCTCGTCCTTATGATACCCTTCTTCAAGTGTGACCGTTTGACCAGCTCCATCCACGATGTATAATCCCTTATGCCGCCGCCTCCCTTATTAAGTTGCCAAATCAAGTCGTAGTTTCGATTGAGATTGTAGGGCTCATCCAGTGCGAATAAAACGTAGATGGGGGACATAAGGGCCATTGACACAACTGCTGTCGTATTCTTTGAAGGACACGTCTCATACCCAACGGCCTCGGCGGACTACGAAAAACAGAATACTGGCCATGACGACTGCCCAAGTTACGCGTACACCAGGTAGGCCCGCACTCTTCACCCGGATTCCGGTTCATGTTGCCACACCAGGGCATACCGCACCCCCCTGCCGAAGCGACACCGCAAGCATCAGCACCTGCGGCATTCCGTATACACTGGTAACCGTCACGCTCCCCTGAGCGTCTGCCATGACCTTGATGCAGGTGAGGACATCCATGAGCAGCTCGTTTGGCGAGAAGACCGTGTCGACCTGCCAGGTGATGCCCCACGGACTCTCGATTCAGACATTGGTGAAGAGTGCGAGCATCGGGGGTTTGAAGATCGCCATGGAATGGTCTTGGACAGAGAGCACCTTCATCTACGTCGGGAATAAGGTCAAATGAATTTGAGTTCACAAACCCCTGCCGCACCTGAGTCGTAAGGAATTCTGGCGAATATTCAATAGCTCCCTTCCGCGCAGCATTCATTAATTTGAGGTGCTGGACGAGAGGCTTTTCTTGCTGATATGCCGTGAACCAAAGCCTGAAAATCGTATCGTTCAACTAAGGTTGCATGAAACGTGAGCAAACTACCCCTCACGCTTCGCGATTGTATGGATCCGTCCCTCCTTGGTACCCTTGTTCCTGACCTATAAATAAATGAGAGATAGCTTTCGTAGGAAGAAACGATTGTCTACCATAGTAGACGATGGGAATACCATCGTGGGAAGATGAAAAGGTCATCGCATTACGGATAAGCTACCAGTTGTTCCGTTCAGGACGAGGAACAGCGGAACAGTATGGATGACAGACCGCGGGGTCCTTTGTCATGGAAGCCAATCGAGGTTGATCATGGTTCTCTACGAATGAACCAGTACGAAAGAGACCGTTCTTGAACGTCCGTTGGGAACGAATCAAGGTGCTCGCAACTGCTGAGAACTTCCCTTGAGTATCCAGGAATGTGTTCCTCATCTGGAAGTATGACGGGTAGTCAAGAATCCCATCCAAGACCTTTGAAACATGACCAAATGTCATCGAAATCCATGAATGAAATGCAAGTTGTTGGCAACTCACCTGTATACTGAGTGGCATAATCGGTGTCGTTGAGAAGTATCTGTCCGAGCGTAAATACGCCCACAGCCTTTGAGAATTCTGGCCAAAAGTCCTTGCGAATGCACTCGACCGTGTCGATACACAAGCCATCCACGCCATAATCCTGCACCAGTTTATGGACCCAATCCAACAATTTCCCAATCAGGGTGGAATCCTCCGTGTTGAGATTGGGCAGTGGCATCTTTGAATCTCCGAGCCAGCACTGCTCGACGGCAGTCTGGTTGCTTGGGTCGGGGGACTCGGCGACGAAACATCGTTTATGGAAGGAGGAAGAGTCATTGAACGGCTGAGAGAAGCCAGTGAGGGAGGAGTTGGAGCTAGGCGCGGCCATGAGGTTAGCAACAACGTCGAACATGGGGTACATCCCGCGTTTATGCAGATCGTTGCTGAGCTCTTTCAGGTCACCGGCGGTGCCAAAATGGGGATTCAAGGAATCTAATTCCTTAGTCCAGTAACTAGTGCCCACGATGAACTCAACACGTATGTACAAAAAAGGAACGGCATACGCACATGTGATACGCTTCGCCCTGGGAAGTTGCGCCTTCGAGATTGGCAGAGACAGGCGAGATCCATACGGCGTCGAATCCCATGCTTTGGATGTAGTCAAGATGATTCGTAATCCCCTTCCACGAGCCACCACAATATTTGCGTTCACCACCATCGCAGGAAACCGTCGTGTCATTGGAAGTGGCGAATCGGTCTGTAACGAGCTACGCGTCCTGTTGAGGACGCACACAGGCACAGATAAGCTGGCGGGTTACCTGATAGATGGATGGAGAACTTTACTCTGTGGTATTCGCTGAAAAGACGGGTTGGACAAAAGGATGGTCCCCAAAATTGCAGGGAGTGGACTAGAAAACATGATGTGGGTTGTAGGGTGGTGGCATAGGTGTGACGTGTCAGCGTGTTGTACGTCTTGGAGCTCGTAACGATGTTGCTGGAGAAGTGAGAAGAACAAAACACACTTTGTGAGGGGAGAAAATCATGGCGTTCAGCGGCGAACATACAGCTACGCCGAATAAGGGCATTTAGCATTGATATAGCTCATTGGCCAACGAAGTTGAGATCCGTTTGGACGGGCGACTTTGAACGACGACTCAAGTGGCACAGTAGCGGCGTAGGAATGACATAGAGATAGAGAAGACGGAGGTCGATCTGTGGGTGAGTACCGCTGAGTCTCGAACTCGCGACGTCTTTGTCGGGAAGATGCGTGGATGGCTCGACCCTGATCCAAACCAAGATCTTATCTATCTATCTATCTTATCTACACTGACACTCGCCGCCTATCTCCGAGTCGTTGTCGACGGTTCACGCGCTGTACACTTGATCGGAGGTGCCAAAATGGGGATTCAAGGAATCGAGATCGAATTCCTTCGTGCAGTAACTGGCGCCGACTGTAAACCCAGCACGTGGCACAAGAAAGAAATGGCGTACGCACCCGTGATAGGCTTTACTCTGGGAAGTCGCGCCCTCGAGATTGCCAGTAGTAGTATTCGAGAAGCACCAGTCTTCAAGTTGTCAGGTAGGCTTTTCTTTTTTTTTTTGCACTGAATTCTATTGTCCCCCGGTAAATACCACAAGACAGTTAGACATCTCATCGTAGGTATACTACTCCATGACTAATATAAGTAAAAAGGGAAAGCATGTGAGGGTTATATGAGAGGGGAGGTGTAAGCTGTTCAGTCCATAAATTACAAAGTCGTAAAAAACGTGACGTAAAATCTCAATACGTGGTCATGCCCGTCTATCTAGCCGAAAATCAATTTGCGCGTCCAGCTGTTACGCGGTCATAGATGACAAGGAATAGATAAGCGACCGTGCTGCTCAAAGCTCAACTACTACGCACCAGGACTTTGTCGGCGGAAACGTAAACTAAAACGTCACGCATTATGGGGTTTCCCAGGAAGAATGTGCTTCAGCTTCCGCATTCCATGAAAAGTTGAAGTGGAGGACCATTTTCATCACGTCTGGCCTGACCCACTCAATGGTATCATCAACGCGAACGAGGGGCTGACGCCTGTAGCACGAGCATCGCGGAACGGGTACTTGTCTGGGCTCGGCGCGCACGAAAGCGGTAGCGGTAGTAGCGCGGGCCATCGAGGGGTCCATTGCATCCCAAGCACGCACGGCGGGGTTGGGAGTGCCGGTGCAGCCAGTTGGCCATCCGGACGTGGGATCCGACGAAACGGGATCCATCAAGTTGAGAGATGACGACGACGACGAGCCCGGACCCGGACCCGGAGCCAGCGCCAGCGCTGGTCCCGACGGCATGGGCATGGAGATGTTCTGAGTCCCGAAGGGGACCGTCTGTTCTCTGGCGTCGAGCGCTCCCGAGCTTGAGCTGGCAAGATTGGATGCCGATGACGCATGGGAGAGGGGCGCATACGAGAGGGGCGCATACGTGCCATCAAACGTGTTCAAAGTCGATTGTGGGAGGGCATTGAAATTGGCGGTCTGAGGGAATGGCCCCACAACGTCCAGTGGGAGAGGGCCTCCTTGAGGGGGGACAGGAGGAGAAAGTTCAAAACCAGAGCCCAAAATTCTTAGAAAGTCGTCGTTAGAAAATGAGTCATCGAAGCAAATCGGGACTTCGTCTTGTGGTCCCTGCTGGGGGAGTATGAATGATGGTGACGGGTCGTCAATGTTATTAGAAGGTAGAAATGCGTTGGCGAGAACGGAGTCCATCGCTGACGTTCGGAAGTCCAGGACGGGAGATGGAAGCGGGAAACGTCTGCGGGGGAACAGGAGACAGGAAGAGAGGGCTGAGAGATAGGGATTGTGAATTTTGCGTTTGTACCTTTTGAGTGAAGAGTAAATTGAGTTCGTCTGTCTAGAGCAGAGACGTTCTACTTCGAGACTTTCTACTTCGGGGGAGGGTGACGGAGTGTGTTCGCTTCATTCTAGTTAATGTTAACAGTACCGTGACGCACGGTCGAAATTAATATTAACGGGCCAGGCGGAAATCGCACGCCAAGCCACATGGGGTCCTTGTTCGATTCGTGGGTATCCTTACCGGGCCTTAGCGCTTAGCGCTTAGCCCTGACACCGACCCACCCTGCATTCTGGCGCGGCGCATCGCCCTTCTCGTATGAGCTCACCCTCGGTGATGACCGACTCAACCCAAATCTGAGTCGCTCTCTCCCAGAAAAGAATTACGTTGAGAACTGCGCATTCACACCGCAAAATATATCTTAGCTTGTACGTCTATCTCGCACCAGACAGGCACATATGGAAGCCCCATGAGGAATATCTGCCGATATCCAATCCATACTGTACTATATAGACCCAGCCAGACACGCCGATGAAAAATCGAATTGCTCGCAATTTGGAATATGGTTCTGGGGATATTACGGAGAAACCCTATTACAGAGCAGTGAAAAACCCCGCTCGAGAAGAATTTCCAAACGAAGTACGTCCTCGCGATCAACCCCGGAAAGGAAGCAGGTAGAAGAAGTAACGTGCAACAAGTCCCAGGGGCATCGCGACCCGTGAGAGGGAGAGAAAAGAATACCGGAACCAGTCACGGGTCGGAAGGCACAGCCCCGTGAGGACACTGCGATAGGGGCATCAGCAACACGACTCTAGGGAACGCGCGTCGCGCGTAATTCTCGACTTGCCTCCCACGGCCCTGCACATGCTTGATATTCAAATCCTCACGGGAAGGGAAGTAACAAAAACGGACTAGACCCGAAATCCGCCGTTCGCGTTCGTAGACCCGGCCGTTGGTCTCCGATAGGACCGTTTTTACAACATAGACGTCGTCTACGCACGGCCGCCGTGGCAAACGTTTGTAATAGGACCGGCGAACAGTGGAGAACTGGGCTGTGGGGGTGAGCCATCAACCCAGGTTATCGATCTGGAAGGGTTTGCTAGAAACGGTCCAGGGGACGAGTTTTCAGACCATAGATCTCTACAGGGTTTTCGTTTGGGGGAAGCTGAGATCCTGTCGGAAGTTGTGACGCCAACGGATGAAGGCTAACAGAACCCAATCGAAGCAATAATGATCGAGGGGGTGGGGGCTCTGCGCCAACTACGTCTGGACGCCGTAAATGAAACGGAACATTACACTAAAATGTGGGGTAGTACCCTATGCGCACCGTTCCTCAGCATGACTTATGTTACACTGGTCCTGACCATCGAGCTAGCCGCTATCGGGGGTGGTTTAATGTTGTTGCAAGGGGAGCGCCAAGGAGAAGACGACGCAATGCGCAAGAGACGTAGATGAACGAATTATTGAGTCAGAATCAGAAGAGAAGCTTATTGGATCCGACAGGCCCGGGTTGGACATAGGGGGGTCGGAGGACAAACAATCCAGTTGGGTTGGAGTCGAGATATCACGAAACGGGATAATTAGCGACATCAATATCCAATCGCCAATTGCGTCACTTCCCAACACAAGGGCGCCCCTTCCTAGTTACTTTCTCCCGCTTACGGTCGACTCCTGCTCACAATTCTAGTGGCGCTCTTCTCGCGCCATCGTAATGGTTCCCCATCTCGTCTCCCCTTGCCCCCCCTCCCCCCTCTCGTCCCCCCCCTCTT
>Ga0307512_10007637_pt1 | contig 10665 bp, 8 predicted proteins | sample 14_EM_MG_FD_200267 | JGI IMG/M metagenome (GOLD analysis project Ga0307512, IMG submission 200267) | Populus trichocarpa ectomycorrhiza microbial communities from riparian zone in the Pacific Northwest, United States - 14_EM | ecosystem: Host-associated > Plants > Roots > Unclassified | place... | reverse complement strand
GTCGCGGAGGCCGTCGATGAACCAGGCGCGGATCCGCTCGTCGACAAGCCAGTCGGCAGGGCCGAACTGGTGGAGCAGCCGCCACACACCAACCCACACCCACCCATGGGTCCGTCGTGTGAGTGCTGCCAGTCCGTCCAAAACCTTCGACATGGCGACGGTTCCGTTCCTGGCGTCCTGTATCAGTGTCCGAAGAGGACCGATCTCGAACATGACCGTCGCCGGATCCACTCCCTCGTCGGCCACGCGCAGGACCTCGATCCTGCCCCATTGAGCCAGCACCCACGGAGTCCGTGGTCGGTCGAGGATCGCGCTGACCCGTCGTTCGTCCCGGTTGCCGAACAAGCCCATGGCGTATCTGCTTTCAGTGTCGAAGGAGTTAGCGGTACAGGCAAGTCGCCTGCCATTCTCGGGTGGGCACCGCGACATCGTGGGCAGACGCTAGCTCATCGTGCGTCGCCGGACTCTGATGGAGCCGTCGCCAGTGGTTGTCGACTTCCACGGCGACGCAGGCCGTCCACGCGCGAGCCAGACACACAGAAAGATGGGCCAGACGAACATCGATGCCATCTGCGTCAGGAACCACGGAAGACTGCCGAAGATTGTCCCCATCGACAAACGCCCACGCTGACTCAGTCCCGCCCGCGATCGACCGACCGCGACCGAGGCCAGGATACCCACGAGATACATGATCGCGATTGCGGTAGCCATTACTCGATGACCTCCCTGAAACATGGATGTGGAAGACGGCCCCCACCGTCTCTTGTGCACCTGCATCGGTCACCGGATCGGCGCGTTACAGAATTCACTCGCGCGCTGCGCGGTCGGATGTCGCCATGTCGTAACGGCATGCCGACCACCGGCGACGTACCGACAGAACAGGAGGATGATGTGAACCGGCCAGCCGACCTCGTCGAGCAATTGATCACATACATTCGCGCCGAGATGCGCGGGATCGAATCCCCACTCGGATATGACGCACGGCGAATCTATGACACGTACAGTCAGGCCAAGGCAAATCTCGCCGCATTTCTTGCCGCCGTCGCCCACGCGGTTCTCCCTGCCCGCGGAGCACGACTGACGTGAACTGTTGTCGGCGGACCACTTCGACACCGCCCTCACGCAAAGGCGATGCTGGACGCAGGTGTGCGATGGACGAAAGCACACAACCATGCATTGGTCCCGTACGAGGTGGATCATTCAACGTCCACGGCCGCCTGGCAGCGAGAGCGTTGTTCAGAGTTGCTCACCAGCCGAGGTGGTAGTACTCGAGGGTGGTGATGATGCGGATGATGTTGGGGAGTTCGGTGAAGCATCCGTGGTAGCCGGTGGCGAGGATTTTCCAGTTCTTGCAGTGGGCTCGTTCGACCGCGGCTCGGAGCGTGGCGATGGTGTGGTTCCAGGCCTTGTTGGCGGGGGTGTGGCTCTGGTGGCCGGGCGTTTACGCGTGGCCGGATCACCAGGGTGCCTTGGTAGCCCAGGTCGCCGATCGTGGCTGTGTTGGCCAGGAGGTGTTCGTAGCCGGCGGCGGTGAACCCGGCCCGGTCATGTTTGTACTGGCCCGATCGTCCCCCATCCAGGCAATGACGTCCGGCCACATCTCCCGTTCGACGATCCTTGGGCCGAACAACCGAGTCTCGACCCGGCAGCTCTTGTTCTTCCGCAGTTCACCAAAGAACACCTCGCTTCCGTGCAGCTCCACGATCTCGGTTTCTCGTCCGCGCTCAGGGGCGTCCCTGCTGCGGCGACGTGGACGTTGACGAGCAGACCGAATAAAAATGAACCGCAACCCGGTTCAGTACCCGATGCTCAGTTCGGGACATCGGCGCAACAAGCGATCGACGAACAGCGCGACCTCCGGTCTGCCCGCGTCTCCTGTCAGTTGCATCGACTGTGCGCTGGCGACCCAGGCCAGCTCGTTCGGCAGGTCCTCGGCCCGCAACCGGTTGCGCTGGCCGACGAGCACCGGGACGACGCGGACGTCGTTGGCCCTGGCGTGGAGGAGTTCCCTGCGCACCCAGTCCTCGGGCTCGTCCAGGCACCGCGTACGCGACGCGGTGGTGGCATGTTCCCATTTCGGCCCGACGATCGCGAGCAGCACCCTGGCGCCGGCGACGTTCTCCATGATGACCGGTTCGAACGCCGTGCCCAGTGGGATCGAGGAGATGTCCCGGAACACGGCCTGCTCACCTAACCGCGACGCGAGTTCGTCGTGCAGCAGCAACACCATCTGGTCCGCACCGCCGGTGCGGTAGTTGAGAAACACGGACGCGGTGGTCGACGGCGTCGGCCCGAGCTGCACTCCCCACCGTGCCAGGGTGTCGGCAAGCCAGTCCGGTGTGTCCGGCGCACCGAGATCAGTGGTGAGACCGGGCATGGCCGTCAGCGCACCGGCACACCGGTCCTCGAACAGCACGAGCGTCGTGCTGGGCAGGTCCAGGATGGATGTCCACAGGATGCCGGCGGCCCACGGGGCCTGCTCGCGCAACCACCCCGCCCACTGGCGGATCGCGGGATAGTGGCCATCCCGTTCGGTGATCAGCCAGCTGCCCGCGTGCACGGATGCCAAGTCGGGGGCCGATGTCAGGCGCAACAACGGAAGGTCCCGGGTGGTGCGGACCGCGGAGAGGTGGAGGTCGGCGAAAGAGACGCGGGTGAGGTACCGGGGAGCGGCCGGGTTGGCGTCGAGGGCGGGCAGCACCTCCTCGGCGATCGCGGTCGCGCGGTCGGAGGAGACGTAGCAGCACCGGTGCGGACTGCTCGCCGTGCCGTCGAACCGGCGGCCGCCGAACACGTCCGAAGTGGGTGGGTCGAAGGTCAACGCGGTGTGCGGACCGCGATGTGTGCGCCACAGCTGCGTGAGCGCGGGCAGCGTGTGCCTGGCCGGGGTGCCGGTGAGCATCGCGGGCGGGGCGGACGGCATCATCGCACACCTCCCGCGACAGCGTGGGCCGCGGCGAGCAGTTCGCTCTCCTGCGGACCGTCCAGCAGTTCGACCGGCGCTTCGTGCAGCCAGACATTGCTGCTCAGCCACCAGTCCGCGACTCCCCAGGGGTCGTCGTAGGCGTCGAGCAACCCGTTGATCCGCAGCACGGTGGCACGTGGCAGGCTGTCGTCGGCGAACTGGAACAGCGGCACCGCGACACTGCCGTCCGTGCGTTCGAGACGGATCAGTTGCGGGAAGTCCGGGTCGATGCCGCGTCCCCGCAGCTCTCGCGGGGTCTCCCAGTCGGCCATCAGGATCCGGTTCGCGGCCGGAAGCGGCACCTGGTCGGCAACCCGCATGCGCAGCAACGTGAAACGTCCGATCGACATCCTGGTATCCGGTGGCGCGGCCGTGAACCGGTTGCCCGTGACCACGACCGGATCGTCCTTCGGGAGTGCGTCGAACAACAGGTTGGCGATGCGCTGGCTGAGAGCGAGCCGGGTCCGTTCCTCGGATGTGTCCGCGAGGTCCAGGACGCACTCGCGTATTTCGTCCTGCTGGTGCGCGGGCAGGCGCGGCAGGACCTCGTCCCACCGCTGTGCCAGCGCCTCGATCATCTCCGGGACACTCACGCACGCTCTCCGATCCGCTGCCTCCGCCGCTCGCATTCTGCCTGTCGTTCAACGACTTTCCCCGCCTGTGACGACTTCCTGTCAAAGACAACTTCCTCCCACCTGATGTCACCCCGATGTCGTAACGGGGTTCGGTGACACGCCGATTTCGGGAGGCAACGGATCCTGTTCAGCAGAAGGGTGTCGATGAGTTCCTCGGCCGGCTACTACGTGTCCCCCGTCGATCTCGCCGCACAGCGACGACGGGAACTTCGCGGCGAGATCGCCGCGCTGCGGACACGGCTGGCGACCCTCAACCGGCGTGCCCGCGCCGTCGGAGTGCCCGACGAGAGGGTCCGCACCGACGACGCGAGCGAGGACAACACCGTTCTGGAGAACGCGGTCAAGCAGCTGAGTGACGCGATCTCGTCGACACAGGAACGCATCAGCGACGCGTGGACGGGCCGCTGGCAGGGCGAGATCGCCAAGGCCGCTCCCGCCGAGCACAGCCGCGTACGGTCCGCGACCGCGGAGTTGCGGGAAAGTAGGCAGCAACAGACCGACACCGTCGCGGAACAACGCCGGGCAGCGGTCGACGACGTGGCACGGTTGCTGCACTCCGCAGGTCCCCGGTGCGACTCGGCTGACATGGAGATGCTCGGCGGCAGGCTCGCGACGATGTCCACAATGGAGGGATTGGGCGCGGTGCGTGCCGCCGCGCTGGACATGTCGGTGGCCGTGCGCGAGGCCATCGGCCGGCAGAAGTCCCGCGACGCGAACGAGGAATCGCGGTCCCGGTTGCTCAACCTGCTCGACGAGGCGTTGCCGGAGGACCAGGAGCGCCTGCGCCCCGAGATCGAGTCGGCCGCCGACTGCCAACCCTGGCAGGATCGGGTCCACCAGGCGGTCGCGCGTGCGGATCTCCGCAAACACCACGACCTCATGGTGAACGCGGTGGCCGAGGCGCTCACCGAGGCCGGCTGCGTGCTCGGTGAGTCCTTCGCCAGCTTGCTACTGGCCGACGGGGAAGCCGTGGCCGGACTCCGCGAGCCCGACGACGACTACGGTCTCCTGGTCCGGCTGCCCGCCGACGGCGGCAAGGTGCTCACCTCCGTGGTCCGCGCCGACGACCTGGCTCCCGACCCCGAGCATGACGTACTGGTGCAGCAGGTGTACTGCGCGGAGACCTTGCCCGCAATCACCTTGTCGCTCGCCGAGTCGGTCATCGTCGACCCGCACCCGTTCCTCATGATCGAGCCCGGCCGGATGCCCATGGGCGCCGTTCGGCTCCCGCGCTCCCGGCGCGGGCGACCGAACGTGAAACACACTGTCGTGCGGCAGACGCCCAGGGAGCGCGGGCAATGAGCGTGGAACTCCCCGCATGGATCCGGGAACTCGACCTGACGTTGGTCACCCACCCGCAGGTCCTCATGGTCGGCAACGTGCGCGACCAGTACCTCCTCCCCGCCGGCGACGGATCGCCGCACACGGTGCCGTTGAAGCTCGTCGACGTGATCGACCGGGTGTGCAGGACCCGGGGCTACGCCGCGCTCACGATGTTCGATCTTGTGCACGACCGCCTCGAGTCGTGGCCGTTGCGCGAGGAGCCGGGCCAACTGCCCGAGTCCCTGTCCGCCATGGCCCTGGACGACGCACTGTCCGGCCGCTCACGCGAGGACGCTGACGCCGACTACGAAGGGCTCATCCAGCGACGCCTGCGCCGGGTGCTCCGCGACGTGGTCGAACACCGGGGCGCGCCGATCGGTCTGGTATTTCCGTACGCCCACCGGCTCGGCTCCCCACGAGCCGAACTGACCGGCGAGGCGAAGCTCGTCATGGGTGCGGTCGAGGTGCTCGGGCACGTCGCACGCCAGGCCGCTGGTCCGGCTCCGGTGATGCCGTTCAACACGGTGTTCTGGGCCGCGGACCGGGAAGAGCAGCTGCCGACCGAGTTCCCGTTGGCGTCCACATCGCTGCGGGTGATCAGCATCCCACCCGCACCCGCGGACCAGCGGCTCGCCGCCGCCACCCATGCCGTCCGGCAGGTGCTGCGCGCGAGCGGTGGCCTGGACCAGCCAGGCGAGGACCTTGTCCGCCACGCCAAGAACCTGCTCGCCGCGACCCACGGCATGACGAACTCGGAGGTACTCACCGTCGGCCGGATCGCCATAGACCGAAAGATCCCGGTCGCCCGGCTCGACGAGGCAGCACGTCTGTACCGGGTCGGTGTCCGGGACAACCCGTGGGCCAGCGCCGACATCCGCGAACGCATCATCGCGGGCGAACGGATGCTGTCCGGTCAGGGCGGCGACACCGACAGCGACCCGATCGGCGTGCTCGGCCAGGAACGGGCCGTCCGCAAGGCAGTGGAGATCTTCATGCGCTCCGCAGCCGGCCTCACCGGGGCACAGTCGTCCAGCTCGCCCAACCGCCCTCGCGGTGTGATGTTCATCGCTGTGCCGACGGGTGTCGGCAAGACAGAGCTGGCGAAGGGCGTCGCCAGGATGCTGTTCGGCCGTGACGCCGAGCCCGTCCGGTTCGACATGAGCGAGTTCGGGCAGGAACATGCTCGTGAACGGCTGATCGGCGCCCCGCCGGGCTTCGTGGGGTTCGACGCGGGCGGCGAGCTCACCAACGCGGTGCGCGCGAACCCGATGTGTGTCCTGCTGTTCGACGAGATCGAGAAGGCACACCCACGGCTGTTCGACTTCTTCCTGCAGATCCTCGAGGACGGCAGGCTCACTGACGGCCGCGGGTCGACCGTGTACTTCACCGAGTGCGTGTTGATCTTCACATCGAACCTGGGGATGTCCGAACCAGGGCCGGGCGGCCGTCCCATGTCGACGCTCTCACACAAGACCGCACCCGACGACGTCCGCCGGGTGCTGGAGGAAGCGTTCCGCCAGTTCTTCGACAACCAGATCGGCAGGCCGGAACTCCGCAACCGGCTGGGTGACTCATTCATCGCGATGGACTTCATCCAGCCGGAGGTCGTGCCAGCACTGCTGGACAAAGCTCTCGGCTCGGTCGCCCGCCGCGCGCAGAACGTGCACGAACTGACGCTCAAGGTCGACGAGCCCGCGTACAAGGTGTTGCACGACAGAGCTGTCGAGAACCTCGACCACGGCGGCCGCGGGGTGAACAACGTCGTCGAGACGTTGCTGATCAACCCGCTTTCCCGGCACGTCCTGATCCACCGCCCCGAGCCGGGTCACGTGTGGACGGTGCGCAGGATCGTCCCTGGCGACACCGACTGCGAGCTGGAGGTGGACCGGTGCTCCGAGTGAGTCGAGCCCATTTCCCGGTCACAACTCTGGGGCCGGGCACCAGGCTGGTGATCTGGGTGCAGGGCTGTCCCCTCGCGTGCCGTGGCTGCATGTCGCGCGACACGTGGGACGCGGATGGCGGCGTGGAGGTGACGGAGGAGACTCTGCTCGAGTTGTGGTCCGACGCGCTGAGGCGCGGTGCGAACGGCATGACCATCAGCGGCGGTGAGCCGCTCGCGCAACCCGAACCACTCGCAGCCTTCCTGCGCGCCGCCCGATCCTGTGCGGCCCCCGCCGGCGCCGAGCCGGACTTCCTGCTGTACACCGGGTTCGAGCCCGGCGAGCTCACTCCGGAACAGGAGGCGGCGGCCGCGGCCGCCGACGCCGTGATCACCGGCCAGTACGAGGTGCACAACCCCACTCGCCTCATCTGGCGCGGCTCGGCCAACCAGCGACTGCGCCCCCACACCGACCTCGGCAGGCGCCGCTACACGCCCTTCCTCGACGCGGTCCCGGACGCGGCACCGGTGCAGATCGGCGTCGACGACGGGCGGCTCTGGGTGATCGGCGTGCCACCAGCCGGCGCGCTGTCCCGCATGGAACGCGCACTGCGGGAGCGCGGCGTCCGATTCCAGGGAGCGACGTGGCGACCATGACCTACCAGTGCCCGGCGGACCCGGAACACTGCGAGAAAAAGTCCGAGCCCGGCTACTGCGACGTGCACGCCGGGGTGATGCTCGAGGTGGCCAGGGCGGTCTTCAAGCCACCATCCCCGGAGAGCCCTCGGACACCACCGATCACCACGCCTCCGGTGCGGCGACCACACGTCACGCTCGAACTGCTGGGCAGGACCATCCAGGTGCCGCCGGACGGCATCGTGCTCGGCAGGGAAAAACCACCATTGGACGCGTTGCCCGGCATGGCCGAGCTGACACAGATATCCCGCACCCACGCGCGGCTGTTCTGGCTCGCCGACCACCTGTACGTGGAGGACTGTGAGTCCACGAACGGGACCTTCGTGGACGGGGAGAAAGTCACCACCCGGCGACGGTTCGCGCCGGGCCAACGGCTGCGGCTCGGTCTGGACGTGGACGTCCTGGTCACCGCCGTCGAGGTCGACGAGTTCGGGTTGCCGCGATGACCCGGGCCACGGTGACGGTGACCGCCATGAGCGCACGCGGTCTCGTCCGGACCGGCAACGAGGACCGCATCAGCGTCTTCGGCTGGCTGTCGCCTGCCGAGGCATCCGATCCGGTCACGCTGACCCGGACCGTCGACGCCCCGCTCGTCGTCGCGGTCGCCGACGGGCTCGGTGGTCATCTGGCCGGCGAGGTCGCCAGCGCGCGAGCAGTCGAGGCCTGGCAGGCCGCGCCTGCGGACGAAACCGAGCTCACCGAACGTTTCCGGTCCGTCCACTCCGGACTGCTGGACGCGGGGACGTCGCGTCCCGACTGGAACGGCATGGCCACCACGCTCGTCGTCGCGGTGGTGTGCCGCGATCGGGTGCTGGTCGCCGGCGTCGGCGACAGCCGGGCCTACCACGTGGAGCCGGGCTTCGTCGAACAGCTCACCGTGGACGACCTCGCCGCCTCCGGCACCGGCGAACTCAGCCAGGTCCTCGGCGGGCGCCCCGGCCAGGACGTCACCCCCAAGGTGATGACCTCGGAGCTGCGGGACGGGATCCGCCTGCTGCTGTGCACCGACGGCCTCCACTCCTATCTGCCGCGGACGACGTTGCGTGAGCTCGTGACAATTCCCGACCCGGCGGCGGCGGTCAGCACGCTGCGCGACGCGGTCTACGCGGAAGGCGCACCGGACAACATCTCGATGTGCCTGGTCGACATCACGACGTCCGACTCCCGGAGCGCCTCATGACCGAACGACACCGTCGCCCCGCGACACCCACCGTGCAGCAGGGGCAGCGCCGCACGAGCACCCCGACCGTCCAACAAGGACAGTCGGACCACGGTGCCCGCACCACGCGGCAGGGCACCCCGACCGTCCAGCAGGGCATGCCCGCCGGCGACGGGGCCGGGACCGCGGACGCGTTCCCGGAACAGCTGCTGGGCATGTTCACCCCGCACGAGTGCCGGGGACGCGGCACGGAAGGCGCGGTCTGGCGCTGCACGAGAAACGAGAGTGGCGCCGAGGTCGCGGTGAAGGTGCACTGGGTGGGCCGTCCCATGGACGCAAAACTGTTGGAGCACCTGCGAAATCCGGCCTTCCGCAGGCACGTGCCCGAGATCCACGACCACGGCACGTTCGTCACTCCCCACGGCGAGGTCGCGTGGGTGGCCATGGAGTATTTCGAGACCACGCTCGGTGAGCTGGTCGGCAGTGACGGGGCCGGCCTGAGCCGGGCGAAGGAACTCGTGGCCGAGCTCGCGGCCGCACTCGACTTCTGGCAGCGGGTCGTCGGCAGGAACCCACTGGACTTCAAACCGGACAACCTCATGGTCCGGCCGGGCAAGCCCGAGCAGATCGTGATCGCGGACTTCGGCGGAGTCACAGCGTTCACCGCCAGCCAGCAGCAGGGCGGCACGATCATGGCGGCGGTCGCGTACTCCCCGCCGGAAGAGGTGTGGCAGGAGAAGCGGTCGCCGTGGCCGTGGTGGAGCCTCGGCGAGATCGTCTACCTGCTGGTCACCGGGCACACCCGTTTCCAACGCCCGGACGGCGGGATGCTCCCCGACGAGGTGATCCGCCGCATCCGCCTCGTCGGCGAACTCGACACGGTGCCGGACGCGCGCTGGCAGTTGCTCATCCAGGGGCTCCTGACCAGGGATCCCCACGACCGCTGGACTCACAAGCAGGTCAGCGCCTGGCTCCGCGGCGAGAACCCGCCCGTCGTCGCGGCGGCCACCCGGTCACAGCCGACCGGACACCGCCCGATCACATTCGTCGACGGCAGAACGTTCACCGATCCCGGCGAGTTGGCGGCCGCGATGCTCGACAACTGGCGAGCCGCCCAGGACTGGTTGTCCTCGACGGGGAGGCAGGACCTCCTCGACTGGCTCACCAAGGAGCAGCTCGACCATCGGTTCGACACCAGCCACCTGCGCGGGCTCACCGGCGACGACGCCCGCCTGCACCGGGCGGTCCTCGCGTTCGGCGCCGCGTTCGCACCGGAGGTGACGCCGCGGGTACAGGGTCAAGCGGTGGACGCGAACGGGTTGATCGCACTGCTCGGCACCGGCGACCGAGGGTTCGAGCGGGCCGGCATGCTGATCGAGGAGCGGGTTCTGGGACTGGTGGCCGAGTACCGTTGCCAGCACGAACAGTGCGCCGGCGCGCGGTGCGAGGTCCTGGACCAGGCCGCGGCCGGTCTCCCGGGACTCGTCGAAGATGTCGAGAAGACGATCACCGCGACCGGGGCGCGGGCCGACGTCGACGTGTGGGCGCCGGTGTCCGACGGCGAGCGCGACCGCGCCAACGGGCTCGCCCTCCTCGCCGTGCTGCGTCCTGACGTCATGCCGGGCAGCGTCCGGCGTTCCGGCCGTGAGCTCGTCGGCACCCCGCGGTGGTGGCGGGACCTCCACTCCCGCGCCGTCGCCGCGGACCCTCGCACCCATGAGGGGCGCGTCCTCCTCGTCACGGCGGCGGTGCTGTGGGAGCGCGCGTTCGCCGAACGCGTTGTCACGCTGAACGAAGCACGCGGCCGGTTCGGGCGCACCGCGATCCGTGTCGTGCGTGCCGTGGGTGCCTGCGCCCTGGTGTTCGCGGGCATGGTGCTCATCGCGTGGCTGGTCGGCGCCTTCGGGCTGTCGGCTCTCGCGTTCCAGGAGGACCCGGTGGCGGCGGTGCGCGCGTTGGCCGAGGAGCCGTCGTACTACCGGTGGCTCGCCCCGGCGTTGCTGGTGCT
>Ga0307512_10007635_pt1 | contig 10665 bp, 10 predicted proteins | sample 14_EM_MG_FD_200267 | JGI IMG/M metagenome (GOLD analysis project Ga0307512, IMG submission 200267) | Populus trichocarpa ectomycorrhiza microbial communities from riparian zone in the Pacific Northwest, United States - 14_EM | ecosystem: Host-associated > Plants > Roots > Unclassified | place... | reverse complement strand
ATTTTTTTACAAATTTTTTTTTAAACCCCCCCCCCCCCCCCCCCCCCCCTCAACCTCCACTACCCATCGATTCAGTACCGTTACCTCCACACCTCTCTTGATTCTTCTTCTTATCTTCAAAAGTATCTCTTCAGCATCCCTATTTAACAACCCAAACCATATTCCGCTCCATTCGATACCTCCATTTAATCGTAGAGACCTTGTATCATTTGACATTATACCTTCTCGTCGCCACAAGATTACCCTCGAAATATAACCCCTCCAAGCAGCTCTCATGCCACCAAAATCGGCAGTGTCTGGTAGAAAGCGCATCTATCAGTGATGGGCAAGGGAAAGGAAACGAATGTTACAGGTATACTTGTGCCGGAGATATGTTACAGATCTGATACACGGTGACTGCTGCAGGGGCTGATGTCTCGTCTATATATCTCGAGTCTTTCTCCTTCTCTCTTCTCTGTACCATAGAATACACGCACACGGTTCTCCCCAACTTCCATATCGTAACAACGAATTCTAGTAAGATTCCGAGTCACAAATCATGATCCTGTATAATACCTTCTGACATAGCCTCCAGTCCGAAAGAATAGATGAACTACTGGGGCAGGGAAAAGCTCACTGATAAATGCACTTTTAGACTACGAGCAAATTGCACCAGCGAGTGGTTTTAGCGGTGCATGCACCGCAGTGGCTACCGAATTTCATTGGCACCAGCCCGGCGATAAGAGATTCAAAGCAACGGTTGAATACATGACATCTGAGGAATTCCTAGTCGAGGCAGAATATCTCGTTAAAATCTTCTCCTGGTGAGAGAGGGTGGTAACGACGACGACGACGATGACGACGACAAACAAGAGTCGGAAGACGGTGTTGATGAGTTGGAAGACAAGCACGCTCTAGATACGCAGGCCGAAATAGCATGGCGGAAACTATCGACTGTCTTCCCTAATCTAGAAAAGGAAGAACTTATACATGAACATAAAAGCGTCGATGAAATCTTGGATACCATCCGGAGACGGATAGGTAAAATTAAGCAAATAGGAACTTTGGAAACTATCGAGACAAATGATGAGGATGAATTCGGTGAACAGGTGTCGGTTTTGGTAGCCGATAAAGCCGACGAGGAAGCGGAGGATTATTGTGGCCATTGGTCAAAGCATTCCGGGTTGGACGCAGATATCCTCCAAGCAGGAATCACTATCATCGATCTTTCCCGGACAGAGATACGAATCCTGTCCGAAGTATAGTTGCCGATCGATATAAGCAAAGGGCAGATGGAATATTAATTGCATTGGAGTCCAAACGAGCGGTAGACAGCAAGACTGGGGATGAACTTCTCCGATCATGAATTAAGGAAGGCCTTGCTATAGGGAGGTTTCAGACTAGTTCATTGATGAATGCGTGCACAAAGACAGATGTAAGTACTGCCAATGCAAGCTATGCCAATCCTGGTTTGCTGACGGACATTATAATAAGAATGTGACACTAGTGTTGTAGCAGTCGAAACGAGAGAGATCCGCGAGGCTTTGAAGCCTATAAATGCGGATATAAAACGCTACGATAAGGAACTCAAGAACCTCCAGCGTCAACATAACGGTCTGACAGCAACTGTCAGAAAGGCAGTTAGTGGAACACATAGGTTACATCATGATGTTTCCGGAGCTAGGGCCAGTGTTCTAATGAAGGTTTGGGACAAGCTGGATGAGCTTAACAAGAAAATGCATGCAGAATATCTTCCATCCTATTGATAAACGATTAGTATCACTGACTGGCATCTAGAGAGGAACTGCATTCAAATCTGCACCATCTTCGTGTGAAGGAAAACTTTGCAGCAATCAACACCCGCAATCAGAACATTAGACGCAAGCTTAGTGAGAAACTCGAAAGTACTCCAGTCGAAATCTTCACAGTCTCTAGCCGTGAATATCAACGATTCCGGGGACGTTTTGGGACAGCTGAGTGTACCAGTGCAAAATTTCCTGATGCCGAAGCAACGGAGATCTTAGGTATGTATCCTCCATAGTTTGTTCATATTGGCACATCTGACAGCTGATATAGATCTTCGAAAACACCTACACAAACAGGCGATAATGCGAAGAACGAAAAGTGCCATAAACTTCTTGAGATATCACGTGGAGTCAATTTTGAGAAACTTGGATATGATCCGAGACCCGCTGCAGCATATGCCCACGGATAATTCCCTGATTAGACTCACAGATAAACCACGGGAAAGGTTACGGCCCAAGCAGCTGCTAGAGACAGAGGCCGGTGCTCTATTGACGAAGTTGCAAGCTGAAAAAGGACGTCTTCTCAACAAACTCAGGAACACCGTGGAGAAAATCACCACAGCAGCTGCTGTGGGAGAGAAAGAAGCGGTGGCAGCCGTACAAAAGAAAGCCAAGAGGTGGCACGCCACAGCACTGGCAGGATATGGCCTCCAACCTTGAGGGCTGCTATCAATCGGGGAGGTGTATATGCGCCTAGAATCGACTTTAACAATTTGTTTATGGAACCTGTGCATACTGCTATTGAGTCCAGCTGGCTGGAATTTCTTCCCCAAAAACTTGAATTGGTCAATGTATGGGCCAACAGCTGCGAGAAGGTAATAATATCCCGGAAGGCATGGGTTTCCAAGAGCTAATTTCAATGGGCATAGGTAATCAACAAATACCATACAGGTATTATAGGTCAGGCTGATGCTGCCACACAGCAGCAATTCGGTAGTATCAATAAGAACGTACAGTTGCGTATAGAAGAGCTGCAACAGATTCGAACAGCAGAGGTGAAGGACTACTGGAAAAAAAAGGACAAGCATGTACCCCTTTCCTCTACTCTCCACTAGTGCGCACTCTACCCGGTAACTTGAATACATGCAGGTCTGTCTATAAAATCTTAGTAAATGGACTTCACCGTCATCTCAAAACTAACTACGCTGAGTGTAAGAGAATCACCGGCAAAGGTTCGTTCAAGATTATTGTGGAAACCCTCGTTCGCGGCCTAGCCCAACCTGAGGAACGGCCCGGGGCCATCTCCGCTTGCGTTGCGGATTTTGTGGACGCACTCCAATTGTTGGTGGAAGAAACCGGCTACCAGTTAGAGCAGATAACCCTCGACATAATGACAAAACTGGAGGCAGATCATGCTATCATCCTGAAAGAGAAAGGCTCAAAGAAATCTGACGACCCTAAGCAGTTGGAGAGGGCAATGGCCTGTATTACCAAGATGCTCGATGAGTCGGAGAATTTGCTGGAGAAGGTGTTGGAACCAAAGCCAGAGCCGATAGAGGTTGAAGAAGAGGCCGCCGGTGAGAGCGAAGAGGAGGAAAAAATGAGTATGAGCTTGGTGTTGGTGAACGTGATGGTCCAGGTGTCCTCAGAGTGCGAGGGTATTCTGACACGCAGGAGGCCTCATTAGGTATTCCGTAGGGTATTTGTGTTGTCGCCTTTAGTTTCGGGGTTTTTTCCATGAGGCGTTTGGGTCCCGATTAGCATTTGCAGGGGCATGCATATGGGCTAGATATGGTATGCGCAGAGATGAGCAGCAGAGTAGCTTGGTACATACCAAAGCAAGAGCTTGAGAGGTAGCCTTATTCCATCCTGCATTGGCTCATCTAAGCAATTGCGACTCATCATATTTTAAGATCGTTGCTATCTACTGAGACGGGGAATTAACTAGTAAGGTATTATAGAAATGAGCTTACCCACTACAGCTACAACCCCTCTCTCGTTTCCCTCTGAAGGGTACTGTGAGTTTTGAATGACCTTCCCCTCATGCCCAGCTCTCGCCTTCGGAATCGCAGAGTTTAGATCAATCCCAACAAAACAACTTCCCGGGAGCGGATGACACAGCTTGGACGGTTGCAGGAAGGAACTATCCCCTATCTCATTTCCACCTGCTACCCAAGTGCTCTTGATACTGTTCACAATAGCCGAACAGTATTCGTTTCGTTTCGCCGTTTCGTTTCGTTTTATTTTGCATCTTAAAATCCCGTAGTAAACAAGTGTCTAAAGGAGTAGTCCTGAGAAAGTCTTGTTTGTTTATTGTGTTTCATATCGTTTCGTTTCAAGTTCATCTTAAAGTCACCTTAGAATTATCATCCGTCAAATGAGTGAGTAATTAGAGCTCACCCGCCGAGAGGATTAATTTGGTACAGCCCTAGAGTGTTGTTATGATCAGAAGTCGAGGTGAAAATAGACTCTGGAGTGGAGATCAAGATGTGTGTCAAGGTGGAGAGAAGAAAAAGTAGAGAGTTAAGGAACTGGTGAGTTAAGGTTCGGTGGGGTGTCACGCAAACTCACTCGAGTAGAAGGCCGCTTGCTCTAGGCTGTCGTATCGGGTTGCTGTAAACTGTTTTGGACGATTTCACGGATGATCAAGCATTTGCGTGAAATAGTCAATTGAATATATTTGAGTCCCCAAGTAGCTAGCAAGCTCCCCAAAATCTCGTCCGATGAACATACTAACCATTTTTACAAACACATGCCAATTATATACAACATTAAGGGTATTCACCATCTAATCACCGTCATTATATCCTCCCTAAAACAACCAAAACGCCCAAAAGATGCACCATCCCAAAGAACATGATCATCGCTTTTTATGTCCTCCCCTCTCTTCTCTACTCAAACCCAACCGGATACCGTTTCCTCAGTCTCTCGCCGTATCTCTCAAAAATAAATGGCATCGGTAAAAACATCAATGCAATGAACCCCAACACACTGTTTCCCCAACCCAGTCCGAGGGCGTCGTACATCTTCGGCCCCGCGAGCGGCAAGCACGCGCCAACGATACTTCTGAGCACTGTGGTCGCCGCTAGCCCGGAAGCCGCATACTTCTGGTACGCGTCGACGATGTAGGTGTTTACCGGCATGAACGTGGCTAGCAACCCGACGCCGACGAAGCCGGTGCCGATGATGGGCACAATCCAGTGCACAGCGTAGTCCGCCGTCCATCCGTACCAGAACAGGCCGACGGGGATCAGCGGCGCGCCGTATGCCATGGGCGGGAGCCGGTACTCAGGCTTAATTTCTCCCGAGCGTCGGGTTTTTGCGACAAGGATGCGGTCGGAGACCATGCCAAGGATTAGGAGGCCGACGAGCGAGCCAACGCCGATGCCCAGGTATGCGAGCCCAACGGTGGCGGTGGAGAAGCCGTACTGGCCCTCGAAGACGGTCGGGAAGGTGGTAAATAGCAGGTACAGGTAACCATAGACAACGGCCATGTGAATGCTCATGATCAGCACGATCGGAGACATGAATAGCATTTTAAATGGGCGGCCGAGCGCGCGAGTGAACACTTCTTTCGGTGGGAGGGAAGAGGTCAGCTTGCTCCGCAGCTTCATGTTGCCGGTACTCTTGCGGAGCCGCCGCGCTTTGGCTTCGAGGATCGCTGGTGCGTAGGTTTCTTTCAGGAAGATGAAGGTGGTGATCGTGACCACGCCGGAGCAAATGGCGAGCACCCAGAATACCCATCGCCAGCCCTCCGCGTCTGACAGAAACCCGCCAGCCACGGGACCAATCACAGGTCCCATTAGAGGCCCCATGGCAAATAGCGCCATCGCAACACCGCGCTTCTCGGCGGGAATCACGTCTGCGATCGTGCCGCCGCCAATTGTGAGAGGTGCGGCGCCGAAGCAGCCGGAGAGGAAGCGGAAGCCAATTAGGAAGTTAAGGCTGGGGGCGAGGGCGCAGCCAACGGAGCAGAGGGCAAAGCATACGTTGGAGACGTTGTAGATGATAGATCGGCCCCAAAGTTCCGAGGCAGGCGAGAGAACTAGCGGGCCGACGGCGAAGCCGAGGAGGAAGATGGAGACAACAAACGAGGCAAGCTCTGTATTCGTTGAATTGAATTCTACCATCAGCTGGCCGATGCCTGGCGCGAACATGGATGATGCTAGCGGTCTATTGAGGGGGTTAGCATGCGTCGAGTGATCAAGTATGTTACCGGGGTGAGGTGAACCTACGTAATGAAGGTGATGGAGCTAACTATTGCAACTGCGATGTTTTTCCGCCATTGAGGCCAGTTCTTTTCGCCAGTCAGTTCATGATTCGAGAAGAAGAGGATAAGAGTACGTACCATAGGGTTCTCGGGATCATCGGGACCATCCCACCACACGATATTCGGATCATCTTCATCGCCGGTTACCTCTTGGTCTGGATTTGTGAGTGTGGGAGCGCTCGAGGGTGTTGAAGCTGCCGATTCCTTCCTCGACCAGTTGCTATTGTTACTGAGTTCTGCATCCAGTGTTCTTAATCGTTTGATCTCCTCCTCAGGGTTGAAGCCACTCAGGCGGGAGATGGTGCGCTCGAGATCGTTGATTTCAGCCATCAGTAGGTGTCAATGCAGCTATTGTTTGTCTCTGATTATGCAAATATGGGCCTGATAATAGATAGGCCGTTCGTATTGGGTATATTGATACTGAGATATCAGAAACCCACGAGTTTGGCGGAAATCCATCGTTCTTATGGGAAGCCTTTCTCGGGAATCCCAACATCCGAGATATCGAGTGTCGCAAACTCAAGCAACTACAGTACGGACTTAGTTGGTGGTGGCTAAAGAGTTGGCGAGCATTAGTATACCTAATAGTTTGCAACTTTTGCTTCCGGAGCCCGGATAGGCCGGCATATTTGGTAAGCGTGAGTGTAGAAGTTTCGCTAACCAGGTGCATGAAAACCTGCGCGGAACATTGATAAATTAATAATAAATGGCATAATGTAGACTACTACTGAGATTTATCTCTCGGGAGCAAAAATGCCCTTGGACAACGGGTGTGTGTTCCGTAAAATGATGCTGTGCTGCATTGTCGTCAGATTGACGCCGCTTGCCGCCACTGGGAATTCATTGCCGTGATTTCTCGGATGTGGCCGTGGTTGCCGTTCGTAGCCCTGGTCGCACCTTAACTTTCTTTTCGTGAAACGTGAAAGGCGAGACGAAGGACCGTGCCTCGGCAAGTCGGGTCCGGTCACGTTTTGATAAATTTTGGCGAGAGAAATTCCATGGGCCAAATCCAAATGCACCGGAACATGCTATTGCCGCGTGGCAGCTGCAACTAACTTGAAGCATCTGCAGATTCTCAAGCCATCTGCAGATTCGAGAAAATTCACATCGCTTCTGGAGCACCGACGTCATGACGTCAATGACGCACACACTCCTTGCAGAAAGAAGCTTACAATATCAGCAATGCCAACACTCGGGATTCCGTTCACCGGGAAGAAGTGTCCCGAACGGGTTTGCTGGATGTGTGGGTGGCTCCGAGAAATGGCTTTCGGACATTTGCCACCAATGCGCCGCCACCAAAAGTTTCGGATCGGAGTTAAGCTCTTCCTTCTCCGTCTGCCTTAGCAAAGCTTACTTATGTAACCACAACTGAGGAGGTAGAGATGAGCCATAGGAAACGAGAAATATGTAGGTATGGTATTCTATTATTAATAAACAAAATAGATTGGTACGATCGGGGAATGATAGTACGTCGTTCCCGAAATGCGGGGCCGTGACGAAGGGATAGGGCCAGCTCGTAATTGAAACCAAGACCGACCAGCAGGATGTAGTGACCAGCCTCTTAAGAAGAGATGTTGTCAACAGCAGCAGAGTAGAGGCCGACCTGTTCTGGACATTGAACGGCTGTCCGGTAGTAGTGAAGCATAGTGAGCAAGCCCTCTCGATTGTAGCGGCCATCTGAGTAGTCGCATATGGAGACATTGAAACTCAATTGGAGATCAATTGATGTTGATGGACCAATGAAACGTCACATCTCTTCATGCAGACAGTTGGAACTGACGTGTTAAAGGAGAAAACAGTTGCTGGAGGAGATTCAGGATCTATGATAGCGTAACCGGGGTAATGTTTGACCTTGATATTCAATAGAAGAGAAAAGGCCGGCAGTGCTGAAGAAGAGAAGAAGTCGAGCTCTGCAACAAAAGAGGACGATGTTTGGCATTGAGGGTTAAGAAAAGATAAGATTCTAGCACCCAGCGAACAAGGGAAAGAAATCGAACTCCGCAGCAAAATCAAGTAGATATTTGACCTTTAGAGTCGAAAAAATTAGGAAAGTAGAAAGTCGAGCCCCGCAGAGAAACCTAACAGTTGTTAGCTATTAGGGTTAAATAAGATGAATAGATGATACCACCGTTTGAAATTAAACGAGAGAATCCGGAAGAGGAGAGGGAGAGAAAGAGTTTAGCTGTGTCGTTAGCGGAATTTTTCATGAGACTGTCTTGATTAAGTTGACGAAGTGATGGTCTCTCGTTCTCAACGAAGTGTTGCTCCAAATTTCTCAAGGGATGTGTTGTGAGTGAGGGGTGATGTTGATTAAAGGCAGAGAGCTACAGCAGCCGATGGCTCCAAGTACCTGGGCCTCGTGGAAAGCATGCAATTAGCAACCAGTATCTCTCTTACAATACTCAAATAGGGGCCGAATCATTACAAACACGAAATTTACCAACTGAAGTCGTTAGAACAGATGACTTTATCACTCTTCTCCTTCGCTACAGCTCTTCATTGTTAAGCACCATACCGGCCGCACACCGGCAAATTTTCTTGTATTATCAGTATCAACACAAGCAAATTTTTGCATGAACCTTCTTGTTCGTTACCATTTCACCCATATCAACAGAACAGGTTTGAAGAAGGCCCATGTTATTTATGCGTCCCGCCAGAGCAAATTATCGCCTGACTTTAGCCCCCCAAAGAATTCAGGTCTCCTTCCAGTCTACCCCATCACGACTGCCATTACCACCGCCCCCTAGTTTTCGTCTTCCGCTGGCGCCCATTCCTCTGCCATACCAACTAATTGCAAAACCTCCCTCAGCTTTGCCTTTTCCTTCTCAGCTGCAGACAGCTTCCCAATCAACTCCTGTTGTGCTTGCTCCATCTCCTCCAAGTCTTCGCTAACCTTTTCAAGTTCTCTGTTTTGTACATCACGCTCAGCACTGAGGAGCTTGACTTGTTTCTCCAGTATCGCGTTGTTAGTCTTCAATACTTGGATTTCTGTAAGAATCGTTTTGAAGCATTCCTCCAACAATCGCTCCAAGCCCCCCACCGTCTTCGACACAGTCTGCAAAGCCTCGAGCATGGTGTCACCGACAGCCCCGGTGGATGACACGACATCTGGCCACAGAGTATCCCCGCTGTTCTCCATCCGAATGCCAACCAGGCCCCGCTGGCACCATATCTCGAGATTATCAACATCACCGATCTTCCAGTCAGCGGCTGTTTCCTCCCATGGTAGGACGGCTGCGGCTTCTTTCGAAATGAAACGAAATGGTTGGCGACCATTATTAGTGTGATTCAGGTGCACACTCTCGATCCTTAAGGTGTTGTCTTTCAGGAGCTCTTGTGCCAGAGTGGTTAAAATGCCATATGCTCGGGTGCGTCTGCTGTCGCTGGAAGCGTTGTTGGTCTTTCTCTGCTTGCGTGGTGGTTCGGGATCTTCGGGCTGAGAAGGGGTTTCGGATAGATTGTGGCCGAAAGGGAGTTGGAATGGGTCCGCCATAGTATGTGTGTGGAGAAGGAAGGAAGAAGGAAGGAAAGAGTGTTGGTGGTAGCTGTGCTACCTTTTTAAAGAAGGCGAAGATGCAGCCAAATTTCTCGCGAGGTCAAAGTCCACAAAAACTTCGACCTTTCCACTTCCAACAATCACACCTTCCCGAGAACAACGGGTCACGTCATTTTGCCGTTCCACTGCAGACTTTCACATCATGCCGATTGCAACGAACGGTAGGCTATCTAGTAGGTACTTACTTAAGTAAGTACTTAGTATTTTGCAAACACAAACCTAGGAACCACCTAGACCATTCCCAAACTGCATAACAGAGCGGCAGTTTTAACGACAGTTGAATCCTAATTATAATGACATACAGCATATTGTGTCCAGTGTTGGGCGTTAGCAGAGTAAGTATGCTCGAGTGTGGCGAGTAGAGCATGCGTTAAAGTGTGTTCGGAGCGTCTTGTAATAGCACAATTCATGCAGTATTGCATGTCTTCCGTTCTCTGTGACTAGGGCCAATAGAATAACAAAATTTGAACTGGTTACTTCACAGCGAACGACCTGTGCTACGTGTAGAGTGTTGAAAGTAGAGCAGGCGATGAGAGTGTCTAGAAGAGATGCTGTTGCTTACTATCCACCGCTCGCTTCAGCTCTATATACACAGAGACCACTTTTTACTGAATCGTCTGCTTTCTCTTTCTCTTTCTCTGCAACCACTGGGTACCAGGCGCGGACGCGGCTTACTACGAATACCGCAGTGTAGACATCATTCATCCATAGATCCCCCAGAATTTGGTAGTCTACCAGAATAAGTTCCAGCGCGTAACGCAGTTCCTCTGTATCCTGCTCTCAAGATACTTAGAACTCGTTAGGACCTCCCAGAGATGTCAGGGTCAACGTGCTGCGCACCGGCGAGCCATTTGTATTGAGCTGCGGGGACAGGGTTGGTATTGATTAGGGCCAAGGGCTCAGGGTTGTGTAGCGGCTCAATATTACGCCAGAGGGCTGTTCATTGCCGAAACTCATACTATATTCCATTACGACTACATGTATACTGAGTCTGAAGATCCAATTGTGGGAGCTAGCCTGACAGATGAGGATCAATTGATGAAAAGGATTAGTGGATTCGAAAACCCGATCCAGAAGTAGGGTGAATTGGGGGGGGTATGTGGAGTGATGGAACG
>Ga0307512_10007632_pt1 | contig 10668 bp, 13 predicted proteins | sample 14_EM_MG_FD_200267 | JGI IMG/M metagenome (GOLD analysis project Ga0307512, IMG submission 200267) | Populus trichocarpa ectomycorrhiza microbial communities from riparian zone in the Pacific Northwest, United States - 14_EM | ecosystem: Host-associated > Plants > Roots > Unclassified | place... | reverse complement strand
ACCGGCACCAGGATGGCACCCACAGCAGCCACCCGCACCGCCACCCGGACCAGGGAATATCGAGGAAGTAGCTCGTGCTCTACGTACAATACAGGACGCCGTCCCCTTCCTGGTCCAGTCCGTGGCCTACCATCAAGGCCCTCCCCATCAAATTCCGTCTGCTGTCCCTCCCCAACCACAGCCACCGTGGCCATTAAGCCAGCAGTCCACATCTCATAGGGAAGCTGCATCCCACTACACGCCAGGGTTCGGGCAACTCGTTCCCCCGGGCACCAGCTACTCTCCTGCGGGCACTCCCTATCCAACCTCACATTTACCTGCGCCACATGCCACTGTTCCCGGTCAGTCAAGTTTTCAAGGAGTCATACCAACGCATACCCTGGAAGGTACGCCAATCGATGCCGAAGCGATCGCCGAGGAAAAGCGCAAACGCAATACTGCCGCCTCGGGTATGTAGCACTGCAGACTAGCGCGGTCGCTCGTGAATCACGACTGAGCCGTCCTTTTCTTTCCGTAGCACGTTTCCGAGCCAAGAAAAAGGTTCATTCACATAGTCTTGAGCGGCATGTGACAGATTTATCTGGGCGCGTCGATGAACTGGAGCAGGAAGCCGCCGATCTAAGGAGAGAGAACGGATGGCTAAAGGATATTGTGATGTTGAAGAGTGGCAGGGCTAGGGGTAGTGAACTTCTGGCAGGGCCATCACAGCCCCCTAGCTCGCAAGAATCCGGGGATGATGGAGATGAAGACAGCGAGGGGAGGGGAAGTACAAAGGGGAAAGGGAAACGATCTGGTGCATGAGGCCGTACTGAATTAGTGTTGTTGCAATCTTGCTTGCGAACCATTAGTCACCCGGCCGAGGGGTGACGGCATTTGGAATTGGAATTGATTGGGAAGTGTAGTTTGTCACTTTGGTTTACACCAACTAGCACGTTTGATCACCATGTCCTTTGGACGACCACCGTCTATCTCCACCGGATTCAAGGTCACACCGCCTGACAGGGGATCATTTCCTCTAGATCACTTTGGTCTGTGCCTATTTCAAGTTTCGAGTCCAAGCTTTTCAGGTTCAAACTGGCCTCCTCAGGAGAATGCAAAGAATTTATGACACGCTATCTGGACTGTCTGAAGCAAAACTCGAGTTCTTCCTCCAATTGTCGGCACTTGAATAAAGACTATTTGGATTGCAGAATGCAGAAGTGCGTTATTCGTATGCGACTGGGTACGTACTAACATGCCGTGGTAGTGGACTTATGGAGAAGGACGAGTGGAAGAATCTAGGGTTAATCAATCTTAAGGACGACAAGGGTAAAACATAACGACCAATGCTGTTGTGTCCCTCTTGTCTGTCTTATTCACAACGCACGATCCCTCCCATTCCCGTTTTCTGTAGTTCCTGAAGAACGCACAAGTACAGCATATTTGATTTAAATGCAAACAGCGCTCATGGGCCATCGTTCCCTGCCACGCATGCGTGCACACTCTCACGGAATTGACAGCAGGACAAAGTCTAGGATTAGAAAAGAAGATTGGCATTACCTTAAAGAGGCCAAGGATAGACGGCAGCTGACCATGAAGAAAAGTGACACAATCAATCAGATAACAGGTTAGCTGTCTGGAATCACGTCTGATGACCTCTCCTCGCGGCCGATAAACACTCTTCTTCAAGTCCTTTTACCCACACGACTTGGCACCCAGCGTCTCTCAATTTCCGCGCCCCCTCGCACTGCACAAAATCGTCCGGTTCGCCGACGCCGATAAAGCACCGCGGCACTTTGGCCGCGACCAGCGCGTCCGCACAGGGTGCGAGACCCGAGGTGCGCACGGAACAGGGCTCGAGAGTGGTATAGACGTCGGCGTGCTTCAGCACGTCATCGATGTCCGGCGGTGCCGTCCTCTTGTCCTCTCCCGCCGCGTTCGGAAACATTTCGGAGAGCTGCTCCGACGAGAGGTCGCGCGCCTTGGCGAGCGCGTTGGCTTCCGCGTGCGTGTTTCCTGGGAGTTCGCGCGAGTATCCCGTGGCGAGGATGACGGGCGGATCTGCGATCGAGGGATAGCGGGCGACCAAGACGCAGCCGACGCAAAAGGCCGTGGGTGTGGGCACACATTTCGCGGCCTCTAAGAGCGCTTCGCGAAGGTACCAGATATGCCCGTCATCACCTAGCGATAGCAATAGCAAAACAAATGAAGAAATGAGGAGCGTATAATAAAGAAATGGGACTGTACAGACCGATATCCATGAGGGACTGAATTGCGTAGCCACCGGGAGCAACCGGAGTTGTTCGCGTGACGTTTGTGTGACAAGTTCGGGTCACGAATCACGAGTGAGAAGTGAAAGTGAAATCCACTTGAAAGTTCTTTCTGAAGCCATCTCGAGACTCGTCCCGGTTACTGTATTCCCAATGGCTGCACTGCAAGCGGCAAAAAAATACGCAACCCTCCCACCGACCGTGCGCACGCTCGCGTCAGGCGTGCCGGCCGCACCCTCCCTTAATTTATCTGCACGAACTCCCGATACCCACCATCATGGTCACGCAGGCAGCCGTTCTGATCTCCCTCCCAAATGGGCCGGCGGGTACCAGCTCTCGTCGAGTGGTTTGATCAACAAGTCCTTCACGACTGGTACGCCTGCTCCATCCCGAGATGTGTTTCTTCATCCCTAACAAACAGCCGAAAAAAAACCCCGTACATGACATAACCCACAACTGACCTCCGTCCATTGGTCTGTCAAACCGCCTCTTCGACACAACGATGCGAAATGAACCTCCAGTCCCCGCGAGCGGAGCATCCACCCACCAGCGCACGATGCACACGTCGGCGCCTCGTCGCGACGCACCCGAAGTTCCCGACCTAAGCGCATACCAAACCCCGTCAGCCTCCGGGAACCGTGCGCTGTCCTACTTCATGATAGGCTCCATGGGCGTGCTCTCAGCCTCGGTAGCCAAGTCGTCCGTGGCCGAGTTCCTGGGGACGATGTCCGCGTCTGCGGACGTGCTGGCGCTGGCCAAGGTCGAGGTGGAGCTCGCGGGCATACCGGAGGGCAAGAACGCGATCATCAAGTGGCGCGGCAAGCCCGTGTTCATTCGGCATCGCACGCAGGCAGAGGTCGACGAGGCGCGCCAGGTCGACTGGAAGGGCCTTCGCGATCCCCAGCCCGACGACGCTCGCGTCAAGAAACCCGAGTGGCTCGTCATGCTCGGCGTGTGTACCCACTTGGGTTGCGTGCCCATTGGCGAATCGGGCGATTATGGAGGATGGTGGGTCCTTATCTTTTTTGCTCTTCCTCTCCCCCTCTCGAACTCAAGACAAGAGAGGGATTGCTCCGTCGTGCTCTCGTCATATGAATTCGCTCACCGTTTTCGTGCTGCAGGTTCTGCCCGTGCCATGGTTCCCATTACGATATATGTGCGTGTTTGAATAGTTCGGGAACAGAAACTCCTATCACTAATGCATCACCCTCTTACCAGCTGGCCGTATCCGCAAGGGTCCTGCTCCCGTAAGTACACCATTCCCGTTCGCTTTGCATATGTTTATTCTTCATTTCTTTCTAGCTCAACCTCGAAGTTCCCGTACACGATTTCAATGAGGCGGAAGGAAAGCTTATCATCGGCTAGGTGTCCCGTCCTGTCACGGAGTTCCTGTTCCGAGTAGTGCAATGCGTAATTGGTACTCTGAAATCATAGATCTTCTTACATCCACGGGGTGCAATATTAGGCAAATTTTACTCAAGGATGACAGGAAAACCTCGAAGGGGCAATATATGATAAAACTACTAACATGGATGACATGGGTGTGAAGTAGAGATATGGGGATCCAGTGTGCGAGAGCAGGCATTGCTAATAGTAACATTGATGGGACAGACTATTAGTTGTCAGCCGGTAAAGTAAGGGTAGAAAGATTAAAGGGGCAAGGGCTTATAACCCTCATGACGTTGCCACTAGCCACTAGACGGAGAGAGGTAGAAGCTAAAACGCTAGTGTGTCAACGCCGCAGGCGAGAGCCGAAACGTGCCAGCACTGTCATGACCCTGTGAAACATCAAACCCGCTCACCAAACAACGCTCTCGAGCGTTGTCGCTTCCTCGTTCCAATCCACATCCAACCATGGATGGTTGGCCATTTCGCCTGCACTGGCACGTTCACGCATATTAAGGGCAAGCATCGGCTCCAAAAATGAGCAAAAGGCATCCGCGTCGGCTGGTTCGAAGAGATACTTCTCACGCATGACACGATTGAGAGGCCATGGTTTAAGGTGTTTGATGTAGCGCAGTGCTCCTGAATGGTCAAAGAGCTCGCGGCTATATCGTCCCCCTTGCTTGATCGATGGAGGAAAGTCGCCCAACAGCTCGATGATCTGGGCCAGATGGTCGTCATCTTTAGAAAAGACCTGGCCCTGCGATTGTGGCTCGAATAGATACTCCGCAGTCAATAGCTCGAACACCTAAGTTAGGCCTGGTCAGCGCGTAGCAAATGTGCCTCAGGACTTCGACGCACCACACATGCGACGCTCCAAATATCGACCTTGCAGTCCCAGTCGCTCCGCCCAATAATGGCTTCTGGTGAGCGATACTGCCGCGTCTGAATATCCTCCGTAAAGTGTCTCTTGGAGGGAGTCGCATTCCCAAGATCTGCAATCTTGACAAGGACGGGGCGGAAAGGGGGCGGGTTTAGAGACGGGGAACTATCGGATGATGACGAAAAGGAAGAAAGCGGAGATGAGGGGGATTCGGAAGAACGAGAAGAAGAGAAGGAGCCGTTCCGAGAAGGTTTAGAGTCATGGGGGTGAGGTGCTGTCTGCGTCAGCAACGAAGGTCTTGGAGGCATGACGCGGGCAGATGAGCCCTCGTGTGGCTCGATATGGGGAACATTATTCGTTCCTGTTGGGCGCTCCGGTGACGTCAACTTCAACTTGGACATCGCGCTGCCTAGGCTAGTCGCCGGAGAGGAGAGAGAGGAGCTTGGGCGTAGCAAAGAGTCGGTGTAACTGCTGGCACCCAAACTGGCACTAGATCCAAGACGAGAATGAATACGGCAGTGATCGGGAGGGGTGGATAGAGGCTGTGACTCCATAATGTGAACCGAGCGGCTCGGAACCGAGACAGCATGCGACGTGAGGGCAGCCACGCGGCGACTGCGGGGATTGGGAGGGATGGGAAGCTTATGCATTTGGGGTGCAGGAGAAGTAGAAAGCTGAGCAGTGATGTGAGACTCGATGTTGGGTATGCACATCACTAGATGAGACAAAGCGGTTAAACTCGTGTCTGGAGCAAAGCGGCAACGTGTGACTGACTAATATTCTCTGGCTTGATGTCCGTGTGCACGAGGTCGCATTCGTCGTGTAGATACTGCAAGCCAAGGAGGACTTGCTTGGCTATGCTTTTGACGACGCAAGGGGGAACACCTTTCCTGCGATTCTTCTCAATGAGAGAGAGAAGGTTCGCGCCGAGAGGCTCGAAGGTGATACATATGTGGGCCGTGGAGGAGAGCGTATGGGTGAAAGAATCGAGAAAGGAGACCATATAAGCCCTCCCTGGATGGGACGGGGATGCGTTGGTTATTTGGCGTAGCAGTTTTATTTCATCCCGAGCTGTCTCTGAGTATCTTCCGGCGGACTTGATGATCTTCAATGCCGAATGACGCTTCTTCCTGTGCGGCAAGTTGAAGTAATCGCGAATGGAGAGAGTGAGGGGGTGAAATGACGTACAGAGAGTCCTTGACGAGCCATACGGTGGAAAAGTGGCCCCAACTGGAGGAAATTGAGACGGGCCGACGACGAAAAAGGGGAAAGAGGGCGCACCCGAGTTTCCTAACGATGGTATATCTTCCATCTTTGAACGCGTCGCCTACTTTAACCTGGAGATAACCACCGTAGTTGTAGTCTGCGGGTGATTCCTCGTCCTTCGGGGACATTGAGGAGATGAGATGAGGATGGAGTGGAACGGGCAAGTGCAGAACGATTTAGGTGAGGCAGAAAAGATAAGAAAACGCACCGAATCACGTGATTTAGCCCGGTTTCTGGTCGTCGATTCGATCGGTCGTCCGTTATCGTTTCGTATTCCGGAGGAGTCATGTCTGCACTCTCACGCCCGTCTAACTTTCAAATCACACCAACAGCACCCTTTATCGGTGCTGTCAAAGACGAATGGCAACTATACAGGTTTGTTTTCACCCCCTTTTTCACCCCCCTCCAATTTTAACTCTTACCCGCGATACAGCGACCACGCAGAAGATTACATCCTCGGTCCGCGCATCGGATTTGGCTCATCTTCTATCGTCTACCACGCAACATACCATCCAAAGGATTCCCAAGGCACGCCTATACCATGTGCCCTTAAGGTTCTGGACCTCGACAAACTTCCTCAAGGATCGTTGCGCCTTCTTCAGTGGGAGACCCAATTGATGTCCCTTTCGAAGCATCCAAACGTCCTTCGCGTACGAGGAAGCTGGTTGGATGGTCATAAATTACACATCGCTCTCCGCCTAATGAACGCAGGAAGTGCCGCCGATGTCATGCAGTATGCATGGCCCGGCGGAATGGAGGAGGAGGTTGTACGTTGCATCCTCAGGCAAGCCCTCGAGGGCCTCAAGCAAGCTTATTCATCTCTCTCATCTTGTGCTTCTTCTAAACTTGTCCCTCCCCTATTCATAGTTATCTGCACATCAATGGTTTTATTCACCGGGATATCAAAGCCGCAAATTTCCTCATCGACGAGGACGGTACCGTACTCCTCGGTGACCTTGGGGTCGCCGCCCCATTGAATGACGAGGACCACAACCACAACCACAACCACAACCATGTGAATGAGTACTCGATGGCTTTCCGGGCCGTTATCTTTGACTCGGATGTCAAGCCTGCACCACGACTTTCCAAGGTTGGCAAGCGGCGTTCTTTCGTTGGCACGGTTGGTTCATTCCCTTGGAAATCCGGAGCACCACAGGACCCTTATTGCCTCTCTCAGCCATGTTGGATGGCTCCAGAGCTCATTTCCGGCATCCAATACGATTCGAGCGCCGACATCTGGTCCTTCGGCATCACAGCCCTCGAGTTGGCACAGGGTCGTGCCCCTCGATCACGAGAATCTTCTCGGACCCTCCTTTCTCACATGTGAGTGAATATTCCGAGTCCGCGTTCCATCAACTTTGTTACCCTCACGTGGTTCAACCCCTTGGCCATCTTCTACCAAATCTGGGGTGAACTATCCACCTTATTGAGCTTAATCTGATCCGTCATTTGCTGACAGCGTGGAAGCCGCGCCACCAACCCTCGATCGCGATGGCGGCGTGCACAAATACTCTCGAGCGTTCAAGGAAATCGTGGAGCGTTGCCTGGTGAAGGACCCTTCCCTCAGGTTCACACCACCCCTCTTCTTGCAGGTCCGCCAGGCACTGACAACGCGTTGCAGGCCAACAGCCGCGCAGCTCCTCCAGACCCCGTTTTTCAAAAACGCCAAGAAAGGATCTTACCTCGTCGGAACGATACTCCGTATGCACATGCTTTTTTTTTTTTCTCACCCTCTTTCTAAACATTGCTGATTGGCCGCCTGCAGGCAATTTACCCCCGCTAGCGCAGCGTCTTGAACGCCGTAAGCAACCCTCACTCCTACCACACGGCACGATCGACTCTTGGGATTTCCCCACGACCTTACTGATCCCTTCACCGACCCAATCGATATTCCATCGCTCTCACCTGACGAATCGTGACGGCCCGAAAGGCATAGACGAGCAGGACGAGAAAGAGAATGTATCGGAAGAGCAAACAGGCTGCGCGACTCCGGGTGACAGCAGCGGCTCGGGTCTGGGCTCAAAGTCGGATCAAATACGACGAGCTGCTGCGCGCGGCGAAGAGTCTCCGTCGACCACGGCTCCTTCTGATGCTGGCGATCCGGCCTCGACTCCTAACTCCGAGTCCCTGTCTGCCAAGACTTTGGCTAGTGCCGCATTATCCTCTACAAAGGCAACATCTGTTTCAGCCCCGGTTTCACCGAGCGGACTCGTGTCTCCGCCTCCCAATCACGGCCTATGGCGTCGCTTCCGAAGGTCTACAGGCCATAGCAAGGAAGCTGTTCAGGAGAGAAACAACTATATTAACAACATACTCCGCCGTGGAGAGGGAGGTAGAAAGGCCACGCCTTGACACTTTCCCTTGACTGTGACACCCATGCAAATTTCTCGTCTTATCACCGTTGGAATGTCTGACTAGTACCATAACCAACCCGCAGGAACAAGCCCTGCATTCACAACTAACATAGGACCATCTTGTATACTGTATACCACCCAATGCATACGACCTTTGCCACCTGGAACACATTCTCTGCAGTAATTTTGGGTTCGCAGCACGAAATTCTATATTAGTGACATAGGTTGACTCAGTACTGTAATCATCTCAACGCATTGAAATTCAAATTGACCTGATCGTGAAATCTAAAGAACCAACTAACACCACCACGAGGTTGAAATAGCGACAGTGAGAGACAGCAACTTTCGCCATGGCTACGCGTAATTAACCAGTACTACGCTCCGGATGGTTCAACGTTCAGAATTGCAGAAATGAAGTGGGTAGTTAGGTATGAAACGTTAAATGCATGTAAGGTGCCTTCAAAAGCGGAGCATGTCCATGGTATCTTATGTTAGTGAGTATAGTGAGTGGCAACATTCAACAAATCAAGGTCCGTCCAACTGGAAGTACAGTCTAGAGAGTGAGTGCCATAGCACCGAGCATGGCGGCGGCGGTAACGACAGCGAGACCATTCATCTTCGCAATGGTCGCGGCGATGGCACCGTTCTGTTTAGTATTTCCTGAGCCACTACCGCTCGACGAGGAATTCGTTCCAGCAGCTGCAAATGTAATCTATGAGAACAAAGAATTCGTCATCAAGAAGCAGGGACGCACAGGTGAGCGGCAGAGGGTTCGTGGCGTTGTCATTTGTTTCAAGGTAAGCATCGCCTGGCGGACGGTTCAGACAAGTGTTGACCGTAGTAATATTCAACGCAGGCTTGCGCGCAAGAGCGTCCGGAAGGATATAGCCAGTGGCGACCTCAACGGTTTGTTGGAATAAATCGTGTTCTAGAACAATGAAGCCGGTGTTCAGGGTCTCGGCATTTTGCATGATGTTCTCCCAATTGGCAATGACCTGCTGAACATTTGTGATACCGCCATGAATGTCGAAGTCTTCATACAACATGTCAGCAACAGTTGGATCAGAACGATGACTGCTCACCGTCGGTGTCAAAGGTCGCAGTGGCATTAATGCGAGTCCAAATGATTGGGGTGAGATTCATGGCAGTGCAAATGGCACGCACACGGTCGCTGAGTGGTGGAGGGATTCATCAATTCCATAACACGTCACGCAAAGAGAGAAAATACACACTCAATATCACCATATGGAGGCCTCATCGTAGTTGGAGTAACACCGAGAACATCATAAATGACTTTTTTGGACCAGCCAAATTCAGCGATTATTTGCTCATTTGTCAGAGAGGTGAGCGGATAATGGCTCCAAGTGTGAACGCCGATTTGATGACCAGCAAGATATTCTTGCTGGAGAAGACTGGGGAAGGAAATGACTCGAGAACCCACGACGAACATAGTCGCGAGGAGGTTGGTTTGGCTCAGATATGCGAGGAGATCAGGGGTGTAAGCCGCAGGGCCATCATCATATGAAAGACCCCATTGGTACTGATTGGGACAAGTGGTGACATCCGTTTCGCGAGTGCAACCACCACAAGTCCACCAGCAACGGCTCGAGTCGGCTGCCGCAGCCGCGTTCGCGGGGCATCCACCAGCGACAGTAGCAGCGAAGTTGGGGATTGTAACACCGGACTGAGCGACCTCCTGGATCCACGCCTGGACCTGGGGAGAATCCGTAGGCGGCGGCCTGTCAAGCGGTGGATAGTTGGCAGGAGACAACTTGGAAACTAGTGAGAGGAAGAAAAAGGGTGGGAAAGTCAGATTATTTCGCTTGAAACATGTGCCAAGTGCTCACTATCAGGAAGCCCGGGTGCGTTAGGAATGTTGCTGGGCTTCGAACCTGGTGAGAAGGCCGGCGGCAACCCCTTGCTCGTGGCAGCAGGAGCATTGACGACGATGGAAGAAAGGGGAACAGCGGTTGGGTTTTGTGACGCTAAGGTGAAGGTAGGAGTAGGCCCCGTAGGCGTCGGGAGCAAAGAGGTCGAAAGGCTCGCGCTAGAACCGCTGGAACCGGAAGCAACGGGACTGGAGCTGGCAGCGGGGGTGCTGCCGCGAGATGAGGATGAGACCGTAGAAGAGGCGGAGGCTTGACGGTTGTGGTGAGGATTGTTGCCGTGAGCCAAAGCAAGGACAGGGAGCGAAAGAACAGGAAGAACGTGGGACGAGGTGAGCTTCATGGTTGGGTAGTCTAAAGAGAGGGAGTGGAAAAAGAGAGAAAGAGAAAGAAGGTGGGGAGGGTAACTAGAGACGTTGTCACGTCGTGCAAGGCGGAAAAAAGGTCGCAAAGAGGATATAAATAAACTACGAGTGAGAATGCCGACCGCGGCAAAATAAAGAGTTTGACAGTCGAGCATGCTTAACACGTCACGTCACATGAGCATAATATTTAAACGAACGCTTGGAAACAGAACACTAGAACTGTACGGGCATACGAGCACAAGAATAAATCATATCACTCTCCCTAAGATCAACCCTGCTTGG
>Ga0307512_10007630_pt1 | contig 10673 bp, 8 predicted proteins | sample 14_EM_MG_FD_200267 | JGI IMG/M metagenome (GOLD analysis project Ga0307512, IMG submission 200267) | Populus trichocarpa ectomycorrhiza microbial communities from riparian zone in the Pacific Northwest, United States - 14_EM | ecosystem: Host-associated > Plants > Roots > Unclassified | place... | reverse complement strand
CCTCTGCCCGCCACTGCCGCCAGGCGTCCGCCACGACCGCCGGGTCGGCGATCGCGCCGTTCCAGTCGCCGTCGCGGTCCTCGTCGGTGCGGTACAGCTTCGGCGCGTCCGCGCCGGCCATGATCCGGCGGAAGCGCCGTTCCTCCTCGGTCAGGTGCCGCACCAGCCCGAGCAGGGACATCGTGGACGGCGGTATGGAGCGCCGGGCCATCTGTTCGGCGTCCAGGCCCGCGCACTTCATTTCCAGGGTGAGGCGGTAGTGACGCAGGGCGTCGAGCAGCATGCCGCGCTCATCGACGACCTCGGCATCGGCCTCGCGCGGGTCGTCGTCCGGATCAACCCACATGTCGGGATGGACGGTTGACCGCGTCCACCGGGTCGTCGACGGGTCACTGGCGTGCTCACCTGAGGCCATACGAGCATGGTGGCCCGCGCCACGAACGGTCTGCCACCGAATATCGGGCACCTGCTGCCCGGTGGGAGCGCGCGACTCCACGGACGCCCAGGGCCCCGCGCCGGTATTTCCAACCGGGGCCCGGGGCGCGTTCGTTCAGCGCGTCAAGGCCTGGGCGAACGCCCTTCTGGAACAGTGCCGGTGCCGCGCGCAGGGCCTCGATGCGAAGCAGGACAACAGACCACGGAAGCCGAACGCGACGCGGACCTACGGGACCATCGTTGTCGACGGCAGCCGACGGCCGGCGTCCAAGGGGCTGTACTTCGCTGCTGTACGGCATGGCAAAGCCCCTACCGGTGATCACCAGTAGGGGCTTTGAGCTGCGGTGGACCTGAGGGGATTCGAACCCCTGGCCCCCTCGATGCGAACGAGGTGCGCTACCGGACTGCGCCACAGGCCCTTGCAACGAGTGAAACTCTAGCACCCCGATCCGCGTGCCTGGAAATCCGTTCCTGCCCCGGACGAGGGCAGGAGCACAGGTGGGGCGGGGGGCTACTCGTTGGCGGCGCGCGGCCGCTCGCCGTCCTCGTACTGGTCGAACAACGGCGTCCGTCCCCGCTCCCGCGCCCGCCGTGCGGAAGCCGCCCGGCGGGCGTCACTGCGCCCGTCGTCGTCCACCTTCTCCTCCGTGGAATCGGCCGCGTCCGGCTGCGTGCCGTCGGGCCGCTCGGCGCCGGAGCCGGTCTGCGCCTCCTGGTCCCGGGCGACGGAACTCGACCGCGCCGAACTCCACGCGTCCGGCGCTCCGAGGTCCACGTCCGCGGTGGCCCGCGGAGCGACCGGCGCGGTCACATACGTCGGCAACGGCACCGGCACCGGATCCCAGCTGTCCCCGTGCCCGGGCCGCCGCTGCCGCTCGCGCTGCTGGTCCACCCACTCGGCATGGTCGGTCTGCTCGACGAGGGCACGGCGGTCGGCGGCGAGCGCGGACAGCCCGGGGTCGGCCCCGTGCTCCGGTCCCTCGTCCGGTTCGTCGGCGTCCGCCGCGGCGGTGGCCGCGCGCCGGCGCGGCTGGCGCGAGCGCTCCCGGAGCCGCTGCGCGGCGGCCTCGGCACGGCGCCGGTCCATCTGGTAGGCGAAGCGGCGTCGCTCCTGGGAGCGCAGGTACGCGATGTACCCACTGAGCAGCACGGCAGGCACACCGGGCGCCCAGAGGAACGCGAGCCCTCCGACCGCGGCGACGATCGCGCCGAGCGTGAACGCGACGAAGAGCATCACGGTGGTGCGCCGACGGCGCGCGAGCGCCTTCATACGCCGGGCGCGCGCTGCAGCCGCTTCCTCCGCGGGCGAGCGCCGGGGCGCGGGCGCTCTCTTCCGTGCCGGAGCGGGGCCCGATGCGGGCTTTGATGCTTCTGCCTGTTCGCGTGCCGGTTGTGGACGCCCTGATGCCTTCGCCTTCTCCTTCGCCTTCTCCTGCACCTCCGCGCGCGCTTGCGGGCGGGCCGGAGGCATGGCAAAGGCCCGGACGTCCACCGAGTCGGTGACGGCGTCCGGACGACCGGCGCTGGGCTCCTCCTCGGTGGAGCGCGCCCGCAGGTCCTTGGCGTACCGGCGCTCCATACCCGCCCGTCCGGACAGGAGCCGGATGGCGGTGCTGAAGCGTTCCGTCGGACGGGCCTCGTTCAGCTCGTCCTGCCTACGGAGCCACATCGGCACCAAGTAGGCGGCCCAGGCCCCGACAATGACTGCGTAGATGAGGCCGCTGCTGCTCACGCCTCACACGGTAGAGGGGTTTGCGTGAGGCCATCCGCCAATTGAGCCGGTGTGTCGCACGATCTGGCTGATATTTCGAACTTTTTTTGTGACCGATGCGATCAGCAGCCCACTGAGGGCGTGAATTTAATGCCTTGAGACGGTCGCCGCCCGATCAATTTCGAACATCTATTCAATTTCCCGGACTATGCGGGATTCCCCTGTGTACGTGCCCGTCGCCAGCGGTTGAGCAACCCGTCGGGCACCTCTTCCGCGGTGAGCGCGAAGACCATGTGGTCGCGCCAGGCTCCGTCGATGTGGAGATAACGCGGCCTCAGGCCCTCCTCGCGGAATCCGAGTTTCTCCACCACCCGGCGGCTGGGCCCGTTCTCGGGGCGAATGCAGACCTCGATGCGGTGCAGACCGACGGCCCGGAAACAGTGGTCCACCACGAGCGCCACGGACGTCGGCATCACTCCACGGCCGGCCACCGATTCGTCCACCCAGTAACCGATATGGCCCGAGCACATCGACCCCCAGGTGATTCCGGCGACCGTCAACTGCCCGACCAGCCGCCCCTGGTACTCGATGACGAACGGCAGCATCCGGCCGGAACCGGCCTCGGACCGAAGGTGCCGGACCATCTGGCGGAAGGTCGGCCGGTGCGCGATCGGCCCGCTCGGCGTGGGCGGCGGAATCGTCGCCTCCCAGGGGCGCAGCCAGTCGCGGTTGCGCCGGTTGACCTCGCGCCACGCCCGCTGGTCGCGCAGCTTTATCGGCCTCAGGACGATGTCGCCGTCCGTGAGTACGACGGGCCAGGATGGGCTGTTCAGCTCGCACCCCCACTGGTGGCGCCGGGTCTGGGGTGGTCGCCGCCGCGGATCTGGTCGACGGCGTGGACCAGCAGGGGTTCCAGGACGGCCAGTCCGTCCTTCACCCCGCCGGTGGAACCCGGCAGATTGACGATCAGCGTCCCTCCCGCCACTCCGGCCAGGCCCCGGGAGAGCGCGGCGGTGGGCACCTTCTCCCGTCCGAACGCCCTGATGGCCTCGGCGATGCCCGGCACCTCGTAGTCGATCACCGCTCTTGTCGCTTCGGGCGTGCGGTCGGTGGGCGAGATGCCGGTACCGCCGGTCGTGACGACGACGTCGTACCCGGCCTCGACGCCCGCGCGCAGCGCTGCCTCCACGGGGTCACCGTCGGGGACCACCCGCGGCCCGTCGACGGAGAAGCCGAAGCCTTCGAGGCCGGAGGCGATCCGCGGGCCGCCCTTGTCCTCGTAGACACCTGCGGCGGCCCTGTTGGAGGCGGTGACCACCAGCGCACGGTATGTCATGTCCGGCTCCAGTCGCCCGACTTGCCGCCCGTCTTCTCCTCCACCCGTACGTCCGTGATGACCGCTCCCTTGTCGACCGCCTTGACCATGTCGATCACGGTGAGTGCGGCGACGGAGACCGCGGTGAGGGCCTCCATCTCGACGCCCGTGCGGTCCGTGGTCTTCACCGTGGCCAGGATCTCCACGGCGTCGTCCGCGACCGACAGATCCAGTTTCACACCGGACACCGACAACGGGTGGCACAGCGGGATGAGGTCCGGGGTGCGCTTGGCGCCCATGATGCCCGCGATGCGTGCGGTGGCCAGGGCGTCGCCCTTGGGGACCCCCTCGCCACGCAGCAGCTCGACCACGCGCGGTGAGACGAGGACGCGTCCGCTGGCGCGGGCGGTGCGCGCGGTCACGTCCTTGCCGGACACATCGACCATTCGGGCGGCGCCCGCCTCGTCGATGTGTGTCAGTCGGTCCTGCGAACTCATGTTTCGTGGCGCTCCCGGTCCGGGCCCGTCGCAGTGCGGCGCGTGGGCCTGTTGTGCGCGACACGGTACCGCCAAGTCGGCGCGGACAACGGACCAGGACTCCCACGGATGCGCCCGCACGCGTGGGCTCAGCCGAGCAGGACGACCTCGACCTCGGTGCCGGGCTCGACGGACTCCACATCCTCGGGGACGACGATCAGCGCGTCCGCGTGCGCGAGGGCCGCGACCAGGTGGGATCCGGCGCCGCCGACCGGGGTCACGGAGCCGTCGGCATACGTCCCCCGCAGGAACTGTCTGCGGCCCTTCGGCGAGGTCAGCGCCTTGCCGGTGGTGAGGGTCGCCAAGATCCTCGGCCGGTGGACGTCGTCGAGCCCCATGAGGGTGCGGATCGCCGGGCGTACGAAGAGCTCGAAGGAGACGTACGACGACACCGGGTTGCCGGGGAGCGCCAGCAGCGGGGTGTGGTCGGGGCCGATGGAGCCGAAGCCCTGGGGCTTGCCGGGCTGCATGGCGAGCTTGCGGAACTCGATGCCGCTGCCCGCCTCGTCCTCGTCGCCGGCGTAGGACAGCGCTTCCTTGACGACGTCGTACGCCCCGACGCTCACTCCGCCCGTGGTGACCATGAGGTCGGCGCGGACGAGCTGGTCCTCGATGGTGGAACGGAGGGTCTCGGCGTCGTCCGCGACGGCGCCCACGCGGTAGGCGATCGCGCCGGCGTCACGGGCGGCGGCGGTGAGGGCGAAGCTGTTGGAGTCGTAGATCTGGCCGCTGCCCAGTTCCTCGTCGGGCTGGACGAGTTCGCTGCCGGTGGACATGACGACCACGCGCGGGCGCGGGTGCACGCGTACCGTGCCGCGGCCGATCGCGGCGAGCAGCCCGATCTGCGGCGGCCCAAGGACCGTGCCGGCCTCCAGGGCGCGGTCCCCGGCCTTCACGTCGCTGCCCTTGGCGCGCACGTGCGCGCGTGCCGCAGCCGAGCGGTACACGTGCACATGTCCCTCGGCGCCCTCGGGGGCCAGGGCCCGGGCGCGCATCCCGGTCACCGGGCCCTCGCCCAGGCCGCCGTCGGTCCACTCGACGGGGACGACGGTCTCGGCGCCCGGCGGCAGCGGGGCGCCGGTCATGATGCGGGCGGCCTGGCCCGGACCCACGTGAAGCAGGTCGGCCTGGCCCGCCGCGACGTCCCCGACGACGTCCAGAACGGCGGGGAACTCCTCGCTCGCGCCCGCGAGATCCGCGACCCGTACCGCGTACCCGTCCATGGAGCTGTTGTCGAACGGCGGCAGCGAGACCGGCACCGTGACGTCCTCGACCAGGACGCAGCCCTGTGCGTCGAGCAGTTGCAGCTCGATGGGTTCCAGGGGGCGGACGGTCGCGAGGATGTCCTCCAGGTGCTCGTCCACCGACCACACGTGGTCCTGGCCGGTGGTGCGGGGCGCGGCGCTGCTCAACGTTGCTACATCTCCTCGGCTACGTAACTGCGAAGCCAGGTCCGGAAGTCCGGGCCCAGGTCTTCACGTTCGCATGCGAGTCTGACAATGGCACGCAGATAGTCGCCGCGGTCACCGGTGTCATAGCGGCGGCCCTTGAAGACGACGCCGTGCACCGGGCCGCCGACCTTCTCGTCCGCCGCGAGCTGCTGGAGGGCGTCGGTGAGCTGGATCTCGCCGCCGCGGCCGGGCTCGGTCTTGCGCAGTATGTCGAAGATGTGCGGGTCCAGGACGTAGCGACCGATGATCGCGTAGTTGGACGGGGCGTCGGCGGCGGCCGGCTTCTCGACCAGGTCGTGCACCTTGACCACGTCGCTGTCCGCGGTGACGTCGACGGCCGCGCATCCATAGAGGTGGATCTGCTCGGGCGCGACCTCCATGAGCGCGATGACGCTGCCTCCGTGCTGCTCCTGGACCTCCACCATGCGGGCGAGCAGCGGGTCGCGCGGGTCGATCAGGTCGTCGCCGAGCAGGACGGCGAACGGCTCGTGGCCGACGTGCGGGGCGGCGCACAGCACGGCGTGGCCGAGACCTCTGGGGTCGCCCTGGCGCACGTAGTGCATGGTCGCGAGGTCGCTGGACTCCTGGACCTTGGCGAGCCGGCTCGCGTCACCCTTCTTCTGGAGGGCGGACTCGAGCTCGTAGTTGCGGTCGAAGTGATCCTCAAGGGGGCGCTTGTTGCGGCCTGTGATCATGAGGACGTCGTCGAGGCCCGCCGACACGGCCTCTTCGACCACGTATTGAATCGCCGGCTTGTCGACGACCGGCAGCATCTCCTTGGGAGTGGCTTTGGTGGCCGGCAGGAACCGGGTGCCGAGGCCTGCTGCGGGGATGACAGCCTTGCTGATCCTGGGATGCGACTGGGTCATGCCCGCAACCCTATCCGGTGCCTTGGTAGGGAATCTGTGGCTCCGGTTAATTGGCTCTCATATGAGCGCATTAGGAAGGGTACGGGTGCGACCTGTGAGTCACATCGGACGTGAGGCCGAGCCTGACAAGCGAATGTTGCGACGAGAGTTCCTCGCGGTGAGAAACAGATTGACGGCGGATGACGTGCGGAAAGCCGCGGTCGCCCTGGCCGGCCGTGCGCTCGGGCTGCCCGAGCTGGCGCAGGCCCGCACGGTGGCGGCGTACGTCTCCGTGGGGAGCGAGCCGGGGACTCTCGCGCTGCTCGACGCACTGCGCGCGCGGGGCGTGCACGTCCTGCTTCCCGCGCTGCTCCCGGACAACGATCTCGACTGGGGCGCGTACGCCGGAGAGGGCTCCCTCGCGCGGGTCCAACACGGCGGAAAAATGGCCCTGTTCGAGCCGGCCGGCGAGCGGCTCGGCCCGGACGCCGTCACCGCGGCCGACGTGGTGCTGCTGCCCGGACTGGCGGTCGACGCGCGCGGGATGCGGCTGGGGCGCGGCGGAGGGTCGTACGACCGTGTCCTCGCCCGCCTGGAGCGCGCGGGCTCGCATCCCGCACTGGTGGTGCTGCTGTACGACTCGGAGATTGTCGAGCACGTCCCCGAGGAGGCGCACGACCGGCCGGTGCACGCGGTGGTGACGCCGTCGGGGCTGCGCCGCTTTCACAGCAGCGCGTGACGGGAAGGCGTCTCACGCGTGCGCGTGGAGGGCCCTTCCCGTCCGTTGCCATGCCCTGCCCTGCCCGCCGTCAGCTGCTCACGGCTTGAGCACCAGGGTGTCGCTCGTGTTCTTGTCCACGGCCTTGTCAGAGAAGTCCCAGTCGAGCAGTTCGCCCTTGACCCACTTGCTCGTCTGGTCGGTGTAGTGGGCGCTGTAGGCATGCCCCGACGCACCGCTGAGGTTGATCCACTTCGACTTGTCGAGGTCGCCGAGGTTGACCACCATGCGCATCGACGGCACCCACACGACGCCGTAGCCGCCGGCGGAGTTCCAGCCGGTGGCGTTGACCGTCGCCTCGCCGCCGCTGAGCTTCCAGGGGCCGCGGTTGAGCAGGTACTTCACGAAACCGGGGCCCTCGGTGCCGAGGGTCTGGTTCTTCAGGAACAGGCGGTGCAGCCGGCCCCAGTTCCAGGTGTCGATGTCCTTGCCGAGCTTGGCGGTCAGCTCCCAGCGAGCGTCGATCATGGCGCGCTTGAACAGATCGTCACGGTTGTTGGTCGCGCCCGGCCGGGTGAGCGACTTGGGCGTGGTCCACCAGTCGCTCTTCTCGTCGGCCATGAGGTTGCGGACGGCCTCGAACCAGCGGTCGCCGCCGTCCGGCTGCGCCTGGTCGGCGTCACGCTGGCCGCACTCGCGGACCTTCTTCGTCTCGTCCGCGGGCCCGGTGGTGTCGATGGGGTCGACCCACAGGCACTGGCCCTCGACCCGCAGCTCCTTGGGCAGCTTGTTGCCGAAGGCGAGCTTGAGGATGTTGCGCCAGACCGCGTTGAAGTAGGCGGCCGCCGCCGAGTCGGCGTCCTGGGTGTAGTCCCAGCCCTCCAGCAGGTCCTGCGCCTCGCGGACGTCCTTGTCCTTGACGTCGAGCTTCAGCAGCTTGGGCACGAGCAGCTTGGCGATCTCGCTGCTGTTGTCCAGCTGCATCTGGCGCATGTCATCGGTGGAGATCTTGCCGCCGCCCTTGATCTTCGACTCGATCAGGTCGGTGATGCGCTGGCTGCGGGTGCCGTAGCCCCAGTCCGTGGTGAGCGTGTAGGGGTACTTGTCCGGGTCGATCACGGCCTGGTTGGCGGTGACGATGTAGCCGCGCTCCGGGTTGTACTCGTAGGGCAGCGCGTCCTGCGGGATGTACCCGGTCCACTTGTAGCTGGAGTCCCAGCCCGGCGCGGGGATGGAGCCGTCGTCCTTCTTCGCGCGCGTGGGGATCCTTCCGGGCAGCGTGTAGCCGATGTTCTCCTTGTCGGCGTACACCAGGTTCTGCGAGGGCACGTCGAACAGGGTGGCCGCGGACCGGAATTCGCTCCAGTCCGACGCCTTGTCCATGGCGAAGACGGCGTCCATGGAGGTGCCCGGGTCGAGCGCGGTCCAGCGCAGGGCGATGCCGTAGCCGTCGCCGCGGTCGGGTGCGGCCGTGTCGACGGAGGCCTTCTTGCCGACCTTCACCAGTTCGTCGTTGCGGTCGGACAGCAGGGGCCCGTTGTTGGTCTCGCGGACGACGATCGTCTTGGACGCCCCGCCGGCGACCTTGATGGTCTCCTCGCGGGTCTTGAACGGCTTCACCGTGCCGTCGTACAGGTACCCCTCGCCGCTGAGCTTCTCCAGGTAGAGGTCGGTGACGTCGACACCGGAGTTGGTCATGCCCCAGGCGATGCTCTGGTTGTGGCCGATGACCACGCCGGGCATGCCCGCGAAGGTGTAACCGGTCACGTCGTACTGGCACTTGCTGGAGACGGTGCGGCAGTGCAGGCCCATCTGGTACCAGACGGACGGCAACGAGGCCGACAGATGCGGGTCGTTGGCCAGCAGCGGGCTGCCTGTGATGGTGTGACTCCCGGCGACGACCCAGGAGTTGGAGCCGATGCCCTGGCCGTTCACACCGACGGCCGTGGGAACATCGTCCAGGACGTTGTAGAGACCCGACAGCTGACTCTGCAGCTCCGTGCCGGTCGACGTCGAGGAGGAGGTACCCGTCGTGCCGCTGCTGGACGTACCACTGGTGGACGTGCTGCCGTTCTGCTCGAACGTCTTGGTGAGGTCGTTGTACTGACCCTCCTGGACGATCGCCTTGTTGCGGCCGTAGGGGTAGTCCGGGTACAGGTCGGCGATCTGCTTGGGGCCGAGCCGGCTGGTCATCAGGGCGCGGTCGATCTCGTCCTGCATGTTGCCGCGCAGGTCCCAGGCCATCGCCTTCAGCCACGAGACGGAATCGACGGGGGTCCACTTCTGGGGCTTGTAGTTGTTGGTGAAGCCGAGGGCGGCGTACTCCAGGGAGATGTCCTTGCCGCTCTTGCCCTGCAGGTAGGCGTTGACCCCCTTGGCGTAGGCCTGGAGGTACTTCTTGGTGGAAGCCGACAGCTTGGTGTCGTACTCCTCCTTGGCGACGCGGTCCCAGCCCAGGGTGCGCAGGAACTCGTCGTCCTTGACCTGGCCCTTGCCGAACATCTCCGACAGGCGCCCGGAGGTCATGTGGCGGCGCACATCCATCTCGTAGAACCGGTCCTGCGCCTGGACGAAGCCCTGCGCCATGAAAAGGTCCTCGTCGGAGGAGGCGTAGATCTGCGGGATGCCGTTGCCGTCGCGCTTGACGTCGACGGGTCCTGACAGGCCGTCGAGACTGATCGAGCCCTTCGTCTGCGGGAACGATGCACGGACGGTGCTGATGGACCAATACGCCCCGTAGGCAACGCCTCCGATGATGGCCAGGACCAGTACCAGCACGACCAATCGGGCTTTGCGCCCCTTCTTCCTGCCGGACTTGCCGGGCTTGTCACCCGTTGTGGCGGTGGTGTTGGGGGGCATCGCTGTCCTTGCTGTCCTAACGCGAGCGGCAGGGCGGGCCGTGCTTTTGACTGAGCGCTGGAGCAACCATAGGCGCAGGGCTTTGCGGCCCTTGACGCGGAGTCGGGAACCAGCGCGGGCGGGCGTTCGATCTTGCCTCCGCAAGCGTCAAGGAATCGTCAAGAGTTAGGTAAGGTAACGAAGTACTTGGGTGCGGAGTTCACCGACTTCGTGTCCTATATACGTGAGCTCCCGCGCGGGATGCGCGTGAGCCAGGGAAGGGAACGGCCGCTGACTGTCCACCATCTCAACCAGCTTCTGCTCGTCTGCTCGCTCGTCCTGCTCGTCGCCGTGGCAGCGGTCCGGATCTCCTCGCGCAGCGGGCTCCCCAGCCTGCTCGTGTACCTGGGGATCGGGGTCCTCATGGGCCAGGACGGGATCGGCAACGTCCACTTCAACAATGCCGAGCTCACCCAGGTCATCGGATACGCGGCTCTCGTCGTGATCCTGACCGAGGGCGGTCTGGGCACGAAGTGGAAGGAGATCAAGCCGGCCCTGCCGGCCGCTTCCGCACTGGCGCTGGTCGGAGTCGCGGTGAGCGTCGGGGTCACGGCTTCGGCCGCGCACTTCCTGATCGGGCTGGAATGGCGGCAGGCGCTGATCGTCGGAGCGGTCGTCTCCTCGACGGACGCCGCGGCGGTCTTCTCGGTGCTGCGGAAAATCCCTCTCCCCGCGCGCGTGACAGGCACCCTGGAGGCCGAGTCCGGCTTCAACGACGCCCCTGTCGTCATCCTGGTGGTCGCCTTCTCGACGTCCGGCCC
>Ga0307512_10007629_pt1 | contig 10674 bp, 10 predicted proteins | sample 14_EM_MG_FD_200267 | JGI IMG/M metagenome (GOLD analysis project Ga0307512, IMG submission 200267) | Populus trichocarpa ectomycorrhiza microbial communities from riparian zone in the Pacific Northwest, United States - 14_EM | ecosystem: Host-associated > Plants > Roots > Unclassified | place... | reverse complement strand
AGACGGTCGTCGGCCGGTTCCTGCCCGATCGGACGCCGTGATGTCGGTCAGCCTGCTGGTGGCGCTGCAGAGCCAGTCGGTCGCCGGGCCGATCATCACCGCGTCGGCCACGTTCGCGGGGGTGATCGCCGGTGGCTTCCTCGCCGGCGCCGTCCAGACTCACCGGGAGAACAAGCGGGAAAAGCACCAGACCAAGGTGGGCTCCCGGCTGGTGGCGGCGGACCTGGCCGACGCCGCCGCCGCATTGACTTGCATCCTGGACAGCGGAAACCTTATCCCGCAACAGATTCCGACCCTGCCGTCCTCCTGGGACACCTATCGTGAAGCCTTGGCCGCGCGGCTCACCTCCGACGCCTGGGCCAAAGTCCGTGCGGCGGTTGCGGTGATCGGGACGTTGTCGCGCGAGCTTCCGGCGCTGGCACCGGGCGGGGCGTTGGCCCGACCGTCCGACGCCACGCTGGCGAGGATTTCCGACGCCGCCGCGCTGATCGACGAAGCCATCAGGGCCCTCGAGTCAGGATCCGGAAGGCAGGCGACGTCAGCCGGGTCCGCTTAGGCCAAGGCTTTGGCTAGCTCGTCGGCCGGGTCGCTCCATTAGGGTCGGAGGTATGTCGCGAACTCTTGCCGCCAGTGCCTTCGACTCGCTGCGCCTCGACGCCGTGCCCGACCAGGAGGCGCTGCGCCGGGCCTACGAACTTCCCGGCGAGGCGGCCGTGCGGAAGCAGATGACCGAGCTCACCGAGCAGACCCGGCGGTTGATCGGCTGCTCGTCGCTGGTCCTGGTCGCTAGCGTGGACGCCGAGGGCAACTGTGACGTCTCCCCGCGCGGCGGCCCCGCCGGGTTCGTCGCCGTCCTGGACGCGTGGACGGTGGCGATACCGGACGCGACCGGCAACAAGCGGCTGGACACTTTGCAGAACGTCATCGCCACCGGGCGGGCCGGGCTGCTGTTCGTCATCCCGGGGCGTACCACGACGCTCCGGGTGAACGGCCGGGCCTGCGTCTCCACGCGCCCCGAACTGCTGTCGCAGCTGACCGCCGTGGGCAAGCCGCCGGCCAGTGCGCTGGTGGTCGGAATCGAGGAGGTCTACCCGCACTGCCCCAAGGCGTTGTTGCGCAGCGGGGCTTGGAAACCGGAGCAGTGGCTGCCAGCGGACGCCCAGCCGACCTCGGCCGAGGTGACGCTGGCCCAGCTGCGGATGCCGGAGCTGACGATCGCCGACATCCAGCAGGCGGAGGCGGATTCGCTGAAGTACCGCTACGAATGACCGGACCGCGGAGCAAGGGTACGAGCACCGCGGTCGCCCGCCGAGGCGCGGGCCGGATTTAGAACGGGTAGGTCGGCGCCTGGCCGCGTACGGTTACCCATTGGGTTTCGGTGAAGGCGTCGACGTTGGCCGCCGCTCCGCCGAACCGGGAGCCCGTGCCCGAGGCGCCCACGCCGCCGAACGGGGCGTTGGCCTCGTCGTTGACGGTCTGGTCGTTGATGTGGACGATGCCGGTCGGCAGGCGATCGGCCAGGGCTAGGCCCTTCATCACGTCGCGGGTGACGATGCCCAGCGACAATCCGTACTCGCTTGATGTCGCCAGGCGTACCGCTTCGTTGACGCCGGAGAAGCGGGCGACCGGGGCGACCGGGCCGAAGATTTCCTGCGCGAACGCGGGGGTGTCGAGCGAGACGTCGGCCAGGACGGTCGCCGAGTAGAACAGCCCCTCGTAACGGCCCCCGGCGGCGATCCGGGCGCCCTGCCCGGCGCTGGTGGTGACGATCTCGTGGATTTTGTCGCGCTGGCCGGCGTCGATGACCGGGCCGAGCGCGACCTGGTCGCGGGCCGGGTCGCCGACCGGTAGCTGGCTTGCCTTCGCGGCGAGCCGCTCCACGAAGTCGTCGTAGAGCCGCTCGTGGACCAGATGCCGGCCCGTGGTCATGCAGATCTGGCCCTGGTGGAAGAAGCTGCCCCAGGCGGCCAGGTTGACGGCGTCGTCCAGATCCGCGTCGTCGAGGACGATCAGCGCGGAATTCCCGCCGAGCTCCAGGTGGGCGCGCTTGAGGTGCCGGCCGGCCAACTCGCCGACCTGCCGGCCGGCGGTGGTCGACCCGGTGAACGAGATGACCCGGACGTGCGGGTCGGTGACCAGGGCCGCGCCGACGTCGGCCCCGCCGGGCAGGACTTGCAGCAGGCCGGCCGGCAGCCCGGCTTCCTCGAAGATCCGGGCCAGGACGACACCGCCGGTCACCGCGGTACGCGGGTCGGGCTTGAGGATGACCGCGTTGCCGAGGGCGAGCGCGGGGGCCACCGACCGGATGCCCAGGATGATCGGCACGTTGAACGGGGAGATCACCCCCACCACGCCGGCCGGCACCCGGCGGGCCATCGACAGGCGGGGCTGGTCGCTCGGGATCAGCTCGCCGTAGGGTCGGCTGGGCAGCGCCGCCGCCTCGTAGCACTCCTGCTCGGCCACGTGGACGGCGAACCCGGCCATTCCCGCGACGGCGCCGACCTCGCGAATGTTCCACCAGGAGATCTCCTCGGCGTGCTGGGCCCACAGCGCACCGGCGCGGCGCAGCACGGCGGCGCGCTCCGCGTGCGCGGTGGCGGCCCAGGCGCGCTGCGCCTCGGCGGCGATCCCCGCGGCGCGCTTGACGTCGGTGACGTCGGCCAGGCCGGCCGAGGCCAGGACGGCGCCGGTCGCCGGCTCGGTCACCTCCCGGGTGCCGCCGGAACCGGCGGTCCACGACCCGCCGACAAAGATCTTGCTCTGCCACTCTGCCTTGTCCAGGAACATCACGAGGTCCTTCCGTTCGGTGGGTGCGCCGAATTTAGGCGCAGAGTTTCGACTGAATCAACACCGCGTTTCGAATACTCGAACACTTTGCCGACTGGATCAGGACTTTGGCCGGTAACCCATCTGGGTCGAGATCTCCGCCGCGGTCCGCAGCAGTGGCCCCTCGAGCCGGCTGACCACGGACTCGACCGCGGTCGTCCAGGTGGTCAGGTGCACCGCGACGTTGATCGCGGCCACCACGTACCCGGACCGGTCGCGCACCGGCGCGGCGAGCGAGCGCAGGCCGGGGGCGAGCTCCTCGTCGCTGACCGCGACGCCGCGCTGGCGGACCTTGGCCAGGGCGCTCATCAGCTGCTCGCGGACGGTGATGGTCTTCGGCCCACGCCGGGCCAGGTCGGTGCGGTCCAGCAGGGTACGCAGCGCCGCGGGCTCGCGGTAGGCCAGCAGCACCTTGCCCATCGAGGTGCAGTACGCCGGCAGCCGGGACCCGACGTGCAGGTTCAGGTCGACGGCCACGCCGGCCGTGCGGCGGCTGCGGCAGCGCTCCACGTAGACGATGTCGGGCCCGTCCAGCACGGCCATGCTCGCGGCGTAGCCGGTCTCGTCCGACAGGGCCTGCAGGTGGCGGGCGGCGACCCGGGTCACCTCCATCGAGCTGAGCGCGGCGAAGCCGAGATCGATGACCCGGGGCCCGAGGGAGTACTTGCGTGATTCCGGATCCTGCTGCACGTAGCCGAGCTTGGCCAGCGTGGCCACGTACCGGTAAGTGGTGGAGCGGTTGAGCCCCACCGCCCGGGCGAGGTCGGCGATGCCCAGCACGGGTGCGGCGTCGGCGCTGGTGAAGGTCGACAGGATCAGCAGGCCGCGCTCCAGCGACTGGGACAGCGCCACCGCCCCGGGCGCGGCCGGCTCGTCCTCCGCCGGGTCGGGCTCGGCCGCGCCGTGACCAGTCGTGCCGTGAAGATCGACCATGCACGCCACCGTATCAAGAGTGTTTCATTATTCGAAACAGGAGATTGACGGCCTGGGACGCCGCTCCTAGATTCCGGCGCACGTACTTCGCCCGGGAGGAAACAATGAGCAACTCCCCGATTCTCGAACCCCACCCCTCCACGATCGGCCGGCGGGCATTGCTGCGCGCCGCGGCTCTCAGCGCCTCCGGGCTCACTGTCGCACCGGTGCTCGCCGCGTGCGGCGATATCGGCGGCGGCAGCACTGCCAAAAGCTCCACCCTCAAGATCGGTTTCGTCAGCCCGCGTACGGGTGCGGCGGCCGGCTTCGGCGAGCCGGACGGCTACGTGCTGTCCCTGGCCCGCAAGGCCTTCGCGAACGGCCTGACCGTCGGCGGCACCAAATACGACGTGCAGATCCTCGACCGGGACGCTCAGTCCAACCCGCAGCGCGCCGCCCAGGTCGCCAACGATCTGATCAACAGTGACGGCGTCGACCTGATGCTGGCCACCTCCACCCCGGAGACGGTGAACCCGGTCGCCGACGCCTGCGAGGCCGCCGGCGTTCCATGCGTCTCCACGGTCGTGCCCTGGGAGGCGTGGTACTTCGGCCGGGGCGGCAAACCGACGGAGAAGCAGGCGTTCAAGTTCACCTACCACTTCTGTTTCGGGGTTGAGCAGTTCCATCAGGCGTACACGCATCTGTGGCCCCAGGTTTCGACCAACAAGAGGGTCGGCGTCATGTGGCCCAACGACTCCGACGGCAACGCCATCCGGGCCGCGCTTGGCCCGCTGCTGACCAAGAGCGGCTTCACGATCGTCGACCCGGGCGCGTACACCGACGGCACCAACGACTACTCGGCGCAGATCGCCAAGTTCAAGGCCCAGCGCTGCGAGATCTTCAACGCCTTCCCGTTGCCGCCGGATTTCGCCACGTTCTGGCGCCAGGCCGCCCAGCAGGGGTTCCGGCCGAAGATCGTCCAGATCGCCAAGACCGGCCTGTTCCCCTCGCAGGTCGAGGCGCTCGGCGAGATCGGGGTCGGGGTCGCCGGCGGGGCCTATTGGTCGCCGGCCTACCCGTACACCTCGGCGTTGACCAAGGTCTCGTCGAAGGATTTGGCCGAGGGCTACCAGAACGACAGCGGCAAGCAGTGGAACCAGCAGTTGGGGCCGAGCCTGGCGCTGTTCGACGTGGCCGAGGCGGCGTTCCTGGCCGTGACCGACCCCAAGGACAAGCAGGCCGTGGCCAAGGCCATCGGCGCGCTGGACGTGCAGACCCCGATCGGGCGCCTGCAGTGGGGCAAGGGGCCCAACAACAACGTCGTGGCCACCCCGATCCTCGGCGGGCAATGGATCGCGGCGCCGGCCGGCAGCAAATACAAGCTCGACTTCGTCTTGTGTGAGAACTCGTCCGACCCGAACGTGCCGATCGCGGCAAAGCTCAGGGCGTACGGCGCATGAGTCCGGCGCAAGCCCTGGTGGGGCGCGGGCTTGCCAAGCGGTACGGCGAGCTACTGGTTCTCGACCATGTCGACTTCGCCGTGGCCGCGGGCGAGGCGGTCGGCGTGGTCGGGCCGAACGGCGCCGGCAAGACCACCCTGCTGAGCATTCTCGCCGGGTCGCTGCGGCCGTCGGCCGGCTCGGTTGTCCTGGACGGCCGGAACGTGACCAGGATGCGACCGGAGCTCCGCTGCCGCAACGGCATCGGGCGGGCCGCGCAGGTGCCCCGGCCGTTCGGCGGGATGTCCGTACTGGAGAACGTTTTGGTCGGGGCCAGCTTCGGGGCCGGGCTGTCGCGGGAGGCCGCCTACCAGCGGTGCGTCGACGTGCTCGAGCTTTGCGGCCTCGTCGAGCTGGCCAACCGGCGCGCCGACAGCCTCGGCCTGCTGCACCGCAAACGCCTGGAGTTGGCCCGGTCACTGGCCACCGATCCGCGGGTCCTGCTGCTCGACGAGATCGGCGCCGGGCTCACCGACGCCGAGGCCGCCGAGCTGGTCGACACGATCCGGCTGTTGCACGATCGCGGCATCGCCATCGTGTGGATCGAGCACATCGTGCACATCCTCGTCCAGGTCGTCGGCCGGCTCGTCTGCATGGACGCCGGGCAGGTCATCGCCGACGGGGAGCCGCATGCGGTGCTGCGCGACGCCCGGGTCGTCGACGCCTACCTGGGAAAGGCCGGGCGATGACGCTGCTGCAAGTCGACGATCTCGTCGCCTACCACGGGCTGCTGCAGGCCGTACGGGGCGTCTCGTTCTCGGTCGAGGAGGGCACGATCCTGGCCCTCGTCGGCGCCAACGGGGCCGGCAAATCCACGATGCTGCGCACCATCGCGGGCGCCCACCACGCCGCCGGAGGCCGGGTCAGTTTCGCCGGGGCCGATGTCACCCACGTGCCCGCGCATCGGCGCGTACGCCATGGCATCGCCCTGGTTCCCGAGGGGCGCAAGCTGTTCGCCGATCTGACGGTCGAGGAGAACCTGCTCGTAGCCGGGCGCCGGGCGCGGCCGGGACCGTGGCGGCTCGACACCGTGCTGGAGTCCTTCCCGATGCTGCAGCCGCTGCTCAACCGCCGGGCGGCCAGCCTCTCCGGCGGGCAGCAGCAGGCTACCGCGATCGCCCGCGCGGTGATGGCGAACCCCCGCCTGCTGATCGTCGACGAGGTGTCGCTCGGGCTGTCGCCGCTGGCCGTCGACACCGTCTACGAATGCCTGGCGGTGCTGCGCGCGGCGGGCACCACGCTGATCCTGGTCGAGCAGGATCTGCAGCGGGCGCTGTCGGTCGCCGATCACGTCCTGTGCGTTCTGGAAGGGCGCGTCGCCCTGAGCTCGGCCACCGCGGCCGTCACCCGCGAGCAGGTCACCGCCGCGTACTTCGGCCTGCACACCCCGCAAATCGCCGCCCCGCAAGCGGACCTCACCCGTTCGGAGCAACCGTGACCTGGATCAACGCCGTCGTCCAAGGGCTGCTGCTCGGCGGCCTCTACGCCCTGTTCGCGTGTGGCCTGTCGTTGCTGTTCGGCGTCATGCGCATCATCAACCTCGCGCACGGCGACCTGGCCGTGCTGGGCGCGTTCCTGGTCTGGACCATCAGCACGAGCGCGCACGTTTCCCCGTTCTGGGCGCTGCTGCTCGCCCTGCCGGTCATGCTCGCGGTCGGCTACCTGTTGCAGCGCACCGTTTTGTCGCGCAGCCTGCGCGGCGGTCCGTTGACGCCGCTGCTGACCACCTTCGGGCTGGGCATAGTCATCCAGAACGCCCTGCTGCAGGTCTATTCTCCCGACGTACGCTCGCTTGGCGGCGCCGCCGGGGTGCTGTCGACCGGGAGTTGGCGGCTCTCCGCGCAACTGTCCATTTCGTACATTGGGGTGCTCACCCTGGCTACGGCCGTCGTCGTGCTCGGCGGCTTGCAGCTTACTTTGCAGCGCACCTCGTTCGGCCGGGAGATGCGGGCCACCGCGCAGGACCCCGACACCGCCGCGCTCGTCGGAGTGCCGGCCTCGGCGGTCTACGCGCGGGCGACGGCGATCGCGGTCGGCATCGCCACGATCGCCGGGACCTTCCTGGCGATCCATTCCACCTTCGACGCCGCCAGCGGGCCATTGCAGTTGCTTTTCGCCTTCGAGGCCGTGGTCATCGGCGGGCTCGGCTCGCTGTGGGGCACCCTCACCGGCGGGATCGTGCTCGGCATCGCCCAGACCATCGGCGCGACCTTCGACCCGCAGTACTCGATCCTCGCCGGCCACCTCGTCTTCCTCGCCATCCTGGCCAGCCCGCGCGGCCGGTCCATCCTGACCCGGAGCAGCCGATGAGCGCCAGCCCCGCACAGCCGGTCCGCCCTGACTCAGAGCAGCCGATGAGTGCCAGCCCCGCACAGCCGGTCCGCCCTGATTCGGAGCAGCCGATGAGTGCCAGCCCCGATATTCGGCCACTGTGGACTGTTCGGCGTTCCGGCACCCGGGGCGCCGCCACCGGTCTGCTGCTGTTCGGCCTGGCGCTGTTCGCGGTGCCGTATCTGTTTCAGGCCAACGTGGTCCAGCAGCTGACCACCCTGTTCATCTTCGTGATCCTGGCGGTGATGTGGAACGCGTTGGCCGGCTACGGCGGGCTGGTCTCGGTCGGGCAACAGGCGTTCATCGGCTTCGGCGCGTACGCCACGATTTTCCTCGCCCAGCATGGCGTCAGTCCCTACCTTGCCGTCGTCCTGGCCGCGCTCGCGTCCGCGGTCCTCGCCGTCGTCGTGGCACCGTTGCTGCTGCGGTTGCGTGGCGGCCAGTTCGCGGTCGGCAGTTGGGTGGTCGCCGAGACGCTGGCCCTGCTCGTGGCGTTGGACGAGGACCTCGGCGGCGGTACCGGCGTGTCGCTGCGTGGGCTGAACGTCTACGCCCCGAACATGCGCCGCGCCTACACCTACTGGATCACGCTGGCGTTCGTACTCGTGCTGCTTGGTTTGGTGTTCTTTATGTTGCGCCACCGGGTGGGCGCGGCGCTGCAGGCGATCCGCGACGATGAGGAGGCCGCCGCATCGCTTGGCGTGCGCACCGCGCCGTTGAAGTTTGGACTGTTCGTGCTGGCCGGTTTCGGTTGCGGCGCCGCCGGGGCGCTGACCCTGGCCAACACGCTGTTCATCCAGCCCCAGTCGATCTTCGGCATCCAATGGACGGCCTACCTGCTGTTCATGGTTCTGGTCGGCGGGCTCGGCACCTTCGAGGGCCCGATCCTCGGCGCGATCCTGTTCTTTCTGCTGCAGAATCAGTTCGCCCAGCAGGGCGCCTGGTATCTCATCGGGCTCGGCGTGGTCGCCGGCGGGTTCGCGCTGTTCCTGCCGCGTGGCCTGTGGAGCCTGCTGACCGACCGCTTCCACCTGCGGATTCTGCCCTTCGGGTACGATCTCTACCGGCCCGCCCCGGTGATCAAGGAGAGCTGACGATGTGAGCCGCACCGGCTCGATCCCGAGCGTCTCGCACTACATCGGCGGCCAATGGGTCGCCTCGCTCAGCGGCCGTGAGCATCCCGACCTCGACCCGTGGAGCGGGCAGTCCCTGGCCCAGGTTGCCTCCGGGGATGCCGACGACGCCCGGCTGGCCGTCGAGGCCGCGCACGCCGCGTTCGGCGGGTGGGCCGAGCTGCTGCCCGGCGACCGGCAGCTGATTTTCCTGCGCGCCGCCGACATCCTGGCCCGCCGCGAGGCGGAGATCGTCGGCCTGCTCGCGGCGGAGACCGGCTGCGGCGCCCACTTCGCCCAGATCCAGCAGCGGTTCAGCGAGTCGCTGCTGCGCCAGGCCGCCGGGCTGGCGTACGCGCCGACCGGCCAGATCCTCCCGTCGAACGTGCGCGGCACCCGCGCGCTGGCCGTGCGCCGTCCCGTCGGGGTGGTCGCGGCGATCGCCCCATGGAACGCCGCGCTCACCCTAGCCGCGCGCGCCGTCGTCGGGCCGCTCGCCCTGGGCAACACCGTGGTGCTCAAGCCGTCCGAGGAGTCGCCGATCACCGGCGGGACGATCTGGGCCGAGATCTTCGCCGAGGCCGGCCTGCCGCCCGGAGTCCTCAACGTGATCACGCACGCGTCCGGCGACGCCGGCACCATCGCCGAGGAGCTTGTCACCCATCCTCGGGTACGGCGGATCAACTTCACCGGGTCCACGGTCACCGGGCGCCGGCTGGCCGAGCTGGCCGCCCGGCACCTCAAACGGCCGGTGCTCCAGCTCTCCGGGCACAACTCGCTCATCGTGCTCGCCGACGCCGATCTGGACTACGCGATCGAAGCCGCCGCCTACGGGGCGTTCGTGCACCAGGGCGAGGTGTGCATGTGCGCGCGCCGGATCCTGGTGGAACGCCCGATCGCCGAGGAGTTCACCGCCCGGTTCACCGCCAAGGTCGCGAGCCTGCCCGTGGGCGACCCGCGCGACCCGGCCACGGTCGTCGGCCCGCTGATCAACAAGTGGGCCCTGTCGCTGGTCAGCCGCCGGGTGGAGGAAGCCGTCGCGATGGGCGCCCGGGTGCTGACCGGCGGCACGGCGAGCCCGCCCTGCTACCCGCCGACCCTGCTCACGGACGTCCCACGGGAGGCGGAGATCGCGTTCGAGGAGACCTTCGGGCCGGTCGCCCTGCTCGAAATCGTCGAGGACCGCGACCACGCGGTCGAACGGGCCAACGATTCCCGGTACGGGCTGACCGCCGGAATCCTCACCGGCAACACGTACCAGGGGCTGGACCTGGCGCGGCGGTTGGAGGTCGGCATCGTGCACATCAACGACCAGCCGGTGAACGACGAGCCGCAGATGCCGTTCGGCGGGCTCAAGGACAGCGGGTGGGGCCGGTTCGGGCTCGGCTTCGCCGCCGAGGACTTCACCGAGCTGCAATGGGCGACGCTCCGCGACAGCCCACGCGAGTTTCCCTTCTAAGAGGGCGTTTGATAGGCATTCATGTTTTCGGTTTACGGTGTTTTGCCGCTCGATCGTCGGCGCGTTCTCGCTGGCTCCGCGCTCACGCAGTCCGGAATGCCCCGATTTCAGCTGCACACACCCGGCTCTGCCATGCGCGGCGCGAGCAAAGCAGACTTTTCCACTCCAGACGGAATCAGGAAAGTATTTCTACTTCAAGAGAACGGCGTGTGATCGCACTCCGCGGGATCGAATCAGCTGATCTCGACGTGAAAGAGGCATAAGCCGCGCGGTGCAAAACGCCCTTATAGCTGCAAGGTCTACTCGAACGCCCTCTCATAGGGCATCTGATTGCGATCAAGCCGGATTTCGTGTGATTCGTCCGTCGATCGTGATCCCGAGCGGCACCACTCGACAGGTCAACATCCTTGATAATGACCACTCCACGAGGCGGGAAGGGACAGTTTCAAGGAACTTGACCCCTCCAGGCGGCCGCGTGGAACAGCCAGAGGGGACATATCGGGATCAGACGCCCTCTAGCAGCTTGGGCTGATCA
>Ga0307512_10007626_pt1 | contig 10676 bp, 11 predicted proteins | sample 14_EM_MG_FD_200267 | JGI IMG/M metagenome (GOLD analysis project Ga0307512, IMG submission 200267) | Populus trichocarpa ectomycorrhiza microbial communities from riparian zone in the Pacific Northwest, United States - 14_EM | ecosystem: Host-associated > Plants > Roots > Unclassified | place... | reverse complement strand
GAGAGGAGGGGTAGAGAGGAGGGGGATCCGGCAAGCCTCCAGCGGCTACGCCCCCAGCAGTCCAGGGGATGACTACCTGTTAGGCCGGGTGACTTGGTTGTAAGGGGGGTTTTGAGGATTTGATGGTGGCGACACCAGTGGCACTCCAGCTAAGTAGAACATCTCAAGTGACAGTGGCCATGTAGACCAGCAACTGGATACCTGTGAGGGCATCACAGTGCCCCCAGTGGGCTGAAGCGAGCTAGTGCAAAGGGGAGATGGTGGTGGTAAGAGGTCAAGAAGGGATGACATAATTGAGAAAGTGGCTGTTGCATCAGTGGCACAAATCTTTCCCATGCTGAATCTGAAGTGTTCTTGCCGAAGTCGATCCCAGACACTTGATGATTGAGCCTGAGAGCGGCTATGACATTGTCTATGGACTCCTTTGTTGGGTAGTGGTGGAGACTTATATTTATAGGTAGTTCTGGCCAGACATCCAGCATCTCCTTCACTGATCTTCTGAAAGGTCTGTAGAGGAGCGCCAGGTTCAAGTGACATGGAGAGGTAAACATCAGATTTCTCCATCTTCAGCATACATGTACCAGTGTACACCACTTCTCATTTGGGCTGTAATCACCATACATTGCATCGATGAAGAATTTGAAGAATTTGAGAAGAACGTCATCAGGGAGGGATCCGATTGTGACCTGTTGGTAAAGTTGGCCTGTGCCGCTCAAACATAGTAATCACTCTGTAAAAGGACTAGCAATTGACCAGTTATTGACCACTCACTACTGTCTTCGACACATTGATCATTTGGGTGACATACAAGGCCCTCTCCCCAACTTGGGTCCATGATAAGAGACTTGGAGGTGCAGTCAGATGAACAGTCGGTGAAATGGCCACTTGGTTGAGAAAAAAGGTAGTCAACAGAAGTTGGAGTATGTAGAAAAGGATATTGGTGAGCCACTGTGCCCTTCCAAAGTAGCACTGGAAGGACTTGAAACGTACCTGTCAGAGTCCATAATTGAACCAGTGAATCCACCAGATATTATTAATTTCCACATGCATGTGGTGTGAGCACTGCCTGACCACATAACGCCTCTGCACCCACCACTTGCCCACCTTGAGCTTGTTCATTCAGCCCCTCACCTTCATTGCCTCCATCCATTGTTATTCACCCTCAACCCAACAATCCCTGTTGCCACAGCACAAGACGACCAAATTGATCCATCCCTTCAAGTCTATCTTCCCCACCACCACCATAGATGTTCTGTACCAAAGTCAAGGTCACCTCGAGGTCTGTGCGCCCACCTAGTTCTGATGCATGGTACTACCTTTGTATCTACCACATAATTCTGCCTGGCCTCCTGGGCCCAGCACCTCACCTCCCCTATCATGTGAGCTCAGAAGGTGCTCTTTCCACCACCGTCTGCACACTCGCTTGTGCACATCCTGTGGCCATCTCTGTGCACACCACTTGACCCCACCGATATCATCAAGATCAACTTTGCTGACACCAGCACACTTGGCATTGTTGATGCATTTGAACGCCGCTGACCGAACAGCAGAAACTGTGTGAAAAAGTCAAAGAGGGATAGTGCAATGGAGCAAGACAAGATCAAACTTTTGTGGGATGTGCCCAGAAAAAGCATCACTCCCAATCTCGACCCCGGGTTGTCACACACACCAGAGATTTTGGGGAGACCCTTGCAACCACAGGCACATCTTGCTGTCAGAGGTGCTCATGGGTTGGCAGCCACTTCGCCTTCTCCACAAGCGCACCTGGGTGCTGGATGATGGATCATTGATCACCTGTCAAGCCCAGTCAACCTGACAATTCTGCATCCGCGCTGGTAAAAAGCTCAGAGCCCTTATCACCTACTGGAGGACCAAGCCCATGTAGCAAATTTTATCATAGTAGTTGGTAGAACCCACATGGAAAATGGTCATGTGCATTGGAAAAAACACCATGGGCCAAGTTTCAGTAGAGGGTGCATGTGTTTGTATGGGCCCATGGAGATATGGTGTCTATTTTCATGCATAGGCCCATCAGTAAATGTTGTTATTTCTCAACCCTGAATTCATGTGGGCCCATTCTTTCTGCAGTTAGTTGGGTAGCTGCCACTAACCAAAATGTTTCCATGGGCCTGGCAATGTGAACATGCCACTCCTCTCTTGATAAGGTCAAGATGGCCAACAGCAGCCCATAAGGAATCATGCACAAGCCCTCGAATTTGCCCATTGAGCAAATAATGAGCTGCCACACAAGACTGCCGCATAGGCCGACATTATTTGAAGCTAGCAGGATGGCTGCTGATCAGCTCCTCACATTGGCCCACAGAATGAATTTGCTGAGCCTTCTTGATGCACTTGAGCTGGCCCACAGCAACCTCCAAGCAATCATGTGCAAGCCCTCAGATGGGCCAATTTTGTTCTGGTTAATTGGCTCAAATTTGCCCATCAAGTGTATAATGAGGTCCAACACAAGACTGCTGTATAGGCTGACATTATTTGAAGCTAGCAGGATGGCTGCCGATCAGCTTCTCATATTGGCCTGCAGAATGAATTTGCTGAGCCTTCCTGCTGCACTTGAGCTGGCCCACTGCAACCTCCAATCAATCATGTGCAAGCCCTCGGATGGGCCAAATTTGTTCTGTTTAATTGGCTTGAATTGGCCCATCAAGTGTATAATGAGGTCCAACACAAGACTGCCATATGGGCCGACATTATTTGAAGCTAGCAGGATGGCTGCCAATCAGCTTCTCGCATTGGCCTACGGAATGAATTTGCTGAGCCTTCTCGATGCACTCGAGCTGGCCCACAGCAACCTCCAAGCAATCATGTGCAAGCCCTTGTGTTAAGGTCCAATGACCTTTAAGGGTGCGACGTGCACTTGGTGACTTTAGAGGCGAGTGAACGATGAAGGAGAGTTCTAACAAGTAGAACTTGACTGAAGAGGGAAAGGGAAAATAGGCGGGCAAAGGGATGGGTGAAGTTTCAAGACATTTGGATTGAAAACCAAGTCAAGCTTAAGGCTTGACTGCAGAACTATGGCTGGCTTATATACAGGAGGGACAGTGCCTATCCTAACTAAGCAAACAATGGGAACTTGTAGCTAATGACACAGCACAATAGGATCTGAGAACAATAGGGAACTGGAACAATGGTAAAGCGAACAATAGGCTACTAAGTAAGAGTCATAGTTGAGTGAGCCTAGAGCGATCGAGACTACTGCGGAATGTGAGTCAGAAATGAGTCAGGACGTAGGTACAATAGAGACGGTCATGTCTACAACTTTGTAAGTCAAACGGATAACATAGCGAGGACGCGCAAGCGTCCAAGTGAACTGTGGCTGGTCTTCCTAAAGAGGAAGTCGAGATTTGCATCCAAAGAGGAAGGAGGTTTTGGCGCATCAAGGAAGGTTGATCTGCATAGGAGGTGAGTCCATATTGGGACTGGCGGCGGTTGACTGGGCGCTCGGGGTTCTCGGGGTATAACTCCCGTCATCGTGATGTAAGCGTTTAGGGGTGGATTCTTCACTGCTTGGCGATACAGACCTCCTCTCGGGGCGGGACGGTCCGGGCTGACTAAGCCATGCTTTCCAGGGCGGCGATGGCTGCTCATGGGCTTCTAGTATGACTACTGCAGGAGAGCCAGATGGCTCGACTGCTGGGCTAGGACTTCTGGTCCTCATTGGGCTGTCTTCATCGCTACTGTCGGATACGACTGGCGCAGGATCTACTAAGTACTCCATAGATGAGTACTGGTGGGTATGTCTGGTAGGCCACGTGACCAGGATCTCTGGTATGGCGGTTGTGAATGAAGATGGTATGACAGGTGCGGTTGGTTGGACGTTTGCTGGTAGGGTTATTGTTACAGAGGAGGGTATTGGTATAACGGGTGGGTATAAAAAATTTGTAGACCCTGGTCCTGGATCGTAACATAGATGCATGGAAAAAACTGAGTCCATCGCTGAATCTACCAAAAACTAGCAGCTCCTGGCATAAGGATATGATATACTTTCAAGGAGAGGGCCCTAAGAGTTCTGTAAATTTATCACCTGTGTGGTTTCAACAAGGCCATGATGTGAGCACTTCAATGCATAAACCTTACTCTTCAGCAGCTCATCCTAAATCAGGAAACATCACAACAATACCCAAAGGTTTCTGTGAGCTTCAGAAAGGCTGCTATATTGGACTGGCTAGATGCCATCTCAGAGTCCAATGCAATTTTTAGTGCAATCCTGGCAGTAATCCACCCCAAACTTTACGACACAGGCTGGGAGACTACCAAGCACCTGGGGGCTCCTGAGATATGCCCTTGGGATATTCTGATCTGATGGGCACCCATCTTCAGCAGTATTGCTGTCATTTCTAACTGCATCACTCAACCACACTGGGATGTAAGTTCAAGGGACAATTGGTATGATATCTTGGCCATATTGGGAAGCTACCAAGACTGTGTTTTGAACCTGCCAGCCTTGGGATCTCTCTGGAGTATGGCCCTGGCATGGTGGTGGGTGTAGCAGGAAAGGTGCTAGAGCATAAGGTGCCCAGCTTTGAAGAAGATAGAGTATGCTATGCATACTTTATAAGAGACAATGTGCATGAATGGGTGAAGGTTCCATGTTGCAATTGGATGAAAACTAGCTATTACAAGTAGCATAGAATGCAATGAGGGCTAGACATAAAACCTTTTGATGCAGTATCTTTTATTTCGAAACAGGATCATGTTACAGAAGATTAAGTGGGCTTGAAGTGGAGAACATTCCAGCAAGCAATTGGATGTGTGCCAAATGTTGCAAGTAGCTTAGAATTCCATGCAGGTGAGACATGACATGTTTTGGGGCACACATCTCCATGCGAAGTAAGGCAATGCTCCAGATATTAAAGACCCTGCCCAAAGATTGTTGCTCATCTAAGCTGCCAAAATATTCTAAAAATTTTGGGGCACTTCTAGCAATTGAAGTTCTGCCTTTTTTTTGCTACCAAGTGTGTGGGATCCTATCATATGGTGACTGTCGAGACCTACTACTGTTTATGGCAGACAGTGGGCGACGACTTGGTATTTGAGGTAGAGGTAATTGATCCAAAGGATAATCAGAGAGATATTTAAGAGGAAGACTGCAAGGTAAAGGGCTGGGTGCTCAATGATTGGGGGGTAGACAAGAGAACAGTCTGAGGACTGTTCGCTCAATTTCACAGGTCTTATATACTAATACAGGGTGGTCTGTGCATACATGTTTAGGGCAGGCATACATACTCAAACGGGTGGCCCATACTTTAGGGCAGGTACAAATACAGGTAATGGGTGAGCAACTTTACTGTGCTCCAAGGTCTTGTAACTTGTTCGTTGATTCGTTGATTCATTGATCGTTCCCATGGTTTTCCACATGCCGATCAACAGACTAGACACGCATCTGAAGCATGTGCGATCAGGTGATCGTGTAGTGACTTGTGATTGCGTTGATAACCAATCCCTTGGTAGGTCATGTAATAGTTTCCCAGGGTCACATGGTTGAGGAGTGGATCCTACCACGTGACTATACTTTAGCTTAGGGGCGGCTTTGGGAGGACTTGGGCTTGGGATTCTTTGAATGCATGATGTCGCGGACTCTGTCCTTGACAGTATCCCCTCTTTAGGTTTCTGTTGCGCCTGCAACACTTGTATCCCCTCTTTAGGCTTCTGCCTAGAGAGGAATTCTTGGACTAGTTCTTTCGCATGGGTTAATTCTTTGGCTGGTACCCAAGTGCGGTCTGCGTCAGTGTAGCCTTTCCAATGGACCAAGTATTCAGTGCTTTTCTTATTTCTTGTGGGTCGTGATTGAAGGATTTTTTCTATTTCGTAATGTCCTTCTTCTCCTCCTACGATTTCTGGAGGAGGTCGTGCAAAGTTTGGTCCATGTGCTGATGTTTCAATGTAGGGTTTTAGTAGTGAGTTGTGGAATACTGGGTGAATCCTCATTTGTGGTGGTAATGCAAGTTTGCAATTTGTTGGAGAAGCCCACAGGACTTTGAACGGTCCATAGCGTTATGGTGCAAGTTTTGCTTTCAGGTGGGTAGTCTGTAGGTTGGTGGCTTCCAAGAGTACTAGGTCGTCTTTGTGGAATGTATGTGATAATGTGGGCAGTCCTCCGCTTCTCATTTCTTGTGCAGCAATGTGAAGTGCTGCTGTGACTTCTTTGTGAATTTGTTCCAGGTATTTAACATGTTCATCTATGCTTTGTAGTCTGGTTTGTAATTGTAGTGGTGGTTTAAATGTCAGGTGAAACCCGTACCAGACTTCAAATGGAGATTGGTGTGTACTGCGATGTGGTCGTGCGTTATGTGCAAATTCAATGAGAGGGAGTAACGTTGCCCAATCATCTTGTTGGAAGTTTCCACAGATGCGAAGGTATTGTTCTATTTCTTGGTTAACCCGTTCAGATTCTCCATCTATTTGTAGGTGAAAGGCGGTGGATAATTTCTGTTTGATTCCCAGTTTCCTCCAAAGCTCCTGTGTAACTTGGGCTGCGAATTGTGGTCCTCGATCCAAGATTATTGCTGTGGGGAAACCTGTGCGTTTCCATACATTGTCTAAGAGTAGTTGGCTTGTTTCGACTGCTGTAATATTCTTGTTACAAGGGGAGAGGATGATCGCTTTGCTATGTTGGTCCATGACGGTTAGAATGCTATCATATCCTTTTGATGTTGGAAGGTCTGTGATGAAGTCCATTGTGATGGTGTCCTGTATTCCTTGTGGTATCTCGTTGGGTTTGAGTGGTACTTTGACTGGTGGTCTAATCTTTGTAGTTTGGCAGACGGCACATCCTTTGATATATGCTTTAACGAATTCTGTGATCCTAGGCCACCAGTATTCTTATGTGATTAATTCGATGGTTTTCCATTGTCCCGGGTGACCCATTACTTGGTCGTGAAATAGTCATGTGACTTTGCACTTTAAGTTCTTATTGTTTGGTACGTAGACTAATCCTTTGTAGAGGAGTAATCTATCTTTGTAGTTCCATTCTTGTAATCCTTTGGTAATGTGTCTTGGGCCACTTGTAAGCATTGATGTTAGCTTTGTTCCTGTGACTCTATCGGCTTTGATGCCTTCTTGCAGTGCTGCTTTAAGGTCTAGATTCATTCCAGTGGGGATTGCTGTGTTATGCAATGCACAGATTTGGAATGTATCTGGCATAAGCAAGAATTTATCCTTTGTAAGCAAGATCTGATCAGCATTTTTGGATGCTATCCCCTCTTTATAATCTGGATGCCTGGACAGAGCATCGGCTTTATTGAGTTTGCTGGGTTTAGGGATGATAACAAAGTCATATATGGCAAGGAACAAGGACCATTGCGACTGTCGACATGTGAGAGATTGTTTTGTGGTGAAATATTGCAAATTCGCATGGTCCGAAAAGATCTTAGTATGATGTTTATTGCCCTGGAGATAGTGGTGGAAGTGCTTTAGGGAATGGATAATAGCGAGTAATTCTTTATCATGGATTTCATAGTTGCGTTCCGCAGGTTGTAGTGACTTTGAGAAGTAAGCGACAGGGTGTGAACGTCCAAAGGCATCTTCTTGTTCTAAGATGCTTCCTGTTGTGTAATCACTTGCATCGGTGATTAATGTGAATGGCTTTTCATAGTCCGGCAATATAAGAACCGGTGCTGAAGTTAATGCAGACTGTAGATTGCGGAACGCTTGTTCCTCAGCATGGTCCCAATGAAAAGGGACATCTTTCTTTGTGAGATTGAACAGTGGTCGGGCCAAGGCAGAGTAGTTTTTTATGAAACAGCGATAGAAATTGCAAAAACCCAGCCATTTCTGTACTTCTTTCATGGTTTTTGGGGTTGGCCAGTTGCTAACAGCTGTGAGTTTGACTGGATCCATGCGGAGTTCTCCTTCAGAAATGATCAGACCTAAATATTCCACGGATGTTTGGTTAAAGGAACATTTCTTGGGCTGAAGGTAGAGATCGAGATCGAGGAGACGTTGGAGAATTCCGTGTGTGAGTTTCATCAGTTCGACTATGGTTGTAGCCATAATGAGGATGTCATCTAGATAGATGACAACTTTGCTGGTTCCTAAAAAGTCGGCAAATTGAGTGTCCATAAAGGTTTGGAAGGTTGCTGGGGCGTTGCATAGCCCGAAGGTCATAACGCAAGATTCAAAAAGACCGAGAGGGGTTTTGAATGCCGTTTTGTATTCATCGCCTTCCCGTATATGGATATTATTATATCCCCAGCAAACGTCCAGTTTAGTAAAGAATTGTGCTTCTAGGAGTTTATCGATAAGTTCTGGGATTAACGGTATCGGAGCCGCATTCTTTCTAGTAATTGCATTTAAAGGTCTGTAGTCTTGAACTGGACGTAGTTTACCATCCTTCTTGTCGATGAAGAAGAAGGAGCATGCATCCGGAGCTTCGGATCTTTGTAACGTGCCTCTCTTTAGGCCGTCTGTAATATATTCTTTGAGCGTGGTCATTTCAGGGGGTGTTAGTCTGTAGACTGATGTTTTTCTCATTTGTAGACCTGGTTGAAGGTCAATCTTGTGGTCCCACAGTTGGTGTTTTGGTAATCGTTGTGCTTCTTTGTTTGAGAAAACCTTTGCATATTTGCGGAACTCAGGTGGTATTTCCGTGGTTTTGCGTTCTTCCCCTTTAGCTAGAGTAGTTGATACCGTTGTTTTTCATATCATTGGTTCAAAGTAACACGCTTTATGGGCCACAATGCGCTGCGACACATCTGTGCCATGATTTGTGTAGTCAAGATAGTCATCATTTTGTGTTTCCCATGCATTGATCAGTAAAAATTGTCCAATCATGGGATCTCTTTCTATAGGATGACATTGTGGTAGGCACCGATCGAGACAGAATCGGTTTGTGCTCCAATCTATACTGGGATTGTGTGCTTTTAGCCAATCTGTTCCCAGGAGTATCTTGTGTCATCCAGTATTTGTAATGGCGACTTCAATGTTCTCCCAATGTCAAGCGCCAATCCCCATTCGCAGTATGGCAGCATGGCGTATAGCTCCTTGTTTGTTTAATGTTCCATCGATGTTTCTTGGGTATACTGGGGGTTCCATGTCATAGGTGGGGAGACCGTATTTCTTGATAAAGCTTGTATTACAGTAGATGCCTTCTGCTCCACTGTCTAGGATGGCCTCAGCATTGATTTCTTTCCCGTTGTATGCGATTCGAACATCTATTTGCATAGAAGGATGTCTTATATTTCGAATCGTATCTGGTGGTACATTGGGAATCTTAGATGATCGGAGATTTCCGATCCTGCTAATAGTACAACGGGGTATTGACACAACTCTCTTAGGTGATGCTCCTAGAGAGTTCCAAGAAAAGACGGATTTTTGTCTAGATTGAGTTTGACCAATGGTTCAAATTGATTAACGGAAGCGATATTAAGTTTGCTTTCATCTTCGAGTGACAGTTTCTCCATCCCTTCTTCTGGAATGGAATCAATTTGTTGGATGGACGGTCCGCTGCCTTGTGGTTTGAAACTGGAACCAGGTCGTGAATTTGGCAATGCGGTACAGTTGATAGCGATGTGTCCGGGTATGCTGCAGTAGAGACAGAGGTGATTGTCGATACGACACTTGCGTTCTTCCAGAGTGAGTCTTCCACAACCACAGCCACGTCTGCATCCTCGTCCTCGGTTCTGTCCAAAAGGAGAGGGTCGTGGGAAGGCATTGATCTCAGATTCTTCTTCTGAGATTTCCCGAATGCATGGATTCCGTCATTGGAATCCTCTAGTAGGACCAGTGAAGGTGCGCCAATTCTTATCAAATTCTCTGGCTTTCTCTACAAGTCTGGCCAATGTAGTTGGCATTGGTGATAATTGGAGTAGTTTGTTGTGAAGAGCAGTGTCCAGAGCTCTGCGGAATGCATACATCTTAGTTGCTTCATCCACATTGGCTCGTCTTGCATATCTGCTCCATTCTTGGTACCATTCGCCAAATTCCCGGTTTCTCTGTAGGGTGTTATGTATATTCTGGATTGCTTCATTTTGCGTTTCCGGGGGAATGAACTGTTCTTGGAAAGCATCCCTAAAGTCGTCCCATGTTCTGTAGTTGACAGGGTTTCTGGATAGTATGGTGGTGATATGGTCACTGGCCCAGTCTCCTGCTTGGGTTCCTTGTTTGAAGTAGGTTAGAGCCGATGATACCTTTTTCGCGTTGGTGTCAAAGGTAGTAGCATTGACTGTGAAGTAATTCTCAAGGGTGTTCCAAAATGCGATCGCCATATCTCCCTTTCCATTATAGGGCTTGGGGGCTGTTCCCAAGATACGGGGTGGTGGGTTTGGTTGTGCCATTGGTGCTGCAGATGGTGGTGCTGGGGGGTTTCCACCTGGGGGCTGCGGTGGTAGTTTCGAAGTTGATGCTGGTGGATTAGGTTTAGTCGGCGGTGCTGTTCCTTTGGGGTTTCTGGGCAGTGGTGCCAGTGGCTTTGGTTGCGGAGGATAATGCCATGGTTTGTGTGGGTTGCGGAGAAGAACTGGAGGCACTAGTTCTTGTGGGTGGTGGGGCCAGTGCTTTTCCCTTTGATACAGGAGGTGTAGCAATCTGACTGACTTCTGCAGTTGAAAGTTTGGACTTTCCAGGAAGTGGACTTGCTTTAGGCAAGGGTGAATTTGTTGGTTCTGGAGTTCCTGCTTGACTGGAGAGTTTCTGGATTGCTGATATAACAGTGGTTTCAG
>Ga0307512_10007625_pt1 | contig 10677 bp, 10 predicted proteins | sample 14_EM_MG_FD_200267 | JGI IMG/M metagenome (GOLD analysis project Ga0307512, IMG submission 200267) | Populus trichocarpa ectomycorrhiza microbial communities from riparian zone in the Pacific Northwest, United States - 14_EM | ecosystem: Host-associated > Plants > Roots > Unclassified | place... | reverse complement strand
GCCACCACTCGAACATCGCCGCGATGATCGCCCGCAACGCGATCGCGCCGACCGGCAGCCAGCTCAGGCTCGCGGCCCAGCGGGTGAGGATCATCATGATCGTCTTGTAGACGGCGTGGCCGCTGCGAACGTGCCCCAGCTCATGCCCGAGCAGCGCGCGCAACTCGTCGTCGTCCAGCTTCTCGATCGCGGCTGTGGTGATCACGATGAACGGCTTGTCCATGCCGATCGCCTGGCCGTTGATCATCGGCGACTGGTTGACGTAGAGCTCCGGCAGCTCGGCGACGTCGAGGGTGGCCGCTGCCTCGGTGAAACGCTGGTAGACCCGCGGATACTGCCGGTGATCGACTCGGATCGAGCCGGCCAGGAAGGAGAGCCGGAAACCGCGCTCATTCCACATGCCGAAAAAAGCCTTCACGACGTCGTCGAAGCCGCGTAACTCCCGAAGGGCGGTCAGCGCGCCACGGTCGGCCGGGTGCTCCCAGGCCCGCGAGCTGATCCCGGTCAGGATGATCCGGCGCCGGGCCGGCCGGGTGTCGTCTGCGGTCGTCATCGTCGCTCCCCGTTCCCGCTGCTCACGCAGCTGATCGTGGCTCAGTCCGGCGATCGCCGCCGGAGAGGTTCGTACCGGTCGTCCGATGTCTCCGCCGCACCGTCGACCACCAGCTCCGCGGACTCCTCGGTGCGGTCGTCGGCGAAGTGCTGATCCTCGGCGGTGCGCCAGCGCTCAAGGTACGCCCGAAATGCAACATCGTCGCCGCCATCCCGCTCGATGGCGCGCTTCCAGCGCAGGTCGGCGGGGGCGGTGACAAAAACAGAAAAGCTGAGCCGGCTACGGACAGTCTGGCGCGACGACGAAACCCCTTCAAGGAGTACGCAGTTCGCGGGCTCGACGGTGACCGGTGCGGCCCCGAATCGTTGCCGTTGCCAGTCGTAGCGGGCGTAGGCGGCGGCACGGCCGGCGTACAGCGGCATCAGCACCTGCTGCTCGAGCCGCGGCCAAAACGTGAACTGGTCCGCCCAGCCGTCGAGCAAATCGTCGGTATGCACCACTGGTGCGGCAAGGTGCCGGGCCAGCCGGTCCGCGAACCAGGTCTTGCCGGCGCCGCTCGGCCCGTCGATCGCGACCAGCCGGACCGGCCCGAGCCGTGGCGGTGCGGCCCGCACCCGGGCGGCCAACTCGGCGAAGCCCTCGGTCGTCACGCGCCAGCCAATCCCGGCCGATGCGGCGCCGCCGCCGTTTCCGATAGCCCCGGCGTTTGCGACAGCTCCGGCGTTTCAGACAGCCCCGACGTTTGCGACAGCCCCGGCGTTCCGGCCGCCTCGGTCCGGGTGGTCACGGCGCTCCAGGCGGGATGAACGGCAGGCCGCCGCTGGGGCCGTCCTCGATCAGGCGCCAGAGCGCCGCGGTGTCTAGGTGCTCCTCGACCAGGTCGCCGAGCGCGTCCAGGGCCCGCTCCCGGACCTGCGCAAACCGGGTGTCCGGGGCGACCGTGAAGCCGTGCCGCCCCGCCTGCCGGGCCGCCTCGGTGAGGAAGCGCCGCCGGAACTCGTCCGATTCGAAAGTGCCGTGCCAGTGCGTCCCTGCCACGTTCCCGGCCACGGCGCCCTCGGACGTGCCGTCCACATACCGGAGCAAGGGCACCGGGCTGCCGGCTGTCACGTACCCGTGATGGATCTCGTATCCGCCGACCGGAACGTCCCCGAAGGCCGTGCCCCGCGACCGGGCCAGGGTCTTGCGCGGCCCGAAGGTGACCTCGACCGGCAACAGGCCCAGCCCCGCGACGGTCCCGCTGCGGCTCTCGACCTCATCGTGGATCGCGCGACCCAGCATCTGGAAGCCGCCACAGATGCCGACCAGCGGCTTGCCTGCCGCCGCGTGCGCACCGATCGCGTCGGCCAGGCCGGTCTCGCGCAGCCAGGCCAAGTCGCTGACCGTGGACTTCGAACCCGGCAGAACCACCAGATCGGCCTCCGCGATCTCGGCCGGCTCGATCGTGAGCCGTACCTGGACGCCGGGCTCGGCGGCGAGCGCCTCGGCGTCGGTGGCGTTGGAGATCCGCGGCAGCCGGACCACCGCTACGCGCAGCCACTCGGTCCCCCTCGGCGCGGCCGGTCGGCCGAGCATCCGCCCGTAGGCGAGCGAATCCTCCGCGTCGAGCCAGACATCCAGGTTGAACGGCAAGACGCCGTGCACCGGGCGACCCGTGGCAGCGGTGATCATCTCCAGTCCGGGCGCGAGAATGCCGAGATCGCCCCGGAACTTGTTGATCACGAAGCCGTTGATCAGTGCCTGATCCTCCCGGCTGAGCAGCGCCACGGTGCCGAACAGCGCCGCGAACACCCCGCCGCGGTCGATGTCGCCGACCACGATCGCGGGCAGCTTCGCCTGCCGGGCCAGGCCCATGTTGACGAAGTCGCCGTCCCGCAGATTGATCTCGGCCGGGCTGCCGGCGCCCTCACAGATCACGGCGTCGTACTCGGTGCGAAGCTCAGCCAGCGTCGCATGGGCGACCTCGGCGAGCCGGGGCCGCAGGGCGCGGTAGTTGCCGGCGGTGACCGTGTCGATCGCCTCGCCGAGGAGCACGACCTGGCTGGAGAGATCGCTGCCCGGCTTGAGCAGCACCGGGTTGAACCGGATATCCGGCGCGATGCCGCAGGCGGCCGCCTGCATGGCCTGGGCCCGGCCGATCTCGCCGCCCCGGCCGTCCGCGCCGACCACGACGGCGGAGTTGTTGGACATGTTCTGGGCCTTGAACGGGGCGACCTTCACGCCACACCGGTGCAGCCACCGGCAGATCCCCGCGGTCAGCACGCTTTTACCGGCGTCGGAGGTCGTCCCCGCGACGAGGAGTCCACCAGTCATTGGGCCGTTACCTTTCAGCAAGCTTTGGTGAGCGCTCGGCCGGTAGTCGCACCTTGCCGAGCGAAAGTCGGTTTTATCCGCGTACGCGGGACGACGTTGACCGCGCGCCGCGCCAGGCCCGCCCTCCCTACTGCCAGCGCAGCCCCCATTGCCAGCGCAGCCCCCGCCGCCAGCGCCGCAGCGGCCAGCCCGACCGTCCCCGAGATCCGGCCCGCCCCGCGCAGATCCGCGGCCACCGGTCGCGGCCCGTCGCCGAGCAACGGCCGGGTCTCGCTGCGCCCGAAGTACACGTTCCGCCCGCCCAAGCGCACCCCCAGCGCACCGGCCATCGCCGACTCGCACTGCCCCGCGTTCGGGCTCGGATGGTCGTTGCGGTCCCGCCGCCACACCCGCAGGGCCTCGGCACGGCTCCCCCCGGCGATCGGCGCGACCCCGATGGTGAGCAGCCCGGTGAGCCGCGACGGCGCCAGGTTTAGCACGTCGTCTAGCCGCGCCGCCGGCGTTCCGAACCTCGCGTACCGGGTCGAGCGGTGCCCGACCATGGCGTCGAGGGTGTTGGCCGCCCGGTAGCCGAGCAGCCCCGGCAGCCCGGCCAGCCCACCCCAGAGCAGCGGCGCTACCACCGCGTCCGACGTGTTCTCCGCGACCGACTCGACCGTGGCCCGGGCCAACTCCGGCTCGTCCAGAGCCGAGGGATCACGGCCACAGAGATGGTTCAGCCGGCCCCGGGCGGCGGGCAGGTCGGCGCGTTCCAGGTGCCCGGCCATGATCGTGGCCTCGCGGCGCAGGGTGCGTCCGCCGAGCACGGTCCAGGTCGCCGCGGCCACCAGCGTGGCCCGGGCGATCGGGCGGCGGCGGGTCAGCGCGGACGCGGCGAGCCCGGCCAGCACCGGCAGCCCGACCGCGGTGGCCGCGAAGACCGCTCCCGCCCGACGATTCGGGGCGTAGAGGCGACGTTCTAGCGACCCGGCCGCGGTTCCGAACCCCGCTACCGGATGGAACCGCCGCGGATCGCCGAATACCGCGTCGAGGCCGTAGCCCACCAGCAGCCCGACCGCGTCGGCCGCTCGCTCGTTGCGCAGCACCGTCCCCACCTCCGGCCGAAACTGTAACGAGCGGCCGGATGGGTGCCGCCGTTCCGGGGCGCACGGGGGAGGGTCAACCCCGGAACGGCGGCGGCTCAAACCGCCGGACTCAACCGGCGAAGACGGGCGCTACACGCACGCCACGATCAGACCGCGACGGGCTGCCGGCGCGACGCACGCCGGGACCGACGCGGAGCCTCCGCGATGGCCGTGTCCACAGCGGCTTCCAGTTCCTCCTCCGGCGAGGTGCCCGGCGTGCCATCCCACGGGGGTGTACCCGACGGTTCTTCCGGAACGTCATCGGTGCCGGCGGACTGGTCCGCGGACTCAAACCCGCCGCCCCGCGACCGGGCGGCCGGGCTGAGCTCGCCCGGCACGTCCTCGAACCGCGGCGCTTCCTCGTGCGGAATGCCGTCCCCGTAATCCGCGGGCACCTCGTCCTCGGGAACAAGCTCCGCCGCTTCCCCGCGGATCTGCCCCTCGGCCTCGATCTCGCTGGTGGGCGTGGGCCGGTTCCGGGCGAACCGTCCACGACCCCGGGCCAGATCGTGCCCCACGGCCACGGCCTCCAATTCGTACGACGTCCGGGCGTTGTTGTCGTTGTCCGTCCAGTCCCTGGTGTAGAGCCGTCCCGTCACCACGACCGGGTCTCCGACACTCAGCGAGGCGGCGATGCCCTCGGCCAGCTTTCGCCAGCAGACGACCCTGACGCGCAGACTGTTCCCGTCCACCCAACGGCCGGTCTCCCGATCGAACCGGCGCGACGTGGAAGCCACCCGGAAGTTGGCCACCACATGCCCGGAGTTGTTGGTCTTGCGCCACTCGGGCGCGGTGAGCACATTCCCAACGATCACGATGCTGGTGTCGAACACTGCGTCTCCTTCACGACGTACACGGCTGAAGTTGTGCCTGCAGATTGCCGTGCCGGCGTCGTCGGCCGCTGCGGCGATTGAATCGCCTGTGGATAGCGCGGCGTTGGGGATATCCGTGTGGATCGACCTGATCTGCTATGACACAGGCCCTGGTTGGTTGCTCCCCGCATCGGTGGTTGCGTACTATTTGCGGCGCGCCGACGAATCGGGAAGGGAGGTCAGAACATGTTCGATGTTCTGCGCTCCTTCCGCGCCCCGGCGTTAACGCGGGTCTGACGGGAGCGCCTCGGCCCCGGAAGGATTCGCATGACCTTGCAAGCTTCCCAAGAGGAGTTGACCCGCCGCCGTCGGCCCAACCATGCCGGGCGCACTGCGGAGTCCCACGCCGCGTTCCTGTTGCCACACCTGCGGCCCGGTATGTCCTTGCTCGACATCGGCTGCGGTCCCGGCTCGATCACGGTCGGTCTTGCGGCCGCCGTCGCACCCGGTAAGACCACCGGAATTGATTTGGACACCCAGCCCATCGACGGCGTAACCGTCGTGACTGGCGACGTCACGAGCCTGCCGTTTCCAGACGAAAGCTTTGACGCCATCTACACCAGCGCAATGCTCCAACACTTGTCTGACCCTCTCGCGGCGCTCCGCGAGGCTCGCCGGGTCGCCCGTCCCGGTGCCGTGATCGGCGTTGTCGACGCCGACTGGGACGGCGAGCTGTTGTACCCGACCAATGATGTGATTCGTCGGTCGATGGACATCGCTCGCAAGCTGCGTGAGGGTACGAGCCCGTTCGTTGGCAAGCAGCTGCGTCACCTGCTGACCGAGGCAGGTTTCTGCCGCGCCGAGGGATACGCCCGGGTCATTCACCATGGCACCGCGGACGAAACCTCCGGTGTCGGCTCCTTCACCGCATCGCTTTTCCGCTACCCGGCCGCCGTCGACCGAGTGGTGACTGAGGGCTGGGCCACGGCGGCAGAGCTCGAGGAAATGAGCCTGGCCTGGACCGCCTGGGGCAAACAACCCGGCGCGTTCCTAGCCCGATTCTGGTGCGAGGCGATCGGCTGGGCGGAGTGAGACTGTCGCATCTAGGGTCATGGTCGCCGGACGGGAGTCGGTGCACCGGGAGCCGTCGCATTACACGGATGGGTCGAAACGGGCCCGCTCGGAACGACGGTAGCCGCGACCTGCCGGACGCCGGTACCGTCGAGGAATGTCCGACGACTTCGCAGGCGCCCGGATCCGTTACTGGCGGCTGAAACGCGGCATCAGCCAGCGCACGTTGGCGGGATTGGCCGGGGTTTCTCAAGGCTACGTCTCGCAGGTCGAGGCGGGCCTGAAGGAGATCGAGAGGCGCTCGACCCTTGTACGTTTCGCAGACGCGCTTCAGATATCCGTCGCCGAGATCGTCGGCCAGCCGTACGCTCCAGACGACCCGCAGCATGCACGCGCCCTGACAGCCGTCCCGGCGATCCGCGCTGCCCTTGTCGGCCTCTCCTACCTTGACCTCGCGCCGACCCCAAACCGTTCGCTGGCCGAGCTGGGCGCCGACGTGCGCCAGCTGATGGACTGCCGGCGGCTTTGCGAGTACGCCGACGCGGCCCAAATGTTCGCGCCGCTGCTACGGGATCTCGGTGCCGCAGCGTATGGCTCGGGTGCCGAGGACCGCGACGAGGGCTTGCGTCTGCTCGCCCTGACGACATATACCGCCGCGTTTGTGTTGAAGTATCTCGGCCTTGTCGACTTGTCGCTGGCAGCCGCCGAGCGGTGTCACGACGCAGCCCACGAACTGAACGCCCCGGAGTGGATCGGGTTAGCCGAATACTCCCGGCTACACACCCTGCCGCCGGAATCTCGGGCCGTCGGCCGCCAGCTTGCATTGACGACCGCGGACAACCTGTCTCGCGAGCTGACGTCGCCCGAGACACTTCAGGCCTACGGGATGATTCACCTCACGGCGGCTTGGACGGAAGCCTTGACCGGCGACACCGACGCAGCGGATGCGCACCTGAACGAGGCGCAGCAGGTAGCCAGCCGACTCGGCCCCGATCCCGTCGACGGCGGTTTCGCTCAGATGCATTTCGGACCGACGAATGTCGAGCAGTGGCGCATGTCCATTGCCCTAGAAAGCGGCGAAGCCGGTCGAGCCGTGGAGCTGTCGCGGTCGATCCGGCCTGAATCCATTCTCTCGACCTCGCGACTTGCCACATTCCACATCGATGTTGGAAGCGCCCTCGCGGCGGGACGCCGGAATGACGCCGAGGCACTAGCTCAGTTCGTGCGTGCCGAGCGCGTGGCACCTCAGCGTGTCCGGTTGTCGCCGGTTATCCGGGAGACTGTCGGTGCGATGCTGCGTCGCGCGCGAGCTGATGCGGGGGGCGACACACTCCGTGGGCTCGCAGCACGCGTCGGCGTCGCGTAAGACCGAGACTGGGGTGCAGCTCAGGCAACGGACTTCACCAGCGACGGCACATATCGGTTACTGACTATATGCCCGGTGTCCTTGTGAAACATGCTCAGCCGTAGGCCGAATCAGGGTAACGAGGCGCCGCCCAGTCTCGAGCGACGCTGGACATCGATTTGCGGTTCGGCTTGACCGGTGATTTCTTAGGCTCGGAGAGGCTGCCGTAAAGCGCGGGCTCGGGAACGACGGGTAGCCGTGACCTGCCGAACGCCGGTACCGTCGAGGAATGTCCGACGACTTCGCAGGCGCCCGGATCCGTTACTGGCGGCTGAAACGCGGCATCAGCCAGCGCGCCTTGGCAGGACTATCCGGCATCTCGCAGGCCTATGTCTCGCAGGTCGAGGCGGGCCTGAAGGAGATCGACAAGCGATCGACGATGGTCCGGGTCGCCGAGGCGCTTCAGGTCTCAGTGGCCGAGCTGACAAACCACCCCGGCCCGAGTACGCCCGAGTTCACTGCTGCCGAGGCTGCCGTGCCCGCTATCCGGGCTGCCCTCAACGTCGTTCGCCTCGGCGAGGTTATCGCGCCGCGCCGTTCGCTCGTCGAGCTGCGAGTTGCCGTTGCGGGTTTGACTCCGACCTGGAAGGCGGCACGCTACGACAAGCTCAGCCTGATCTTGCCGGACCTCCTCCTCGACCTGCACGCTCTGACCTCGGCGGCCGACGAGCAGACCCAGCGAGATGCACTCCGGTTGATCGTCGAGACCATGCATTGCGCGACATCTACCGTTCGGCACCTGGGCTGTGGTGACCTTGCCATGATCGCGGCCGACGTGGGTCACACGGCGGCGATGCGGCTCGGTGAGCCGGTCTGGCGCGGGGTCGCCGATTATGTCCGGCTCATGTCGCTGCCCAGCGAAAGCAAGGCAGTGACGCAGCGGCTGGCCGTCGAGGCCGCGGACCGTCTCTCGGCAACAAACCCGTCCGGCGAGGCGCTTCAGGTGGCCGGCATGCTGCACCTGTCAGCCGCTTTCTCGGCGGCGACCTGCGAACGCGCAGAGGAAACGGTCGTCCACCTAAACGAGGCTCGTGGCATCGCCGAACGCACGGGGGAAGGCACCTTCGCAACCATGCAGTTCGGGCCGACCAACGTCGCCTTCTGGGAGACGTCCATCGCTGTCGCAATGGGTGAGGGAGGCCGAGTGCGGGAGATCGCTCAGCCAATCAATCCCGACAACATCGACTCCGATACGCGCAAGGCCGCGTATTTCATCGACATGGGTAGAGGGCTCGCACAGACCCGGCGGCACGACGCCGAGGCGGTGGCGTGTTTCGTTCGCGCCGAGCGCACCGCGCCGCAGCGGACTCGCCGGTCCCCGGCCGCTCGCGAGACGATTGGCACTATGTTGCGTCGTGCTCGAGCGAATGCGGGAGGAGACACACTTCGAGGTCTCGCGGCACGCGTCGGTCTCCCGTAGGCCGGATAACCGGGGGTTATCAAAAGAGGACGGACGGCTCATAGCGTTGCACTATGGATCACGTTCAACGTCGCCGTGTCCTGCGTCGCTCGAAGTGCTCATGTGGGCTGCGTTGGCCTTGTCCCGACGGGATTTCCTGGGCTCCGAATAGCCCGGTCCCGGACGGCTGGCGGGGCGGCGCCGACTGGAATGGCCCGACGACGGTCCTCGAACAGGTTGGTCGCGCGGGGACGCTGACACCGGCGCAGGCATTACGCGCCCGCGGCGCAAGCGACCGCTGATGCCCGCCCCCATGACTCACCGGGTACCGGTCCGCCCGTCATGGCAATGCGAAGACTGCGCCCAGCCGTGGCCGTGTCTTCCCGTGAAGAGCGACCTCGGCGTCGAATTCACCGGGCAGCCGACCCTGTTGTTCTATTACATGGCTGCGCACGCAATGGACTTCATCCGCGACCGCACCACACAGGGCGAACGCCCGACGGCCGCTCTCTACTCGCGCTTCTTCCACTGGATCCGGTCGGCCTCATGACTATGCCCCGGACCGAGCATCTCGCCGAGCGCCCATCGTGGCACTGCCGCGCCTGCCAACAGCCCTGGCCCTGCACCACCGCGAAGGTCAACCTCGCCACCGAATACCTACACCAACCGACCGCACTCAAGCTGTATCTGAAGACCATTCGGACTATTTACGCCATTGTCGCCCATTAGGGTATTTATGGCGCCTAGAACGCCAGTTGTTCCCGTCGAGGCGGCCAAAACGACCGCGGGTCGGATATCCGTACGGATCGGCCTGATTCGCTATGGCGCGAGACCGGGTACTCATGGGTAGCCTCAAGGCGTGGAGATCGACGTCCTAGGCCAGCCGTACGAGCGGCACACGATCGAGCTTGGCACCGACGATGAGGGCCCGGTGGTGGCCACTCTGATCCGGCGGCGCGGCCAGACCCCGTCACGGCGGGCGGTGCTCTACGTACACGGCTTCGTGGATTATTTCTTCCAGACCCACATGGCGGACTTCTTCGTCGAGCGCGGCTGGGATTTCTACGCCCTCGACCTGCGCAAGTACGGCCGCAGCCTGCTCGCGCATCAAACCCCGAACTTCGCCCGCAGCATGACCGAGTACTACCCCGAACTGGACGAGGCGGCCCGGATCATCCGCGAGGTCGACGGCCATGACCAGTTGCTGGTCGCCGGCCACTCGACCGGCGGCCTGATCACGTCGCTCTGGGCACACTCCCGCCAGGGCCAAGGCATCGTCGACGGACTCTTCCTGAACAGCCCGTTCTTCGACTTCAACGCCCCATGGGTGCTGCGCCGCCCAGTGATGTCCGCCCTCACCACCGTGGCCAAGCGCACCCCCTACCGGGTTCTCCCCATGGCCACGCTGGGCTTGTACGGCGAAAGCCTGCACACCGAGCGCCGCGGCGAATGGACGTACAACCTCGACTGGAAGCCGTTGCTGGGCTTCCCCGTGCGTACCGGATGGTTGAATGCGATCCGGCGCGGTCAGCGCAAGTTGCGCAGCGGCCTCAGCATCGACGTACCCGTGCTTGTCGCCTGTTCGACGCGGACCTTCCGCGGCAAAGCCTGGGCCGAGGACGCCCGGGTCACCGACACGGTGCTGGATGTCGAACACATCGCGCGGTGGGCCCCCCGGCTCGGCCCCCGGGTCACGATCGCCCGCTTCGACGGCGGCATGCACGACCTCACGCTGTCGGGCAAGGAGGTGCGGGCGGCGGTCTTCCAAGAGCTGGGACGCTGGGTGGACGCCTTCGTGCCCGCGCCGGGAACACCCGAGGTCAAGGTGCCGCCGGCCCCCGAGGACAAACTCGACGCTACGGCAGCCTGACATCCCGCTCGTCAGCGAAGCGGCGGGACTCTAGGATGTCTTCGCTAGCGCTCGTAGCTCAGTGGATAGAGCAACGGACTTCTAATCCGTCGGTCGCAGGTTCGAATCCTGCCGGGCGCGCGAAAACGCG
>Ga0307512_10007624_pt1 | contig 10677 bp, 6 predicted proteins | sample 14_EM_MG_FD_200267 | JGI IMG/M metagenome (GOLD analysis project Ga0307512, IMG submission 200267) | Populus trichocarpa ectomycorrhiza microbial communities from riparian zone in the Pacific Northwest, United States - 14_EM | ecosystem: Host-associated > Plants > Roots > Unclassified | place... | reverse complement strand
AATTTGTACTTTTGTACTGCAGCAGCTACATTGAAGCGTCCCAAACTATTCCTAACGCTTTCATAACTGGTCCACCACTACTCAGGTACAAAATTAGTGGCAAAGAGTTTAGAGGACCTCCACCTCTTCCCGCCTCTATACGATATTTCCTAAAAAAACTGGTGCTCCGGTCTACAATTCCTAATAAAATCGTCGTGCCAAGTGTCATGGAACGACGATATATGCGCCAAGGATAATACCGTGCATTGAGGTTCGGACGCATGATATCAGTAATCAGACACTGTTCTGTACGTGTACTTGATCAGTGGGGTTGTAATAGGTATCTGTAATCAGAAACCATGAATGACTAAAGGACGAGTACGAACCTCTCGAGCAACACAAGATCTAGAAATTACTGCCCACTGCTCTGCCGATTCATATAAACCAATTCCTAAAATGTGGTGCATAATCATTCGCTGCTGTCCAAAACTCACTACACGGTAGAGTACAATACTTCAAGCGTGCAGTGCAATTAGCAGACCTTAGGCATGCATAGTAGTAACTATGATTAAGACGGCCGATCGACTCTATACTTAGACAATCTCTATGCAAGTATAAAATTGGCAGTAAAGAAAGTATTTCCCAAAGCTCTCGTCTCTCTTAGCGGCGCCCGTCCGGACTATCCATCTCATTATTCATCCAAGGCTTCCTGCCACGGTGAAGCGTGCAGCCGGTATTTTCGAAACTTTTGGTGGAGTGTAGCACAAGTTTTGGCGACTTAATTACACTACGTATAATTGTTGATATCGAAGGACACATGATTGTCCAATGGGTCTGCTCGTCACTACACAAGTTTTCAGGTTAGATTCAGTCGCTTCAGACATGCAGTCTCGGAGGTGAGGGATAAACTTGCTCTGTCTTTCGGTGAGACGGCTCACTTGGATGCACGCACATACAAGCAGACCAACCATCTATTCTCTTGAGCATAGATTTGGCTCCTACCTGGGACTGGAGATCCTAAGGGCTATCTTGAGGGACACGAATACCTAGCGTCCAGTTTAATTCGAGGATCACAGTCATCTCCCTTTTCATCTCCGGACTGGCATAATGTGGTTTTATTACATCTGCAACAAGAATCATAAAGGCTGGATGGTAGTTGAATTCAAGGGGGAAAGCTTGACATGTTCTGAATCTTTACCGAACGAACTAAGCAATAATTTCTTGGAGACGTTGGAATTCACAACGATGCCGTCTGAAGCTATCCCTAGATCAATTGTGGTCGTCAAAAACGATTATTGAAAGGTATTTCAGCTCTCAGCAGTCCACCAAGGAAAGAAAAAACTGGTTCCTGACTTTAATAGCATTCCCGCCAGCTCTGGCAAGTGGTGTTTGTCGTACTTTCTCTCTACGCTAGTGAGTGAGTCTCGAACCTTATACCAATGAAGGATTCGAGCAAATATCTTAGATTTTGCAGTCTGTTTACGATTAAAAGCTGCCAATATCAATTAGACGTGCGCTTCATCATGATTGCGGTAGAAAGTCTTAGATGGATAGTGAGATGGATAGTTCGGACGGGCGCCGTCTCTTAGCAATCAGTTCTTCAGTCTCCAATCGGCGTGCCAGTCAACTCATGCATTGCTGCATCAACCGCCATGAAACTCAGGATAACAAAAACCCCTCATATCCAGATAGACCCGGTTATGACGGAGATACTGTGCCGCATAGTGAGGTTCGGAGGTATGATAACTAGTATTTAGACACAGTTCTCTACTCTGAATCTCGGAGGTGTAACCGGTAATCAAGGTAGTGTCCTATAGATGAAGACCATGGAAGGGTACAGACCTCTCGACCGACTGGTGCTGAGCAGGAGCAGCAGGATGCCTAGAAATTACCGCTCATCAATTGACCCCCACACAAGCTAGATAACTAGTCTGTCTAATAGCAATGCAGTGCGTAATCATTTGGACTATGGGGTACAATGCTTCAACTGCGCGTGGAGTAATTAGCATACCCGGACTTATACTCCAGCAGCTTTGATCAAGACGTTCCTGATCCATCCCTGCGCAGGTCTAAAATTGGTGGCAAGAACCTCCTCCTCTATGCTAGTCAAATGGGACGTCTCGTTGCATACATGATATAGTAATGAAACCGCCGTATCCAGATAGACATCATGGCGCCTGCGGAGATGGAGATGCATATGTCATTAACGATAAACCCACTTCCCACCTGGGCCACGGAATACAAAGCTACCGTATCACAAAACGGTCTGCCCCTAGTCCTCCAGGACCGGACCCGTTCTACCTTGAAGAATCCAATTTTCAACAAATAGCGTGGCAAACTCTTCCCAATAGGTGAACGGACCACTCGATCGGAGAAATAGAGTACGGGAATGTCTGGATTAATTTTTATGTCCTGCCCCACCAAACAAAATTTGCCTGGAGATAATGGGTACGAAATCGACGCCCCATTCGACAGGCACGCCGGGAGCCGGTTACACGATGCGGGATGAGGAGGTCCTTAAACGTTCGGGTTTGGGAAACACTTTGCCACCAATTTTCATACCCGGACCCAGGAACAGTTTGGGAGTCCAGGATTAAGCACAGCTTTTCTAATTCCACCTATACCACGCAGCACCAAATGACTACGCGCCATATCTCAGGAATAGATGGATTTGTGTGGTGTAGCAGTAATTGCCAGATGTCCTGCTACTCTTGTGGTCTCCATCTATAGGACACCCGATTCCACCGCCGGAGATTTAAAGTACAGAACAGTGTCTGATTCTGGTTACGTTTCGAACCTCACTGCACGGTACATACAGTGTAATTATCAAGCCCGGATTTAAACTGCAGCAGCTACGATCAAGACGTTCGCGATCCATCTTAACGCAAGTGGCAAGAACCTCCTCCCCTCCCTACCTCCCTCCCTCCCTCCTCATACCCACCTGCAGCTGACACTCCGGTGCCTAATCTTCAATAAAACCGGCGTCCCAATCTCGTTGCATCCGCAATATGGTAATAAACCTATCGTAGACATGACGGCAGCGGAAATGGAGGTGGAAATGTGTTCCGTCCAACCCGCGACCGCGCCAGTTTCCGAACTACCACAGAAATTCCGCAAGATTTTTAACCTGTTGACAAACTGGATAAGGAAATGCGAACTGGATAAGATTCGGGAACTGGACCCGATAAATGAACTTACAATACCCAAAGCTCTCACCAACCAACCAGATTGTTAAAAAGTGCCAGATGCAAATCCCCAAATTGTCAAAGATCCACTGTAGCTTAAGGGATTGTCGGTGGCCTCGCAAAAGCTATAGTAGCTTGAGAGCTCACAAACTGTCAAGAAAATTACGGTAGCATGAGAGATCGTCAACATCTACACAAGCACCGTGACCACCACTATTATCACTTGGTACTCACTCTTGAACAGCCTCCATTTCCCTGCCAATGGCTTTAATGCCCCTTTCCCTTCTGATGCGTGCTGAGACCATCCCCGGAACTGCCTGTGCTTAGTGGAAATATTACACCGCAGCTTGCATCCATTTACTGGAGGATCTAGCGAGGTAAACCGGCATCCGTTTGCAAACCAGCCGCTGAAGTTCGCAAACGGGTACGGGTCGTGTATGAAATGGAACACATGTCATTGACCTCAAACCCACGACGTCTCATTATCTCGGGTCGCAGAATACAACCTTTCCCCTTCCCTAATCACCCTAAGACGGCCCGCCGCTAGTCCTGGGATTACCTCGGGCCTCATCCAGTTCTACTAGTTCTACCTCGAGAATCTAGTTATTTTGTCGTGCAATCGCAAGCACTTTAGGGAATGGGGGAAACTTCTATTATCCATCACTAAAGTACTGTACCAAAGAACAAAGAATATATACTGGAAGCTGTAGTTAAAGCCTTGAAGTGTGGTCGTATGGTAGTATATTTCCGCTATTACACGACTTGGATAAAGTTTAATTTTAGAACTCTACGTAGGCAGAGCTTGAAATCCAGACCTTATCCACGACTCCGATACTCTGACTCCAAGCCCGTACCCCAAACCCGTGGATAAAGCTTTGGTCTCGGGACGGTCGTTGAGATATGTGGGTTAGGGCTTGATTTAATCTTGATCGGTTTCTGGTTTATTTGATGTTGAAAACCGTAATAGTACCTGATCCTCTCCGGGTGTACGGGCTTTCAACCTGATGTGCAGTCACTTCCGAACACATGCCCAGCATCAACATCCGTTCTTCCTACCGAGTTTTTGCCATGAACAAACCCTAATCTCGATCGAATTATCATGAATGATTTTCCATGATTCAATGTACTGGTACCATCACCCTTCATCACCCTTCATCACTCTTGTTATCAAGTTCAGCTGATATAAATTTCGCTCTCATTTACAAGCCCAACCCACGGATATCGACACGTAGCCACATAACCACCAACCCCACCTCCTGAGCAAAAAAATTCGTTCCCTTTATTAAACCCGTAACACATAGCACATCTAGCGTGAGAAGAAGCCCATCCTATCCTACTAGCTTTTATTTTCAACAAAATAGAAAAAAGATATACGAAGAATCCAGGGCTTAACCAGAGTACTCCTGGACACCACTGGGGTTCTTGCCTAGGAGAGCCATAGGAACAATGCCAGAAACATGGCCTGTTTCGCTGTACGTTAGTCGTGGCCCAAGAAGTGTGGAGCAATACAAACTTACACTCAGGTCCGTAGACGTGCATATTCAACTTCAACTCTTGTCCAGCAGACTTGATGTTCTTGAGACCCTCCTGGTAGTTAGGACCTGCACGACGAACCCAGATCTGAACATCGTGCTCGATCAGGACCGGGGCGAATTCCCGAAGGGCGCGGATGACACCCTTGAAGGTAGATGCAACGTTCTTTGCAATTGTTAGTCTGGAATCTTGGCTACAATATTTCGGTGACATACTGTGAAGTTGGCAATACCACCACCAATGAAGAGAATGCGGCCCTCAGGGTGCTTAGGCACTCTGAGCATAAGGTCGAGAACGGTACGGGCGTACAAGTACGTCTGGCTCTCACTGGGTGCACCAGAGTATTCTCCGTAGTTTGCCAATTCGCTGGCGAATCCGGCAGCGGCAATGGCGTCGGCATACACGACGGAGGCACCACCACCAGCAACCAGGGTCCAGACACGACCCGTAGAGTTAAGCACAGTCAATTTGAGAGAGGCGCCGGTCTTAGCATCTAGTGATGCAATGTATCTAATAAAATAAGCGAAAAGAGTCAACCAAATGTCCAAGAGCATCACTCACGCTTCTTCCTTGGTCATCTCACGACCAAAAGGTGCAGGGAACTCCATTGGAGGACCAGCGTCAATCGATACATGGTCACTACTAAGGGCCCTCAATCCAAGGGCTGTTGGGCTGCGAGCAATAGCCCATTTGGCACCACACTCGAACTCTGCTGTCTGATCGAGCTTGGCCGCAAGATCAAGGAAGAATACTTCCGCAGAGGTCTTGTCCTTATTGGGAATAACAACCAAGGGGTTGATCTCGAGGTATGTAAACTGGCAGTCAACGTAGACGGCATACAGTCTTGTGATGAAGTCGACAAGTACGTCATGTACACCGGTGGGAACCTTGCTCAATAACGACTTTGCAATTTCCTCGTTTGAAGGGTATTTGGACAGGTCGACGGGAATCAGAAGCTTCTCAGCCTTTGCGTCGACATCACCAACATCAACACCACCTTCGTGAGTGAACAAAATGTAGTCGCCCTGAAGACCCCGAATTAGTAAGACGTCATCTTCAGTAGTTGGCTCCTCGGTACAACTGGAGAGGGGTAGAGTATGAAAACAAATGCATCGGAGAATAAATGTGCATAAGATAAAGCAGTAGTGTATAATAGGGAAGGGATCTTTGTTGGTCACGCTTGTGATTGTGTTCATGACCGGGGAAGGTAAGATTTCCTGGAGCGGCACACCTCCGCTCGACCGAACGCATATATAAAGTTTTGTTCGGCCTCCATGTCAAGTCCACACCCCGCTGACAGAAAACAATGGACGGCAAAACAAGAAACAACAAACTCGGCAGTTCACACTGGTACTCACCTCTCGTAAAGAGTGTATGTTGATGTAGTACTCCTCCTCAGGCTTGTGGGGGCAGAACGGCTCAACTAAGAACGTCCGCAAGTAGCCCTTCACGCTCTCAACCTGAATCTCCTTTCCGGCTCTCTCTTCGATCCAAGCCCTGGCTTCAGGCCACTCCTTGTTCAATGCGAGCAAACCGGCCTTCCCACGTCTCTTGATAAGCTGATCTGGCTTTGCAACGAACTTTGCGCCCTTCTCCAACAACCATGGGTACAACTGCTCGGCCCCATCGAGAATGGCAGCGGGTGAGGCATCGGCGGGGAAAGTGATGGAGGCGAGTTTGGGAGGAGCATTGTGAGCCGGGGCAGGCAATGGAGAAGGAGCGATGACGGCAGAGCGGGTGAGGTGATAGGAAAGGATTGCCTTCCCGTCGGCTTCGTGGATTGATTTGGCGGCCATTGCGAATTGAGTTTTGGAAAGATGGGTGTGTCGGGGAAGAGAAAAAGCGACGACGACAGTGGAGGTGGAAGAGAGGTTTGATGTGGAATTGGAATTGGGTGGATGGGTATCAAGGAGGAGGAAGAGGAAGACGGAGGTGTTGAGAAAAAGCTGACTCTCGAAGGCTGGACTTTGTGGATTGGATTGGATGGCAGCAACAGACGACCACGCCCAGAACGAACGTGCTTCGGATTATCCCCGCAGCGACAACGAACAGTACGTTGCAAATAACCGCGGCAGCTGCCAGACAAGCCGACACCCCACCACCCCTCTCTTTCCACCGAGAGAAAAGAAAACCGGGGCTGGTATACGCAACAGAAAATCGTTGGGCTGTCGCAGCACCGTTGCCTTTGCCGGGTTGAATTTATCCAGGGTCCGGCTACACACCAGGCCACACCACTGCAAAAGAAGAGAAATCCCGGGCGAACCATTCCCAAAAGAGACTTACGCAGGCAACGCGATTGGACCACCCAACAAACTCGGCGCTTGAGACTGCCCTTGCCGACATCCAAGACTCAGCAGACAGCAGTTGGGGCCCCAACCTTTTCGAAAAGTCCCCCAGACAGTTACCCCCGCAGAGCAGTGAGAATTTGTTGCGACAGCTCAGACTGCCACTTTCTTGTTCTCAGACTGCCTTCTATTCCGTTGTCACCTCCACCACCATCTGCACCATCTCCACCTCCGCCTTCTCTCAACTCCGAACCGTCGGTAAAACTCTCTTCTCCCCTCGCCCCTCACCCAGTACAATACTCGCACGATCTTCGCAATCACCAGCAACTGACGATTGCAATAGACTGTTTTCTTCCTTTTGCATTGCGGATACCCTATTGTAAAATTGAATTGGTATGTTTGTGTTTAAGATTTCAACTCTTTTTTGGGTTTCGAAATGAGCACGGGCTCTTTTTGCACAGTCAATAGCCGCTCGGAACAGATGACCTCACATTTCGAGAGTTCAATTCCACTCTACTTCCACCCGCCAAGCTTCGAAATCTGCAATTGAGTATACCAGCTAACAACTGAACCAGAACTCGCCCCCAAGATGGCAGCTTCACTATCTCCTCCGGTTCAGCAGGCAAGTGCTGCCAATGACAACATTCGTCGCTTCGCAGCTCCTTCGCGACCAATATCCCCCACTCCGCAGCACACTTTGTTCCATCCCAAGACCAGAGCTTTTGTCTATGGTCTCCAGCCAAAGGCATGCCAGGGGATGCTGGACTTTGACTTCATCTGTACGACTCCCGGTTTTGCGGGGATATGCAATGATACTGACGATACCTCAGGCAAGCGTTCAACTCCCAGTGTAGCAGGAATCATCTATCCCTTCGGCGGCCAATTCGTTTCCAAGATGTACTGGGGAACATCGGAAACCCTTCTTCCTGTCTACCAGGAGGTTGACAAAGCTTGCGAGAAGCACCCCGACGTCGACACTGTAAGCTTCTGCAACCACACATCCCTCGGCTCAGTTGTATGTTGACACTCTGCAGGTTGTAAACTTTGCCAGTTCTCGCTCGGTCTATAGCAGCACTCTCGAGTTGATGAACAAACCTCAAATCCGAACCATTGCCATCATTGCCGAGGGTGTTCCAGAGCGACGTGCTCGTGAGATTCTGCACATCGCGGAGAAGAAGGGTATCACCATCATTGGACCCGCAACTGTTGGTGGAATCAAGCCTGGTTGCTTCAAGATTGGAAACACTGGTGGTATGATGGACAACATCGTTTCCTCCAAGCTCTACCGGGCAGGATCCGTTGGATATGTCTCCAAGTCTGGTGGTATGAGTAACGAGTTGAACAACATCATCGCTGCTACTACGAACGGTGTCTACGAGGGTGTTGCTATCGGAGGTGACCGGTATCCTGGTACTACGTTCATTGACCACTTGCTTCGATACCAGGCCGATGAGGAGTGCAAGATTCTTGTCCTACTCGGCGAAGTTGGAGGAATTGAGGAATACCGTGTGATTGAAGCTGTGAAGAATGGTACCATTACTAAACCAATTGTTGCATGGGCCATCGGTACTGTCGCCTCTATGTTGACAACCGAGGTCCAGTTCGGCCACGCTGGTTCTTTCGCCAACTCACAATTGGAAACTGCCGCGGCTAAAAATCAGGCTATGCGCGATGCTGGTTTCCATGTTCCCGAAACCTTTGAGGACTTCCCCGAGACTCTGAAGTCTGTGTACGAGGAGCTCACCGCGAACGGCACTATCGTCCCTCAGCCTGAGCCTACTCCTCCTAAGATTCCCATCGATTACTCTTGGGCCCAGGAACTTGGGCTTATCCGAAAGCCCGCGGCATTCATCTCGACCATCTCCGATGACCGAGGTCAAGAGCTTCTATACGCTGGCATGCCCATCTCTGATGTTTTCAGGGAGGATATTGGCATTGGTGGTGTTATGTCGCTGCTTTGGTTCCGCCGACGGCTACCTACCTATGCCTCCAAGTTCTTGGAGATGGTTCTGATGTTGACGGCGGACCACGGTCCCGCTGTGTCTGGTGCAATGAACACTATCATCACCACCAGAGCAGGCAAGGATCTCGTCTCTTCCCTGGTTTCCGGTCTGTTAACCATCGGTGAGCGTTTCGGGGGTGCCTTGGATGGTGCCGCCATCGAGTTCACCGGTGCTTTCGACAAAGGCCTCAGCCCCAGAGACTTTGTTGATACCATGCGAAAGCAAAACAAGCTCATTCCTGGAATCGGACACAAAGTCAAATCACGAAACAATCCCGATCTGCGTGTCGAGTTGGTCAAGGAGTATGTGATGAAGAACTTCCCCACACACAAGCTCCTCGACTACGCATTGGCGGTTGAAACTGTCACAACTAGCAAGAAGGATAACCTTATTCTGAACGTTGATGGATGTGTTGCTGTGTGCTTCGTCGATCTTATCCGCAACTGCGGTGCATTCTCCGCTGAGGAAGCGGAGGACTACCTCAAGGTAAGCAAATGGATACCCGTTGCCTGGGTCGAGATACTAACGTTAAATAGAATGGTGTTCTGAACGGACTTTTCGTTCTCGGACGTTCCATCGGTCTTATTGCACACTTCTTGGACCAGAAGAGATTGAGGACTGGTCTGTACAGACATCCTTGGGATGATATCACCTACCTCCTCCCTAGCTTGTCAGGCTCTGCGCCTGGTACGGAGGGTCGTGTTGAGGTGTCCATGTAAATGCTGGGCAATTATGATAGACAAAAAATATGAAGCAAACTGTCTAGAAGCGGAGTACTTTTTTTGTTCTTTTTCTCTGTAATTTGGTTGGGATGGGGCACGAGATACGATATTATTCAAAACAAGACATGGGGGGATATTAGGGTTGTGGAGGTTTGAGATACCGGAACAGTACCTGATATTTAATGAGAAATGCTGTAATGGATGGTTCACGTTTAATTCCAGCGTTTGCACATGCAAGGTACTAAAATTGTGATTTCAGCCGCATCTACTCACTATGCGTCATGTTCCATTTTAAAAAACCATCCACCTCGCCCCTCCTCCTCTGCCTCCTACCACGATCCATATTCTACACCACCACCATGACCACCCCGGAGCAAGCAGACCCCAAACCCCACTCCACCTCCCGCCGCCCCCGGGCACCAATGACCCCAGAAGTCCGCATCTCAAAAGCCCTATCCTACACCCTCCGCCACGGCGCCTCAAAGGAAGGCCTCACCCTCCGCGCAGACGGCTACGCCGACGTCTCGGAGCTGCTACAAATGCAAAAATTCAAATCCCTAAACCTGACGCTCGCACTCCTACAGACCATCGTGACCAGCAACGACAAGCAACGGTTCACGCTGACCCCGCAGGGGGAGGGGTGGGTGATCCGCGCGAACCAGGGACACTCCCTGGCGATCTCGTCGGAGGATCTGCAGCTGGAGCCGGTGCAGCCGGGGCTGTGCGTGCACGGCACGTTCTATGCGTTCTACGACGCGATACTGGCGAGCGGCGCGCTGAAGCGGATGGGAAGGACCCACATTCACCTCTCCCCCCTGCACGCGTTTGAGGCTGGCGGCGTGGTGAGCGGGATGCGCGGCGACGCTGAGCTGCTGTTTGTGGTTGATGCTGGCAGGGCGGCGCGCGAAGGGGGGTGTAGGTTTTGGAGGAGCGAGAATGGGGTTGTGCTTACGGAGGGGGATGGGGAGGG
>Ga0307512_10007623_pt1 | contig 10678 bp, 9 predicted proteins | sample 14_EM_MG_FD_200267 | JGI IMG/M metagenome (GOLD analysis project Ga0307512, IMG submission 200267) | Populus trichocarpa ectomycorrhiza microbial communities from riparian zone in the Pacific Northwest, United States - 14_EM | ecosystem: Host-associated > Plants > Roots > Unclassified | place... | reverse complement strand
CCCAATCCTCTTCCTTATCTACAGTAATGCAATGCTCGAGAAACAGCATTACCCTGCTGACACCATCGACACCTCCTATATGGACGACGTCTGAATGGTACAGCTGTCACATACAGTCTCCGAAGCCAATGTACATCTCGAGGAGCGAACCAAACAACACTTGGAGAATGGTACCCTACTCGGACTCTGCTTTGCAACATCAAAAACCGAACTACTCTACTGCCTCCCCCTCATCAGTAAGGACAAAAACAAGAGCCTCGCAGCACATCCTCTGCTCCGAATACTCGGTACTACTAACCCCGCCGGACGACAGATCAAGTATTTGGGGGTGTTTATCGATGAATCACTCACATTCAAGTATCACGCTACGATGGCAGCTGCCAAAGCAAACAGGTTTCTGGAAAGCCTGAATTTCCTACAACAATGGTCCTGTGGTATCCCCGCATACATCGCCCACCACCTGGCAATGACAGCGATCCTTCCCGCAATGTTTTGGGCATCACCAGCATGGTGGACTGGAACTCCTGGGGTAGTCGATACGCTCAAGGTGGTATTCAATGCTGTTGCCCGATGGATTACTGGCCTTCCGCTCAATACCAGAACAACAAATCATACCACTTTTGCTTACCTACCACCGATGGAGACATACCTCGACTACCTATCACTACGATAGGCAATCCGGCTACACTTTTTCCCAACTCACCACGCCCTCGGACCTCCACGAGAACAACCGAATACCCACGCCAACCTTCCTGGACTGCACCGCCTATACAACCTCAGTAAAGACCTTGTACTGGGCAAGTTGGAGGACCGGACAGCAACCACAACCACAGGAGGAGTGGCGAAGACTGTTTCTCCAAACCCCGACAAAACGACAAAACCACAACAGCTGCACGAAAAATGGCTACAAACACTCGCAGACCATACAGTTGTCATGAATACGGACGGTTCTAAACTCACCAACGGTGCAGTTGGCAGTGGAAGTGCAGTCAACCACTACGGCGACCAGCAACTCCACCGGTTCACCTCGGGAAAATGTTATCTCGGTAGTAGGGCTGAGATGTTCGATGCTGAACTCCATGCTGTACAGGAAGCAGTCTCCACCCTGCTCACTACCACACTGCCACATTCTACGATATTCATCTGCATCGACAACCAGGCCGCAATCAACACCCATCACTTCAACAAGCATAACCATGAATATGCATGACGGACACTGGAAATCATTGAAAAAGTCCAACTCCTGGACTGGCAGATCTCCACTGTGTGGTGCCCCTCCCACTGTGGTATACGTGGGAATCAATGGGCTGATACACTGGCCAAACTGGGAGCATACTCCACCACACCATGCCAATTTGCACTGACCATGAAGAACTGGCTGCAAACCCAGGCACGTGCTGAATTTCTTCGAAGATGGAAGACCGAACTACCTCTCTTGAAACCTTCTTTCAAATTCCCTTACCATCTACACGATGTCGACTGGGCTGATACACGAGCATTGTGGCGAATGTTTTGCAACAGCTCACCCACCGACACCCCACCGAATATCGATGCAGGGCCATGCCCATGCGGCTCTGCCCCATACACCTCACTCCACCTCCTACGCGACTGTCCAATGCTAGCAGTCGAACACACAACCCTGCTCTCTTCGGTGGTCGGTGATATACAATCACCAGACTTCCTCCTAGCTCCTGAAAACTCGTTGCCATTGTGCTGCATCCTGCGCGCCACTGGGCTAGGACACTCAGCACACCTCTGTCTCGATGAAAACCAAACCACCACCAATAGCACCAACGACTCCGATTCTGACTCCCTGGAACCAGACTTTGGTGCGTTCGAAACCTGATTTGACAAAGAAAGATGGAGGAGGATAGACGGGAGGTTGTGCTCTTTCTTCACTGGAACGTTGCAGATGCTCTTTATGTTGTGATCTTGATCTGCTGTTTGTTTGTTTTGTGTTGTTTTGTGATTTTGGGCGGCTTTGGAAAGATGGGAACCCCATGGGGGTGGTATGGCGAGGTGGAGTGTACATAGCCTGTAGTGCTGAACGCAATACATCAGGGAAAAAAAAATTGCGTCCTTAGTGTCCAGACGCACTAGACGCTGTGGATGGTTCACAGGCAACCTGCTTAACTCGTACGCAGATCGCCACGGCACTGTGCGTCCGGGCGCAGCACGCCACAGCATCTGCTTTCCGGATGGAGCGTGGCAGGACATTTTCCTGCTGGACTCAGCCTGTAATAGCAGGGTCAGGCTAGGCTCCCAACAGAGGACAAGGACAAGGACAGGAACGGCGCGCGGTGGCAGCCAAGGACGGGACAGGACAAGAGCGTTGACAAGATGCTTCTATTCGAGAACAGGGACAAACAAGTTGTTGCGTGAGGAAGGAAAGAAAGAAAGAAGTTGGCAACAGCTCCTTTTAAGGATATCCATCACCCGCTCGGCGTCACTCCACATTCCTTCCTCCCGCATTCCAGACGGGGCCAAGGGTCAAGGCCTAGTAGCTGGCACGCGCCATGACAGTAGCCTCCCCTTAGGCCCGAGTTCCCACGAGGGCAGCCTGTACAGTTGCCGGCCGCTCTGGGTAGCGTCCGTGGTAAATTTCCACTGCTTTCACCTCGACAAGGTTTTCCTTGGGTTCCCATGTTGGGTCCGTAAACCCCCTCCACTTAACCAAATACTGCAACCGTCCTCTCGTCCTCCTACTGTGCAGAATCTCTTCTACCTCCCACTCTTCTTCGCCCTCAACGATTACCGGTAGGGGTGGCGGGTTCACCTGACCCATGAGGGGGTCATCTGCAGCGGCATGTAGGAGTGACACTGGAAAGGTTCGGTGTTTTTGTATGGTCTCAGGTATGTCAAACTCATAGGCGTGGGTCCCTATGGTTCGGACAACATGATAGGGTCCGTGGTGTTTATTTTCCAACTTCCGGCTTGGGCGTGCAGTTCGCCAGTTTCTTCCATCAACCCAAACCAAATCGCCTGGTTGGAAAGCGGACGCGGGCATGCAGTGGCGGTCAGCACCGTCTGCCTGCAGCATCTGGGTGAATCGCATCTCCGCCCTGGCAACTTCGTGGATGCATTCCAGTCGTTCAGCTGCCGTCTGAGCTTCCCTCTCCTCGGGGGCATCCACTTGTATATCTAACTCGAAGTCATAACGCGGATGGTACCCAAGGTTGGCAAAGAACGGCGACAGCGAGGTGGTGTCGGATATCTGGTTGTTGCCTGCGAATTCCGCCAGAAACAGATAGTCCACCCAATCGTCCTGCAGATAGGTGACATAAGCCCTCAGGTGTTGTTCCACCACTGCGTTCACCCGTTCGGTTTGTCTATCAGTGTGAGGATGGAAAGCGGTAGACAGGCGTGGATCAATCTTAAGACCAGAACAGAGGTGCTTCCAGAAGCGGGATGCGAATTGGGGCCCTCTATCGGATACGATCGTCTCCGGTAGTCCGTGGTAGCGGAAGATCCTATCGCAAAAGAGGTCCACCAATCCTTCCACGGTAATCGTAGTCATACAGGGGGTAAGGAGCCTCTGTTTGGTCAGGCGATCGACCACCACGCACATTGCATCGAATCCTTTTGATCGCAGTAGGCCGGTAACAAAGTCCACCGAGATGTGTTACCATGGCCGTTCCGGTACCGACAACAGTTGTAGGACTCCATACGGCGCGTGGCAGGTAGACTTTGTTCGGCAACAGACATGGCAGTTCTGTACGTAACGATCGACATCCTTCCTCATTGACGGCCAGTAGTACCTTCTTGTGAGCAATTCGAGCGTTTTGGCATGTCCTGGATGACCCACGATGGGAGGGTCATGATGGTCCTGCAGTAGTCGCAGCCGAAGCAGTACATGGTCTAGTACGTAGATGCAATCCTGGTAGATCAACCTGCCATCTCTTTCCTTGCAGTCAGCTAACGATATTTCTTTGCAATGCCTGGCACCGCTCCGGAGCAATCCCAGTATCCGCTCTGGAAATGGGTCGGCTTGGTAGGCTTCGGCGAGCAAGGTGAATATCCGTCCAGCGTCCGGAACGTCGATCCGTTCGGGACCCGGAACATCCATCCGTCTGGCGTCCGGCTGTTTGGCGTCCAGCTGTCCAGCGTCCGGTTGTCCGGCGTCTGGCTGTCCGGCATCGGGCGCGTCGTTTGCCATCAAGCTTAAGCAATTGGCGACGTCCAGCGTGTCCGGCCGTTCGGCTTCCGAAACCCCGATCCGTCCGGCGTCAGGCAGATAGATCAGGTTCTGAGGTTTCAAAACGGCGTGCCGGTTGGTTAGGAGTCTTTTATCCCCCTCCTTAGGGAGATCTCCTGATCTCCGAGTCAATGCATCCGGCTTGGCGCCAGCCTTTCCTGGTCGATAAACGATCCTGAAGTCGAAACGGAAAAGGCATTCGGACCATCTGGCCTGTCGACAGTTCAAAAGTTTTGTACTTATAAAGTATTCCAAGTTTTTATGGTCGCTCAAAACCTGGATCGGGTGGCGCGAACGCTCCAAGTGGGGCCTCCATTCCTGGAAAGGCCGGACGATTGCCAAGAGTTCTTTGTCGTAGATTTCATAATTGCATTCCGTAGGGCAGTGCTTTTTGGAGTAAAAGGCCACTGGATGCAGAACCCCGTCGTCGAGGTACTGGGAGAGAATGCTGGGCGAGACATAGTCCATGTCAAGATCCTGCCTTGACTACTCCGTGCTGCTCGACAGGTAACGTAGGCTCGGTTCTTCGGGGCAAGCTCGTGATCACACTTCCGGTGTACTCACACTCCGCTCATAGTCACACTTCCGGCGTACTCACGGGCCGCTTGTAGTCACACTTCCGGCGTACTCACGGGCCACTCGTAGTCACGCTTTCGGCGTATTCACGCGCCGCTCGTAGTCACACTTTCGGCGTACTCACCCGCCGCTCGTAGTCACACTTTCGGCGTACTCACGCGCCACTCGTAGTTACCCTTGCGGCGTACTCATGCGCCGCTCGTAGTCACAATTGCAGCGTATTCACGTGCCGCTCGTCGTCTCGCGGTATCCCTCACGCCCGCCGTGGTCTCGTCGCGGTCCTCTCATACGCCTTGGGTGGGCTTGTTGTTCTCGTGGTATCCGTCACGCCTGGCGTGGTCTCGTCGCGGTCTTCTCACGTGCCTTGCGTGGGCTCATTGTTCTCGCGGTATCCGTCACGCCTGTCGTGGTCTCGTTGTTCTCATCGGGGTGGTGGTCGCAGTGCCGGTTCACGGGTAGAGAGAGGTAGGTCTGTGGAGAGAGATAATATGCAACTTCAATCTATTGTGTTCAGCACTACAGGCTATGTACGCTCCATCTCACCATACCGCCCCCATGGGGTTCCCATCTTTCCAAAGCCACCTAAAATCACAAAACAAAACAAAACAAACAAATAGCAAATCAACATTACAACATAAAGAGCATCTGCGACGTTCCAGGGAAGAAAGAGCACAACATCCCATCTCTCCTCCTCCCCCCTTCGTTGTCAAGTCAGGTTTCGAATGCACCAAAGTCTGGCTCTGGGGAGTCAGAGCCCGAGTCATTGGTGCTATATGTGGTGGTATGATCTCCGTCAAGACAGAAGTGTGCTGAGTGTCCTAGCCCGGTGGCGCACAGGAAGCGCTGCAATGGCAACGAGTTTTCAGGTGCCAGCATAAAGTCTGGGGACTGTATATTACCGACTGCCGAGGAGACGAGGGTTGTGCGTTCGACTGCCAGCAGTGGACAGTCACGTAGGAGGTGGAGCGAGGTGCATGGGGCCGATCCACATGGGCATGGCCCTTCATCGATATTCGGTGGGGTGTCAGTGGGTAAGCGGTTGCAGAACACTTGCCACACCGCTTGTGTATCAGCCCAGTCGACATTGCATAGATGGTCAGGAAATTTGAAAGAAGGTTTCAACAGAGGGAGCTTGGTCTTCCATCGTCGAAAATATTCAGTGCGCGCCTAGGTTTGCAGCCAGGTCTTTGTGGTAAGTGCAAATTGGCATGGTGTGGTGGAGGATGCTCCCAGTTTGGCCCGTGTATCAGCCCGTTCATTCCCACGTATACCACAGTGGCAGGGACACCACACAGTGGTGATCTGCCAGCCTAGGAGTTGGAGTTTTTCAATGATTTCCTGCGTCCGTCGTGCATATTCGTGGTTATACTTGTTGGAGTGAAGGGTGTCGATCACGGCCTGGTTGTCGATGCAGATGAATACCGTAGAGTGTGGCAGAGTGGTAGTGAGCAGGGTGGAGACTGCTTCCTGTACAGCATGTAGTTCGGCGCCGAACACCTCAGCCCTACTACCGAGATGACATTTTCCCGAGGTGAACCTGTGGAGTTGCTGGTCGCCGCAGTGGTAGACTGCCCATCCACAGCCAACTGCACCGTTGGCGAGCTTGGAACCGTCCGTATACATGACAACCGTATGGTCTGCCAGTGTTTGTATCCATTTTTCATGGAGTTGTTGTGGTTTTGTCGTTTTGTCGGGGTTTGGAGAAACGGTCTTCGCCACTCCTCCCGTGGTTGTGGTTGCTGTCCGGTCCTCCAACTAGCCCAGTATAAGGTCTTTACTGAGGTTGTATAGGCGGTGTAGTCCCGGAAGGTTGGCGTGGGTATTCGGTTGTTCTCGTGGAGGTCCAAAGGTGTGGTGAGTTGGGAGAAAGTGTAGTCGGATCGCGTATCGTAGCGATAGGTAATATAGGTATGTCTCCATCGGTGGTAGGTGAGCAAGAGTGATCAGATTTGTCGTTCTGGTATTGTGCGGAAGGCCTGTAATCCATCAGGCCACAGCATTGTATGCCACTTTGAGCGTTGCGACTACCCCGTGGGTTCCAGTCCACCATGATGTTCCCTCTGTGGAATCACAGCTTGCCCGCAAGACTGATACAGTTTCTCCATCTAATATCATGACTCGATCGCCGCGCCCAAGGAAAACACGTGATCGCACTCGGCCGCCTCGCGGCCCACAGTCTACTGGCGGCAACAGGAGAAAGGACGCGCAAGCAGTAACAGTAAAGGAAAGGAAGACTGTCGTACAACTTAATCTAGGGAAAACAATACTCGTAACGAACATGGGAGAAGGACGTGCAAGCTCAATCAATTGGAGACAACAAACGTAGCGGACAGGAGAAAGGACGCACAAGCTGTAAAGGTAAGGAACAGGCAACAGGACGTGCAAGCTTCATCAACATTAGACAACAAACGTAGCGGACAGGACAATGGACGTGCAAGCAACATAACGGAGACGAAGGAGAGAGGTCTAGACCGGCCAGAGGTCGGGGATATCGCTACCGGAGCGATATGGCGGAGATCGGTCGAGGCGCCTAAGCGCAGAGGATGACCGCGGCTGCGGCAGCGGAAACGAGGACGAGCCACAGGGCGACAAGGGTGAGAGTGGCACCGGCGCCGGCGCCAAGGAGCCTGTCACGCCAGGTTCGTGACAGTATGTCCCCTGTCCAGACCAAAGCTCCAGCGAGGTCATGTCGGGTCGTCAGGGTCCGGTGGCGGATGGGGGTGTGGTAGATGAGGACAGGCCGGCTAGCCTGCTGCTGGGCTTGGAGTTGTTCGTTCAGTCGCTGTTGTTCGTTGATGATGGCTCACAGGGTGTTGGTCATCTGCTGGAGTTGCGGTTAATCCGCGTAGTGGAACTCATTCATCCGCTGGGCGAGCGTCCGGTGTACGACGTGATTGCGGCGGGCGTCCCAGGTGGTTGTTTGATGTATCATGGTGACGATTTCCCCCAGGAGGGCGAGTTGCTCGTCCTGTACTGCCGCAGTCGCGTCCATGGGGTTTATGTTTTCCTGATTTTCCTGTGGTGGCGTGATGTCTGCCAAGGTTTCATGTGGGGCTGCAGCGCTGCAGCAGAGGTGTTGGTTTTCCATGTTCACGAGGAACCAGCATTCAGGGCAGACCCGCTTTCCTCGATGCCAGACCGCGCATGCTTTGACCGGGTTGATGCATCGTTCGCGGGTTACTTCGAGTAGTTCGTTAGGGTGTTGGAGTGGGCAGTCGCTGTTTGACGCTCGGCGGCGGCTGCTTCGGCGTGGGTAGTAGTTGTTGACCTTGCTCTGGCGGTGGGTGTTGCAGTAGTCATCGTAGCAGGCCGTCCACAGTGCAGGGATGCATGGTTGTTGGTACGGGGCTGTCCTGCGGTGGACAGCGGGGGCCAAGGTGCGGCTGGAGGGGCGCCCCATCCGTCGGTCGTGGTGGCGGCAATACCCCAGTCATTGTTGGGTTAGTTGGTGGGTAGTTCAGTTTGTTCGTTATTGGCGGAGGTTCTGATGGGAAACTCGGAGGTGCGGCTACGGCAAGCGAAGGTCCAGCCTTCATTGGTGTCGACAGTGGCGGTGGTGGACATATCGGGTTTTTAGAGTTGGGGTGCAGGTTTCTCAGGGTATTCCTCATGAAACTGGCGGACGAGGTCGGGTGAGTTCTCAAAGTTGCGGGCGGGATACCAGGTACGAGCGGGGTCGTGGAAACCGGTCCACTTGACTCAATACTGGATCTGGTTTCTATGGCGTTGGGAGTCAAGGATTTTCTCTACTTCCCACTCTTGCTGTTCTTCGATGACCACAGGTGGTGGCAGTGTTTGTTGGTGTCCCGGGATGGGTTCGGTGCTGGCTGTGGGTTCGAGGAGGCTGATGTGGAAAACTGGGTGGATCCTGACAGTGGCCGGTAGGTCCAGTTTATATGCTCTTGAGCCTACCTTCTCGAGGATGGTGTACGGGCCTATCTGTTTGTGGTCCAGTTTCTTCAATGGTCGGGTTGTCCAGATGTGTTTCCGTCGTAGCCAGACCCTGTCGCCTGGGTTCAGTACCGGGTCCGGATGACGTGCTTTGTTGGCTTGCTCTGCTTGAGACATTTGGGCTTCCTTGATCTCTGCTCGAAGTTCTTCATGCAACCTTCTTAATGCCGCGACATATTCCGACACTTCCGGGGTCTCCTTGTTCCGGGTGCCGAGGTCTGGCAGGAAACGAGGGTGATATCCATAGTTGGCAGAGAAGGGGGTTATTTTTGTGGTTCCGGTTTGTGTGTTGTTTTAACAGAATTCGGCAATTGGCAACAACCTTTCCCAGTCGTCCTGTTGGTAGTTGCAGTATGCCCGGAGATACTACTCGAGGGTGGCATTGGCACTTTCCATTCGTCCGTCCGTTTGTGGGTGGAAGGCTGTGCTGAGGTTGCGTGATATCCCGAGTGCTTCCGTTACTCGTCTCCAGAAGTCTGAGGTTAACAGTGACCCTCTGTCTGATACAATACTGCTTGGCAGTCCGTGGGGTCTTATTACCTGTCGGAGGAAGAGGTCTGCCAGGTCTTCGGGGTTCATGGTGCCCTGGCAGGTGACGAAATGTCCCATCTTTGTGAGGCGGTCGATTATTACCCATAATGCGTCTTTTCCATTGCTCATCGGCAGCGCGGTGATAAAGTCCGTTGATATCGTGTCCCATGTCCAATGTGGGAGTTCGAGTGGCTTTAGCAATCCAAATGGCGCGTGTCGGATTGGCTTGATGCGATAGCAGGTGTCACAGTGGTCGACGTATCTGTAGATGTACTTTCGTTGCCCTGGCCAGTAGAAGCTTCAGCTAACTAGTTCCAGGGTTCTTGCTCGGCCCGGGTGTTCTGCGGCTTGCGCATTATGGTGGTCTCTTAATATGCGTAGTTGCAGTGTGTCATCGTCCACGATCGATATGAGGCCATCATACATTAGCAACCCGCTGTTTTCCTCGCATAACCCTAGCGCGATCTTTCCGTCGCGGGTGGTCCCGCTCGCCTTTTTCCTCCAGATTTGTTGGATCTCTTTATCTGCTGCGCTTAGTGTCCGGATTTCATTCAGGAGTTTCTTGTCTATCTCGAGGTTGATAGTTTCTGTTGTATTGGCATGGAGTGCTTCGAACGCTTCTTCGGGTAACAGGATTCAGCCGTGGTTCTGCCGATGCTTTATATCCGCTTCCCAGGGAGAGTCTCCTGACTCTCTAGAGAGGATGTCTGGCTTGCCGGCCAATTTCCCGGGTCGATACTTGATCACGAAGTCATAGTTAGCTAATCGCTCACCCCACCGGGCTTGTCGCAAATTGAGGTCTTTTTTTCTTTTCCAGTATTCGAGGTTTTTGTGGTCGGTGAGGATCGTGATTTTTAGTCCCGTTGTTTTACAATAGGTATCCCATTTTCGTAGTGCGTTGACTATCGCCAGTAACTCCTTATCGTGGATGTAGTAATTGTGCTCCGGGTCTTTGAGTTTCCTTGAGTAGTATGCTACAGGGTGCAGGATTCCCTTTTCGTCGGGTTGTGAGCAGATTGCTCCTATGGCGTAGTTGGAGGCGTCTGTTCGATGGTGACGGGTTGTTCCGGATCGAAGTGTTGTAGTATTGGTTCCGCGATCATTGCTTTCTTGAGCGTCTCAAATCCCTCTTGTTGTTTATCTGAGGGGTCGCGAGAAACATGTCCATTCTAAAGAGGGGAGCACCAGACACTTATACAAGTGTCCGTGTGCTAGCGCTAGTGTGTGACTGTCTATCTACAGAAGCCCTTAGGGCAGACATCTGCTAAGTCCCACAAACTCTAGAAGCCATGCTAGTGGCCATGCTAGCCACTCTAGGCGTGGCGTCCACGACGCCCGGAATCCTCCTCCTACAACCACTTCCCTCTCAATAAAACAAGTGCCGCCCCTAAACAAAAAAAACAAAAAGCAACAACAAAAACAAAA
>Ga0307512_10007621_pt1 | contig 10680 bp, 5 predicted proteins | sample 14_EM_MG_FD_200267 | JGI IMG/M metagenome (GOLD analysis project Ga0307512, IMG submission 200267) | Populus trichocarpa ectomycorrhiza microbial communities from riparian zone in the Pacific Northwest, United States - 14_EM | ecosystem: Host-associated > Plants > Roots > Unclassified | place... | reverse complement strand
TGCCCTGTTGGAGATCTTTTGGATATTTCACAACGCCTTAAGACAGCAAGTGAGGTGAATGCAGCTATCCTTACAAGCCAGAGTCATGAAAAAGGTTTGCGGATGTCTATTTCTTTTCTTTTATTTCTTAATTTTTTAATTTTTTTTATATGTCCGCGTGTTTGTGTTAATAGAAATAAATGTTCCTGTGTGCTTGGGTGATGTCTGCTTCTCTTTGTTTTTATTTGGTTCTTATGTCCCAAAAGAAAAAAAAGAGAAGAAGAAATCAAGCACCTTTGTATTGTACATTTTCATTGCCATGCTACCAGCTATGTCATGGTAACCCAATCAATTATTATTCTTGACACGTCTTCTGGACACCCACTACCATTCATCACAAACATCATACACAAGCTTCCACTCTTAAAGTTGTGTAAAGAGATGCTCACCTCCCAGGCATGTCAATTAGATAATGGTGTAAAATGGGCTTCAGTTACTGTAACAACATCCTTTGTGTCAGAAAGAACCTTTTATTTTTGGGTATACCATTTGGACATTGCTGATTTAAGGACCCACATAAATTGTGCTTGATCTTCTCAGTAGCACTAAAAGCCTTGTACATCATTGGTTCTCACGTAAAATGTGGCCATTTTGTTCTTTCCTTTGGAGGGGATTACACGGAATATTGGGAAGGGCAAGAGCTTGCATCTAAAGGGCATCTGCAAATTTTATTCCTTTAGGTCACATCATTTGCTGTGAGTTAGACACGTTTATTTTCTTTTACAACATTTGCTGAATTCTTAACGAGATAATGACTAAGCAATGAGATGCAAGCTCCTATTTTGGATACTGTTCTTTGTCCTCTCCTTTCTCTGTTTGCTTTACTGTGCTTGTGTACTTGAGTTGATTATCTTGCACTATCTTTATTATAAGAAGAATTAATTATGCTGTCCTTTTTTTATTTTTATGAATTGACATAATCACAGATCCAAAGCTTCCAAGCTTGTTAAAAATGTTGCTATGGGCTCAGAACCAACTTGATGAGAAAGCTGCATATCCTCGAATAAAGAATTTATCTACTGCCATGCTCGAAGACCCTGCAGTTTGAGCTGCTCGCAAGTTCTCGTGGAAGAATTCGCTTGGTCAAGATTGCACATGCAGAAACTGGATGATGGAAGGACAAAATGTCTGTGCTTCTATTACAATGACTTTAGGCAGTCAGTGATCTGTTGGATGCTACTGTTTTACAATTTGTTCGTTGTTCATTCTCCTCTATTCTAAATCCTTGCACAGTAGATATGTTTACACGATTTGCCTTCTTTAAAGATGTGGATTATGGCATCATATCCAAAATCATAATGGCATAAGTAATTTCAAGGCTATGACCAAACTTTGAAAATGTTGCCCTGTTGCTACCCCCCACTATCTTACACAATAAATTCAAGGCCATGACGCATTCCCCCTTGCCTGGTTTGTTCTCCGGGATAAATGACTAGCAGGGCATCTACTGGAATGATGCTTTCTGCTATTCAGCAGCCCAACTGCTGAAGACCAGACAGCGAAGACAAAAAATTTAAAGCAAACGAACAAAAGGGGAGAGGCAGGGATCCGAGAAAATACCAAACTGAAATAAGATTAAAATATATATTTTAAGGAAAGCTAAGAAACTGCTGCTTTTCTACACAACTTCTTGAAAGCCGCTGATTAAATGAAATCTAGAGAACAAACTGAAATAAATAAAAGAAACCAACACCACCCTGTCCCCAAGTACACCACTCTTCAAGGTTCTACCCACAGAACGTAAACCCACAGCATTTCTTTGCTATCCTGAATGGTGTTTTTACCATGTTTGACTGCATATCCACTTGCACCCAAATTGCAACAGCCATCATCAAAATTGAGAGCATAACTTGAAGGATCATACTGGAACTTGAATTGCTTCTTCCCACCATTCCTTTTCACAGCCTTCCTCACTGCTGCCCTGAGCCTCCAGAAAAGGGTCATGCATTGCTTCTTGCTGTATCTATTCACACATCCAAGGCTTCCAATCAAGCCCATGTCAACCAACAAGCAGAGAGTCTCAATTCTCAACTTCAATTATCAGAAAGAAAACCAATAACCCAATAACTGAAAATCTTGAAGGGGAAACAAAAGGAACTAGGAAGTTGGCTAGCAAGTATCTCTTGGCTTTATAAAGAGAGAAGAAACAAGAAAACTTGGAAAAGTGCTAGAAGAGTGGGAAAAGAGAATGACAACAAACTTAAAAAAGTAAACTTTCGAAGTAAGATGTAAAAGAATGAATGACTGGAGGAAAAACAAAAAACAAAAAAAAGCAAATCTTTTGGGTCTTTCAAAGAAGCCGCTACAGGTTCAGATGCAGTATCCACAGCCATGTGCTCTCTTTTGCATCATATTGGGATGCTCAAATTCCATCTTCTGCTATAAGAAAGAGAGAGAGAGAGAGAGAGAGAGAGAGGGAAAAGTGAAGGTTGCAGTGGGCAGAGAGCCTCTCTCCATCTCTATGGTCCTATCACTATCAGACTGTTGCTATTGTTGTAGCAGCAGCTGTATTGTTATACCAAATGTGTGCTGTGTGTGTGCCTTGGCACTTCTTGACGAATTCCTTTGTCCACATTGTGTTCTACTTTTTTTTTGGTAGTGTAATACTATTTTTACCCTATGAAGGAAGAAGAGTCAGCTAGCTATGGTAAGGGCTACTGGGTTAATGGACACTGGCTAGTAACTAGACCAAGCTCTAACAAACAAAGATTGCAATTAACTCTCAATAAAGTACTCAATAATTATGTTCCAAACTGTTTCAACTAGCTAGCTGGTTTGATTCTTAGATGAGTTTTTTTTTATTTGAATAAAGATTCTGATTTAATTTTGAGATTTAAAAGAGAAATCAATTATTCCATGTTTTTATTTTTGTATTCATCAAATATCTTTTTGTGTTTTAAAATTCAGCTTTCGGTTCTTAATTATACATTACTATTCATCTTGTAATTTGATTCATTGTATTATAAAAATTATCAATTTCGATCACATATCTTACTTTACTAAAAAAAATTTCTTTTTTAATTTTAATTATAATGTATCTTTGGACTAGTTTGTACGTCAATCAAAACTAATTTTTTAAGAATAATTTTAAAAATACTTCCGTTTGTATGACACATTCAAAAGAATTTAACCTATGAATTTTTTAAAAAGAGTTAACCTTCTTAACCATTAACAACTTTATAGGTTGTGATCATTGAAGGTTGTTACATGTATTTGGAAAGTTTTTATTTATATTGATGATATTTGGAGTTAAGAACCAATCCCAACCCTAATATCTAAGTTGTTGGTATTTATACATTAAGGTAGTGTTTAAGATGGTGATAAAAATTAATTTTCAAAGTGTTTTTTTGCTTGATAATGTATTAAAATAAGATTTTTTTTATTTTTTAAAAATTATTTTTTATATTAGTATATTAAAACGATTTAAGAATACTAAAAAAAAATTAATTTAAAACAGTAAAAATTCAAAATTTCTGAAAAGTTCAGCTGACTGCGCTAGAAAAAGTGGGCTCTCCAATGATCCTACAAATCAATCCCATCTTTTTTTTCTCCTCCCAAGTGCTTTGTCTGTAATACAAGACAATGTGGGAAGAAGGTGGTTCTCCTGACTGCCTCCTGGATTTCTACCTTCTATCCATTTGTTTTCTTCTCCAAAGTCTCTCTGCCTTTTCATATTCTCATTAAATTCCCTTTTGTCTCACTCTATAGTTCCCTTCTATCATTTAGCCAGGGCCCGAGTGCCTCAGTGCCCTTTCTCTTGCCTTCTGTGCCTCGGTCCAAACTCCTACCCTAGCCTACCAATGGAGCTTGTGGACCCATTTCCAGATGAGTTGTCATTCTGTGCCACCAAAGCAAAGCTTGTCTTAAACATTGGAAACTCCCTCTCGACCCTCCACACCATTTTATCTCTCCCCTTTCCTATTTTGATGTGGGTTACATGGGCTCTACTCTTGAAGTGGGCCCATCTTATCCTGAGGCTAGGCCATATGGTACTGGTAGCCTGCAATAGATAGCATAACAGGCCCAGATCAATCTACCACCTAAGATTCGACACAATCCCTTTTGTCAGTCCATTTGTCAAGACTCTCTCGAGGCTATTAGCTGGATCTCACAATATTTCCACGCAAAGTTTGTTCTCATTCCCAATTTGATAGTGCTTGTTCATGTGCCTTTACAGATTCTTCTTCCACTGCTACAAACTTATATTCTCATTTCTGGCATCGTTCGTACATTTGACCCTTTCTGTTGTTGAACGTTTGGAGCTCAGCATAACTCGTTTTCGAAGCTCACTCTCTGCAAGTCCACTATGTACAATTATTGTAGTTCATTCACGTATGCTGTGATGCATGCCACGTTATCAAACTCCATCATCCCTTCAATATCAAACATCTCCATGACATAGATTCTACAATATCAATTTTTTTAAATGGTATATTTTATTAAAATAACATCGTTTTTATAAAAATAATTGACTTGCGAGTAAGCTCGATAATCAGATTTTTTTTAATCAATCATAGAAATGAATCCGATATCTATGCTTTATTATGTGCCCTCTCTATGAAGGAAAACAAGAACAAGTAGAATTTCTTGCGATCAAAGAGAGAACACCAAGTTACAAGAGAAGAGGCATCCCATTTTCACAGAAACTGCTCAAAACAACTTCTTATATTTTATGATCACATGCTCTATTGCCGCCCTTGAATGTACAAAGATAAAGAGAAGATAAAGATGTGATCCCAGAAGATAACATCTTATTATAAAACTAACTACTTGATAAACATGAGTAAAAAGGGTCATTTCTTGATAATCAGACCTAATGCCTAGAGCCGAATTTGTGTTGGCCTAGTGAGAGCAAGAGTGTGAGATTCGAGATTTCTAGTATCATGCGGTAGTATCTCATATGGATTTGCTCCCTATTCCTTTTTTTGGGTGCCTTTTCACTGTGGATACATGGGTACATGCCTGCATGTATATAATATATATTTCTCCATGTGTCTTTCATCCTTTGGACCACTTCTACATTAGCATTCAAGAGTTTAAAACATAGGGTTTTTCATTACAAGGATGATCATTTCAAATCAAAATTTTGACATGCTTTCTTGATTAGTTGACGGGTGCTTGCGTTACGTTGCGGTACACATTACTCGAGTGAGTGTGTGTGTAAAAATCATCATGATAACATGAGAACAAAATGCAAAAAGACTTAGGTAAATTAAACATAAAATTATATAATAATAAAAAAAAACCGGTGCGACTAATGCGAGCCACCATGGTAGACATTTAATCTAAAAATTAAGAGGCGAGTGAGTCTCGATTAACTTGACAAACCTGCTTTCTAAGTCATGAAGTTGAGATAATTCAGTAAAAAATTTTTTTTAAAGATAACCACAAAATCTTTTTTAAAAAAAACAATGTGCAACAACGATATTAGAAAGAAAATAAGAAGAAAAAAAGATGTCAACCCTTGTAATTTTTTAAATCCATGACCTGAGTTATCATACCAGAAGCACTATATATAAAATAATTATAAAGCGTAATCCATAAGAAATGAAACAGTTAAGGATGACTAAAAAAAAATAAATTAAAATAATGAGAGTTAAAATTGAAAGAAAAAATAAATCAAAGGGAAAAAATAAATTTTCAATTTTAGAGTTCAATTGAAAAGAATGAAAACATTAATAAAAGAAAAAAAATCAAAAGAATAATAAAAAAAACCAATACACAGTCAACTTGGATTGAAGGGTGAAATTAAAAACAATAAAATTTTTATAAAATGGTCAACAAAAATAATAAGAAATCAAAAGAATAAGGATCAAATTGAAAACAATAACACTTGATTAAAAAAGTTTGAATATGTAGAATTTTTCAACGCGTTGTTTTACATAAAAAATAGTAAATGTAAATCGAAAAACTTATGAACGCAACTAAATACATTAATTACAAACTATTTTGTAACTAAATTAAAAACAATCCGTCAACAATAAATAAAAATGTAATTGGAAAAATTAAGTGGCAAATGTAAATAAAGATATTTAATATCGCAATAAAGGTTATTTACTCAGTTGTGTTTGATGAATACATTTATAATTAAAAATCAATATGTAATAGAAATCGACATAAATATAAAATTTATTGAATAAAATAAATAAAAAATTTTATGCAGGGCTGTACATATTAAAAATATTGTAAAAAAATAAATGTTATTTATTTTTAAAAATAAACTTAATTTATATAAAATATAAAAAAATTATAAATGAATCACACTAACCTCATAAAAAAGTTAAACACACTTAATATAATTAAAAAAATAATTGCTATTTCAAAAAGGTTAAATAAGCCAAACAAATCAGGGGTATTAATCAAAACATAAATGCAGAAATGATTTTTTAAAACAAATATAAAAAATATTAATTAAAAAATAAAATAAAAATAAAAAAGAATGAGGCTAGGTGTTATGGGCCTGGTAAGCCTGGCCTAGTGCTTGGCCCACAAAGGCAGGCCCATGCACGCGGACCTGCAAGTCTAGGCCCATACACCCATGCCTCTTTTTTTTTTCTAAAGTTAATAGGACAGCCATTATTTTAAAAAAAAAATAGATAACACTTCATCTATAATTGCCCTGAATTCGACCATTGTGATGATCGAAAAACAATGCCTTTTTTTTCTAACAAAAAAAACTATTTTCAACCCATTTTTGATCCAAAACACCTTTAAAACCTTGTTTAATCAATTTATGACCTTAAAAAACCGCCCCAAAACCCACAATCAATCTAATCTTAACTCCCTTCATCATACGAGACCATTTGACGTAAAACTCGATCATTTTAGTTACCGAAATCGTCGTCAATGATAACGTTCTCTCTCTCAGATGGAATCTAGCGACCCCCCTCTCATCTCCACTGAAAAAGAACTAAAAAAAAGAGAAAATTTTGGTATGGTACAAAAATATAATATTTAAAAATTATAGGGACCGATTACGTAATAGTTTAAAAGGATGGGGGACTAAGATAAATTTTTCAAATAAATTGTAGAGCCGTCACCTATATTAGCCGTATTTTTCACTTAATCCCTCTTTCTTTGAATTCAGCCCTCACAGAAAAAATACCTGCTCCAATTTGAGCTAAAAAAGGCTTAATTGTGCACAAAAAAAAAAAGAAGAAGTTTAGTGATCAAATTAAAATGTTTTAAAAATTTCACTATTATAATCTATAATAAATTATGATGAGAGAATGAATAAAAAAAAAATGCAGTATAAAAAGCCACACACTTTGTATATTTTGTTAATTTATTGTATCTGGGATCATGTATGTTAGCTAACTTCATTGGTTAAATTATTAAATATAATTATTTTGCAAAATTTTGATATAAAAGTTCAGTCACACTTCGAAACAACATGGATTACAAAAATAGCTGTGAATATTTATCACATGTACAGACGATTAGCTAGTTAGATCTAAGTTGATAACAGAGACAAAAAAATAAAAAAAATTAAGGGAAGAACTTGGCATTGCGAAGCTCTACAATCCCAAGTCCAAGGTATGGCCTCTTTGTTCCTTTTCTATTGGCATAAGAAAAGATATTAAGATTTATTTTTATATCAACATATTAAAATATAAAAAAATAATTAATTTAAAAAAACTCAAAAAATTACAAAACTGAAGTTCAACGACATCGCAAAAAACTCTCATAATCTCAATATCGACCATGGCCGAAGATGAGTACACAGAATGCTAGTGCTGCCTTTTGAAAGAACATAGGGTCTTTTATTCAGGTAGGATTTTTTCAAGTTCCACGATCGTGTTCTCCCTATATTTTTGCTTCGATTTCTCAGCAAAACCTTTCTCGTAATCCAAATATGACAAAGCAAGAGACAATGACCCACCAAATTGTTCCCTCACACCAAATCGGGCCTTGATTTTTTGGTCATCAACTAGGTATAGTCCTAGAATTTTGCTCCATTCTTAACATTAGCTACCCTCCATGCATAATCCTTAGTCGATGCAACAACCCCTTTGTTGTGTTCTCCGCTGGTTTCTTTATATGTTCCATTTTTGTCTACATAATAATTCCCATTTCACCTAAAGATCAATTAAAATCATATAGGAACCATACTAGAACTACCACCTCATCTTTGCCAGTTCTTCAATGGGTTCACTTCCTTCTCCTCCCCAAAAAACAACACCATCTTCATCGCCGGAATCTTCTCCTTCTAGCTATAGGGTCTATGCCTCATTCTGCCACAAGAACGTTTCCAATTGGATAGAATGTTACAATCCATCAAATAACACATGGAGTTATGTTAGCTCAGTTCCTAACCTGATTGAAAACCATGTCTTGAAAGGTTTTGCAATGGTTACATTAGGCGATTCAATTTACATAATTGGAGGATTATTATGTCGCAGGGTGCAAGCTCCTAACAGTATCGATGAGTCTGACGAATTTATCGACGTCGGTATTGAGGTGCTACCATCGGTTCTTCGCTACAATGTTTGTTCTAACCAATGGTCTCAAAGTGCACCCTTAGGCGAGCCACGGTACGATTTTGCTTGTGCTATATGCGAGAATAAAATTTACGTGGCAGGAGGCAAGTCCAGTTTGGCAAGTAGAAGGGGAATTTCTTGTGCCGAGGTATATGATCCAACCCTTAATGCGTGGAGCCCTCTGCCGAGTATGAGCACATTGAGGTACAAAAGTGTAGGTGTGACGTGGCGAGGTAAAATCCATGTGGTAGGGGGGTTTGCCATGAGAAGGGACTCCGATAAGACGGTGCCGTTTATAACCGAAAGGAGCTCCGCTGAAGTGTACGATCCCCGAACAGGAAAGTGGGATCTAGTGGCAGGAATGTGGCAATTAGATGTGCCTCCTAATCAAATTGTGGAAGTTGACGGGAGCCTGTTTAGCTCCGGTGATTGCTTCAAAGCATGGAAAGGTTACATTGAAGCCTATGATGGGAAGCTCAATATATGGAATGTTGTTGATGGATCACATTTGCAAACTCTCAACTCACCAATTTCACCTTCAGATGACAACAATGAAAATTGGCCACCAACCCAACGAATATACCTCACTATGGCACCAATTGGGACTCGATTATTTTTCCTGGCAGGCTATAGGAAGGCTGGGGAATCGTCACGTATAATGTCCACGGCCCTTATTTTTGACACTACAGCAACTAGACGTGCATGGGCGAGCTCTGAGCCCATGGAAGAGGAGGGGGTGAAGGAACTTTGTAGCCATTGTTGCGTAGTTAGAATTTCTGAAACGACAGTAGCAAGTGAAGTGACAATCTAATGCTAGTCATGCTTGTATTACATGAAAGCCGAATCGAATGTAATGCGTACACACACAACTGGAATTAATTGAATAATTCATGCACTTGCAGAAGTCCATGATACTCTTTACTTGAGTGGAAAACATCTCTGTGCTTAATCTGTCTTTGCTGGGATGCTCCACTTGTGACTCGAGTGCATGATTTTGGTTAGATTGGGATGACCAAATAAGATAAGTCTTGTACAAGTATGTGTCTTTTCTTAAGAGTTATTGATGTATGAAAAAGAGGCATTTATAGTATTAATTTAGAGAATTAGAAGCCATGCTAATCAATAGGCAGCACTTTTCCTCTCAAAGTCGTAACTCACCTAATTTTCTAACCCCAAATGGGTGTGTGGCCTTCGCCACTACAAACATGTCTACTCTATCCAAGATTCAATAGATTAAAGAGTTCCTTTTCAAAGTGCTTCACTGCTGCCAATAATTAGAAACGATCAGGTGTAGGAAATATCTACTTGAAAGAGTTATTAAATGACTCAAATAGATAACAAGATTTTATTTAAAATTATATGTATGTATGTATGCACACAAAACAATTATTTTATTTAAAATAATAAGGAGTTGAAGACTTTTACTGCTTGAAAACTCTATCCTCAACGGAAAGATAATCATGGACTCTTATAATGATATGGATCTTGACCTGTCTGTAAATATATGCTTGTAATTATCATCAAGTCACAACTTAAAAAAAAAAAAAATAGATCAGGCTAAAAAACTTTATCCCTACTTCTCTCTATTATCGAGAGAAAATAAATTTTTAGATTTTACACATTCAACAACAATATGATTATTGCTTAGAGAAAAGAAAAGCTACCATCATGAATTCATATATGTTTTTTTTAAAATTAATTACTTACAATGTGAAAAGTATGATAGTTAAATATCTAGAATTACATATTAAACTAAATTAATTTTTACATTGTTGAACCTTTCATGTTTTTCAATTTAAATATTATTGGATTAAGAAGGTTCTTTAACATAATATCAGAGTCTTGATGACCAAGCGGTTATGAGTTCGAAGCTCACAATTCTCATTTATTTGATAAAAATTAAGTAGAAAGTAATGTGGGTCTGTGCAAGTTTTAAATTCAAAAAGGCAAGTTTCAAGCCCAAAGAGCTTTCACTTGAAGGGATGTGTTAGAGAATAGTATAAATTATATCTTGGACCTTATCTACAGTTTAAGTTATTGGATTGAGATGGTTCTTTAACAATTGTTAATCCTAATTGTATGGATTCAAATTTTATTTTAGTGATTTTATTTTATTATTCCGTTGCTCATTAGAATAATAAAATAAATAAATATGTAAATA
>Ga0307512_10007620_pt1 | contig 10682 bp, 8 predicted proteins | sample 14_EM_MG_FD_200267 | JGI IMG/M metagenome (GOLD analysis project Ga0307512, IMG submission 200267) | Populus trichocarpa ectomycorrhiza microbial communities from riparian zone in the Pacific Northwest, United States - 14_EM | ecosystem: Host-associated > Plants > Roots > Unclassified | place... | reverse complement strand
TAGGTGTACCGCGGGCGGCGGGCTCGCCGCACCTCGCGACCCCGACCCACCCACCGGCATCCAGCAGAGCGCCGCCCAAGCCCAGCGCAGCGGAACCGCAGGTCAGAGTCATTGTCAGTGGGCGGGTGCAGGATGGACGCATGGTCAGCTCCGCACACCGGGCCCTCGACGGCTTCTCCCCCGCGACCCGCGGCTGGTTCACGGGGGCCTTCTCCGCGCCCACCGCGGCCCAGGCGGGCGCGTGGCAGGCCATCGGCGCGGGCTCGGACGTGCTGGTGGTCGCCCCCACCGGTTCCGGCAAGACCCTGGCCGCGTTCCTCGCCGCCCTGGACCAGCTGGCCTCGACGCCCCCGCCGGCCGACCCCAGGAAGCGCTGCCGCGTCCTGTACGTGTCGCCGCTGAAGGCTCTCGCGGTCGACGTCGAGCGCAACCTCCGCAGCCCCCTGACCGGCATCCGTCAGGAATCTGTCCGCCTGGGCCTGCCCGAACCCGAGGTGAAGGTGGGCATCCGCTCCGGCGACACCCCGGCCGCCGAGCGCCGAGCCCTGTCCACCCGGCCCCCGGACATCCTGATCACCACCCCGGAGTCCCTGTTCCTGATGCTGACGTCGGCCACGCGCGACGCGCTGACCGGCATCGAGACGGTCATCCTCGACGAGGTGCATGCGGTGGCGGGCACCAAGCGAGGCGCCCATCTCGCACTCTCCCTGGAGCGACTGGACGAGATCCTGCCGAAGCCGGCCCGCCGTATCGGCCTCTCGGCGACGGTCCGCCCGGTCGACGAGGTCGCGCGATACCTCTCGCCGCGCCGCAAGGCGGAGATCGTCCAGCCGAAGTCGGGCAAGGAGTTCGACCTCTCGGTCGTCGTCCCGGTCGAGGACCTGGGCGAACTCGGCGGCTCTCCGGTCGCCGACGGATCCGAGGGTACGGAGCGCCCGTCGATCTGGCCGCACGTCGAGGAGCGGATCACCGACCTCGTCCAGGCCCACCGCTCCACGATCGTGTTCGCCAACTCCCGCCGCCTCGCGGAGCGCCTGTGCAACCGGCTCAACGAGATCGCGTACGAGCGGGCCACCGGCGAACCCCTGGACGAGCACCACGCCCCGGCCGAGCTCATGGGCGGCTCGGGAGCGGCCCAGGGTGCCCCGCCCGTCATCGCCCGCGCCCACCACGGCTCGGTCTCGAAGGAGCAGCGCGCCCTCGTGGAGGAGGACCTCAAGGCAGGCCGCCTCCCCGCCGTGGTCGCGACGTCCAGCCTCGAACTGGGCATCGACATGGGCGCGGTCGACCTCGTCGTACAGGTCGAGTCCCCGCCCTCCGTCGCCTCCGGCCTGCAGCGGGTCGGCCGCGCGGGACACCAGGTGGGCGCGGTCTCCACCGGCGTGGTCTTCCCGAAGTACCGCGGCGACCTCGTCCAGGCGGCGGTGGTCACCGAGCGCATGCGCACCGGCTCCATCGAATCCCTGAAAGTCCCCGCCAACCCCCTGGACGTCCTGGCACAGCAGCTCGTGGCGATGACAGCCCTGGACACCTGGCAGGTCGACGACCTGCTCACCACGGTCCGCCGTGCCGCCCCCTTCGCCTCGCTCCCGGAGTCCGCGTTCACGGCGGTCCTCGACATGCTCGCGGGCCGCTACCCGTCCGACGCGTTCGCCGAGCTGCGCCCGCGCGTGGTGTGGGACCGCGTCGCCGGCACCATCACCGGCCGCCCCGGCGCCCAGCGCCTCGCCGTCACCTCCGGGGGCACCATCCCCGACCGTGGACTCTTCGGCGTCTTCCTCGCCGGGGCCGACCCGAAGAAGGGCGGCGGCCGGGTCGGCGAGCTCGACGAGGAGATGGTCTACGAGTCACGCGTGGGCGATGTCTTCACACTCGGTACCAGCTCCTGGCGCATCGAGGACATCACGCGCGACCGCGTCCTGGTCTCCCCCGCGCCGGGCGTACCGGGCCGGCTTCCCTTCTGGAAGGGCGACCAGCTGGGCCGCCCGCTCGAACTGGGCCGCGCGGTGGGCCAGTTCCTCCGCGAGGTCGGCTCGCTGCCCAAGGACGACGCGCGCCTGCGCCTCCTCGCGGCGGGCCTGGACGTCTGGGCGGCGGACAACGTCCTGTCCTACCTCGACGAGCAGCGCGAGGCCTGCGGCCATATTCCGGACGACCGCACCATCGTCGTGGAGCGCTTCCGGGACGAGCTGGGCGACTGGCGGGTCGTCGTCCACTCCCCCTTCGGCGCCCAGGTGCACGCGCCGTGGGCGCTGGCGCTAGGCGCCAAGCTCTCCGAGCGGTACGGCATGGACGCCCAGGTCATGCACGCCGACGACGGCATCGTGCTGCGCCTGCCCGACGCCGACCTGATGAGTCTGGACCTGCTCGACCAGGAGCCGATGAAGGTCGGCACCCCCTTCAACACAGCGGCCGACGCCGACCAGGCCCCCGTAGGCGCGGCGGACGTCGTGTTCGACAAAGGCGAGGTCGACCAGGTCGTCACCGACCAGGTGGGCAGCTCCGCCCTGTTCGCGTCCCGCTTCCGCGAGTGCGCCGCCCGTGCGCTGCTGCTGCCGCGCCGCAGTCCGGGCAAGCGCACCCCGTTGTGGCAGCAACGCCAGCGCGCCTCCCAACTGCTCCAGGTGGCCAGCGAGTTCGGCTCGTTCCCGATCGTCCTGGAGGCGGTCCGCGAGTGCCTCCAGGACGTCTTCGACGTACCCGGGCTGGTCGAGCTGATGGGCGACCTGGAGTCCCGCAAGGTGCGCCTGGTCGAGGTCACCACTCCCGAGCCGTCTCCCTTCGCCCGCTCCCTCCTCTTCGGGTACGTCGCCCAGTTCCTCTACGAGGGAGACTCGCCGCTCGCCGAGCGCCGCGCCGCCGCGCTCTCCCTGGACTCGCGGCTGCTGGCCGAGCTGCTGGGCCAGGCGGAGCTGCGCGAGCTGCTCGACGCCGAGGTGCTGACCGAGCTGGAGCGGGAGCTCCAGTGGCTCACCGAGGACCGGCGCATCAAGGACGCCGAAGGCGTCGCGGACCTCCTGCGGCTTCTCGGCCCGCTCACCGATGCCGAGTTGGCAGAGCGGGGCGCCGAGCCGCAATGGGCCCAGGAGTTGGCCGGCGCCCGCCGCGCGATCAAGGTGCGTGTCGCCGGCGCCGACCACTGGGCGGCGATCGAGGACGCGGGCCGCCTGCGCGACGCCCTCGGCACGGCCCTGCCGGTCGGAGTTCCGGAAGCCTTCACGGAACCGGTGAAGGATCCGCTCGGCGATCTCCTCGCGCGCCATGCCCGAACCCACGGCCCCTTCACTTCCGCCACGGCGGCGGCCCGCTTCGGCCTGGGCGTGGCGGTCACGGACGGCGCGCTGCAGCGCCTCGCTGCGAACGGCCGTGTCGTACAAGGGGAGTTCCACCCGGCGGGCATCGGCCAGGAGTGGTGCGACGCGGCCGTGCTGCGCCGTCTGCGCCGGCGTTCCCTGGCCGCGCTGCGGCATGAGCTGGAGCCGGTGCCACCGGCCGCACTCGCCCAGTTCCTGCCCCAATGGCAGCACATCGGCAAGGGGCACGGGCTGCGCGGCATCGACGGACTGGTGCGTGCCGTCGAGCAGTTGCAGGGCGCGTCCGTGCCCGCGTCGGCCCTGGAGAAGCTGGTCCTGCCGTCCCGTGTCGCCAACTACACACCCGCGATGCTCGACGAACTCACCGCCGCCGGAGAAGTCGTCTGGGCGGGCGCCGGGGCCCTCCCCGGCAAGGACGGCTGGGTCTCCCTGTACCTGGCGGACGCGGCCCCCCTGCTCCTGCCCCCGCCGCACCCCTTGGAGCTGACGGCGCTTCACCAGTCCGCCCTGGACGCCCTTTCCGGGGGCTACGGCCTGTTCTTCCGCCAGATCGCCGACCAGGTCCGAGCGACCACCCACCCCGACGTCACCGATCCCCAACTGGCCGACGCCGTATGGGACCTGGCCTGGTCCGGACACCTCACGAACGACACGCTGGCTCCCATGCGCTCCCTGCTGGGCTCGGGCCGCACCGCGGGCTCCACGGCCCACCGCGCCAAGCGCAGCGTCCCGCGCGGGCGTTACGGCTCGCTGACCGCGGCCGCCCGCCCCGCCTCCCGCGGCGGCCCGCCGACCGTCGCCGGCCGCTGGTCCCTGCTCCCGGCGCGCGAAGCCGATCCCACAGTGCGTGCACACGCCCTGGCCCGCACCCTCCTCGACCGGCACGGCGTGGTCACCCGGGGAGCCGTCTCCGCGGAGGGCGTCGAGGGCGGCTTCTCGGCGACGTACCGCATCCTGTCCGCCTTCGAGGACAGCGGCCAGGCACGGCGCGGCTACGTGGTGGAGGGGCTCGGCGCGGCCCAGTTCGCGATGGACGGCGCGGTGGACCGCCTGCGCGCGGTGTCGAACGCCCGCGACCGCGGCGAAGCCCTGCCACCGCAGCCCTCGCCCGACGACACCCCCGACGGCTTCGCACCGGGCGGCTTCGGCCCCTCCGACGGCCAGACCCGCCAGGGATTCGACACACAGTTCAGCACTGACTTCAGCGCCGAGTTCGACACCGCCTTCGGCCCCGATTCCGACGGATCCGGCTCCGACGGCTTCGGCCCCTTCAACCCCCGTACCGCACCCCATGAATACACATCGCCCCGCGACTTCGCGTCAGCGAGCCCTCGCGGCCCGCAGACCGGCTTCGGGCACAGCCCGGCACACAACTCCGCCTTCCCCGGCCGCCGTACCCGCCCCTCCCCGGACTCCCGAGCCGTCGTCCTGGCCGCCGCCGACCCTGCCAATGCCTACGGCGCTGCGCTCCCCTGGCCGGAGCCCCCGACCGGCGCGGGGCACAAGCCGGGCCGAAAGGCGGGCTCCCTGGTGGTCCTCGTCGACGGCGAGCTGACGCTCTACATGGAGCGCGGCGGCAAGACCCTGCTGGCCTGGCCCGCCGACCCGGACGGCACCGCCACCGACGACCCACGCCTGCAAGCAGCCGCCGCGGCCCTGGCCGCAGCCGCACGGGCGGGCTCCCTCGGCACGGTCACCGTGGAGCGGGTCAACGGCGCCTCGGCCCTGACGTCCCCCATCGGCACTCTCCTGGAAGGAGCAGGCTTCATCGCAACCCCCCGGGGCCTGCGCCTACGCGCATGAATCCCCCGGCATCCCCTCCCCACGCCCACCCTCACCGACATCCGCACCCACACCCGGCGCCTGCCCCCGCCCCCATGCCACCCTTGACCCATGCCCGAAGGAGACACGGTCTGGCAGACGGCGAGACGCCTGCACGGCGCCCTCGCCGGCAAGGTGCTGACCCGCAGTGACCTCCGCGTGCCCAAGTACGCCACGGCCGATCTCACGGGCCGTACCGTCCTGGATGTCACTCCACGCGGCAAGCACCTCCTGACCCGCATCGAGGGCGGCCTGACGCTCCACTCGCACCTGAGGATGGACGGCTCCTGGAAGGTGTACGCGAACGGCCAACGCTGGACCGGCGGCCCGTCCCACCAGATCCGCGTCATCCTCGGCAACGCGGACCGCACGGCCGTCGGCTACCGCCTCCCTGTCCTCGACCTCCTGCGTACCTCCGACGAACAGCGCGCTGTCGGCCACCTCGGCCCCGACCTCCTCGGCCCGGACTGGGAGCCCGAGCGGGCCCTCGCCAACCTCCTCACCGACCCGGCCCGACCTCTCGGCGAAGCCCTGCTCGACCAGCGCAATCTCGCCGGCATCGGCAACGTCTACAAGAGCGAACTCTGCTTCCTGCTCGGCGCCACCCCGTGGCTCCCGGTCGGCGCACTGCCCGCCGACCGGGCCGCGAAGCTCCCGGAGCTCGCCAAGAAGCTCCTGGAGGCCAACCGCGACCGCCCGGTCCGCACCACGACGGGCCGCCGCGGCCAGGAGCTCTTCGTGTACGGCCGCGCACCCCGCCCCTGTCTGCGCTGCCACACCTCCGTCCGCGTGGCCGACCAGGGCGACGGCTCCCGCGAGCGCCCCACCTATTGGTGCCCGACCTGCCAGACGGGACCGGCACCGGGCACCACCCGACCCCGCGGAACTCCACGCCGTACAACTAATTGACGACCCGTCAGAAACCCTCGTACCGTCCCTATATGCCCGTCAAGGCGTACGAACTCACCGGACGCACCGCATTCGTCACCGGGGCCGCCGGCGGCATCGGCCGCGCCTCGGCCGTGCTGCTCGCCGAAGCGGGCGCCACGGTCCACTGCGCCGACCGCGACGCGGACGGCCTGCACGAGACGGCGACTCTGATCAAGGACGGCGGCGGCACCGCCCATACCCACCAGCTCGACGTCACCGACCGGACGCAGCTCAGACGGGCCGTCGAGTCCTGCGAGCGCCTGGACGTGATGGCCGCGATCGCCGGGATCATGCACAGCAGCCCGGTCCTGGAGACCCGAGACGAGGACCTCGACCGGGTCCTGAGCGTCAACTTCAAGGGAGTTCTGTACGCCTGCCAGGAGGCCGCCCGTCTGATGCTCGACCGGCAGACCGGCGGCAGCATCATCACCATGGCCTCGGGCGCCGTGGACACGGGCCGTCCCGGCCTGCTCTGCTACGGCGCGGCCAAGGCGGCCGTCGTCCAGCTGACGAAAACGCTGGCGAACGAGGTCGGCCGGCACGGGATCCGGGTCAACGCGGTCGCGCCGGGCTGGATCCGCACGCCCATGACCGGCCGCCACGAGGCCCAGGCGCAGGCGCAGACCGAGGCGCAGATGGCCCGGATGTCGCCGCTGGGCCGGGTCGGCGAACCGGAGGACGTCGCCCACACCGTGCTGTATCTGGCCTCCGACGCGTCGTCCTTCACGACGGGCCAGATCCTGCGTCCCAACGGCGGAGTGGCGATGCCGTGGTAGCCCGGGCCGCCCGCCAGGCGCCCCGCCACCGCTCGGCCCCGACGGCCCCCGCCGCCCGCGCCTTCGGCACACAGTGCACCGGCATGAGACTCAGCCCCCACCCCCCGGCGGCCACCGCCCCCTCCAGCGCTCCGGCACCGGGCGCGATCGCCAGTCTCAGCACGGCCCACCACCACAGCAGCCCGAGCCCGAGAACCGCCCCCCGGCGCACTATCGGCCGTGCCATGGACGCCACCTCCAGCCCCGAAGCCAGACCGCGGCCGTCACCCTCAGGGAGGGCGCACCGACGACACACGGGCGCAACGCACCGCAGGCATCCACCATGACCGCCCCGAGCGGCTCCGGCAAACGGACCCGGCGAGCTGTGGCAGGCATCCCGACAACACGAAAACCCCGACCGCACCTCCCCAGTTCTCCCTGGAGAGGCCCTGGTCGGGGCCCTACACGTGCACGTCGGCTCACGCAGTCACGCGCGTGAATGTCACGCGGCGACCACGTCCACCGCCTCGGCGGGCGCCTTGATGGTCACCCGTTCCGGTGGCACACCGGTCACCGACACGGAACCCAGCATCGGACGAACCGGCGCGGGCACAGACTCGGTGGCCGCAGCAGACCGGGCCAGCTCGGCGAGAGCGAGTTCGTCGCTCACTTCCCGCATGAGCTCGGACATCCGTACCTCCAGCGCGTCGCAGATGGCGGAGAGCAGCTCGGAGGAAGCCTCCTTCTGCCCCCGCTCCACCTCGGAGAGATAGCCGAGTGAGACTCGGGCGGACGAGGAGACTTCGCGCAGAGTACGGCCCTGGCGCTGGCGCTGCCGACGCAGCACGTCACCCAGCAGGCGACGGAGCAGAATCATCGGTGGCTCCCTCCTCGGACCGCGTAGCCGCATCCTTTACGCCCCACCGTACCGCCTCGCGCTGCGGCCGTGCGGGGAGCGATGTCGTGTTCACTTAGGGCTGCAAACATCAAAACCCCCCGTTCTGTTCCGTATCCTGTGCCAGCTCATTCCCGGTCTGTTCGCCCGCAAGCTCCTGCAGGAGCAGTGCGAGTACGCTCCGTACACTCTCCATACGAATTTCCGCGCGGTCGCCGTTCAACCGCAGGGCCTCTACTTTTCCGCCACCGGCGGAACCGGAGCCCGCGCCGAGAGGGCCGTCCACGGCCACGAAAACCGTCCCGACGGGCTTCCCGTCCTGCGGCTCCGGCCCTGCCACACCGGTGGTCGCAAGGCCCCAGTCGGCGCCGAGCGCCTTGCGCACACCGGCCGCCATCTGGCCCGCGACCTGCGCATCCACCGCTCCGCGCTGTGCCAGCAGGGTGGCGTCGACACCCAGCAGCTCGTGCTTCAGCTCGGTGGCGTAAGCGGTCACCGAACCACGGAAGGCCTTGGACGCCCCGGGCACGGCTGTGATTTCCGCCGCAACCAGCCCACCGGTGAGCGACTCGGCCACAGCGAGGGTCTCGCCCCTCACTGTCAGTAGTCGCACCACGTCGGCGGCTGGAGAATTCACGCTTCCGTCTCCTCCAACGCGGCCTTGCGCTCGGCGATTCCCTGCCTGCGCAGCACAATGGCCTGTCTCACATAGTCGAACCCGGTCGCCACGGTCAGGACGACCGCCGCCGCCATCACCCACCACCTCAGGGTGGCCAGCCAGCCCGTCAGCGCCAGGACGTACATCCCGACCGCCACGCCCTGCGTGAGCGTCTTGAGCTTGCCGCCTCGGCTCGCCGGAATGACGCCGTACCGGATGACCAGGAAACGCAGCAGCGTGATGCCGAGTTCCCGGCCGAGGATGACGATCGTCACCCACCACGGCAGATCGCCCAGCGAGGAGAGACAGATCAGCGCGGCCCCCATGATCGCCTTGTCGGCGATGGGGTCGGCGATCTTCCCGAAGTCGGTGACGAGGTCGTAGGTGCGTGCCAGATGACCGTCGAACAGGTCGGTGATCATGGCGATGGCGAAGGCGGCCCAGGCGAGCGAGCGCCAGGCCGGGTCGTACCCGCCGTCGGCGAGCATCAGCGCGACGAAGCCGGGCACAAGGAGCAGCCGGAGCATCGTGAGCAGGTTGGCGATGTTCCAGACGCTGGCCTGATTGACGGCCGCGGCCGCGATCTTCCCGCCCCGCGCCGGCTTCAGGCCGTCCGACGCCTCGTCGGACGCGCCACCGGATACGGCATCTGACGCCCCGCCCGGCAGCTCACCGGGCGCGGCACTGGAAACAGCACCGGAGGCTCCGCCCGCAGCCGCGCTGGCGGGTGCGCTCTGTGCGCCGGAGGAGCCGTTCGCCGCCGATGCCGGTACTCCGGTCATCTGCCCGCCTCCTCACTACACCCGAGCGAGCCCGTCAGCGGCTCGGCCACCAGGTCGACACCTTCCGTACCGACCACCTTCGCCTCGACCATACGGCCGACGCTCAGACCTTCGCCGCTCGTGAGCAGCACCTGGCCGTCCGTCTCCGGCGCCTGGTGCGCCCCGCGGCCGTACACGCCCTCGTCGTCCATGGACTCCACGAGCACCTGCACGGTCTCACCGAGGCGCTCCTCAGCGCGCTGCGAGACGAGCTCCTCCGCCAGCCGCGAGACACGTGCCAGTCGCTCGGCGACGACGTCCTCGTCCAGCTTGTCGCCGTACGTGGCCGCCTCCGTGCCCTCCTCGTCGGAGTAGCCGAAGACGCCGATGGCATCCAGCCGCGCGCCGTTCAGGAACCGCTCCAGCTCGGCCAGGTCGTCCGCGCTCTCACCCGGGAAGCCCACGATGAAGTTGGAGCGCACGCCCGCCTGTGGGGCCTTGCTCCGGATGGTGTCGAGCAGCTCCAGGAAGCGGTCGGTGTCACCGAAGCGGCGCATGGCGCGCAGCACACCGGGAGCCGAGTGCTGGAAGGACAGGTCGAAGTACGGGGCGATCTTCGGCGTCGAGGTCAGGACGTCGATCAGCCCGGGACGCATCTCGGCCGGCTGGAGGTAGCTGACGCGCACCCGCTCGAGGCCGTCGATCTCCGCCAGCTCGGGCAGGAGCGACTCCAGGAGGCGGATGTCGCCCAGGTCCTTGCCGTACGAGGTGTTGTTCTCGGAGACCAGCATGATCTCCTTGACGCCCTGCTCGGCCAGCCACCGCGTCTCGTTCAGCACGTCGCTCGGGCGGCGGGAGATGAAGGAGCCGCGGAAGGACGGGATGGCGCAGAAGGAGCAGCGCCGGTCGCAGCCGGAGGCCAGCTTCACCGAGGCGACCGGGGCGCCGTCCAGCCTGCGGCGCAGGGGCGCACGAGGACCGGAGGCCGGGGCGAGTCCCTCCGGAAGATCGACGGGAGCCTCCGGTGCGGCCGGACCGTGCCCGGGCAGGGCGACCTCGGCCGCGGACTCCTGGCGCTGCGCGGGGCTGATCGGCAGCAGCTGGCGCCGGTCGCGCGGGGTGTGGGAGGCGTGGATGCCGCCGTTCAGGATGGTCTGCAGGCGGTCGGAGATGTCCGCATAGTCGTCGAAGCCGAGTACGCCGTCCGCCTCGGGCAGAGCCTCGGCGAGTTCCTTGCCATACCGCTCGGCCATGCAGCCCACCGCCACGACGGCCTGGGTTCTGCTGTGGCCCTTGAGGTCGTTGGCCTCCAGGAGGGCGTCGACGGAGTCCTTTTTGGCGGCCTCGACGAAGCCACAGGTGTTGACGACGGCGACATCCGCTTCCGCGGCGTCCTCCACGAGGTCCCAGCCGTCCGCCTCCAAGCGGCCTGCGAGCTCCTCCGAGTCCACCTCGTTACGGGCGCAGCCAAGGGTGACGAGTGCGACGGTACGGCGTTCAGGCATGCGCTCAAGACTACTTTGTCTCACTGACAGCCCACGTCGACGG
>Ga0307512_10007619_pt1 | contig 10682 bp, 6 predicted proteins | sample 14_EM_MG_FD_200267 | JGI IMG/M metagenome (GOLD analysis project Ga0307512, IMG submission 200267) | Populus trichocarpa ectomycorrhiza microbial communities from riparian zone in the Pacific Northwest, United States - 14_EM | ecosystem: Host-associated > Plants > Roots > Unclassified | place... | reverse complement strand
TTTTGATTATTTTTTTATTGTTACAGGTCAACAATCCAGAGAAAACATTATTGAAAATAATATATATATTAATAAGAAAATGATGGATTATGCTAGAAAATTATTTTTTAATGAAGTTGGGATGGTCACTTTTCTTGCAGATAAAAGAAACTCGAGCTCCCCGTTCTTTAAAAATTCATGAAAGATATAACTCATCTGATCAGAATTAGGTTTTAGATTTACTACCTAACAAATTAATTAAGACTGCGCACAAAATTCCAGAATTCCAACAGTGTCTTGGTGCCAAAACACGTCAGATTTTCTTTGTTAGCTACCTGGTTGGAAGCTATTTATGAAGACTTTGCATGGAGGATGGACTCGGCTAGACAATTCTTACCAGTCCATTGCCTCAACAACAGGCTATTTTCCTTAATTGGTTTGGCCGTTTTCTTAGCAAGGGGACGATGGCCCCAGTATACAGAAAGCATTCAGGTCTGGTGGAGAAGAACTTCTATCAGACAATATGTAGCTGAGCAAGATAATTCCCACTTGCAAATCCTTGTTTGTGACCATCCAAACTGAAAGATATGTTAACAGGGTCAAATGAAGTCGAAGCCACAATATGTGACTGCTTCTTTTTTGCAGGTTTATATCAATAATCTCTCCTTTTCTCCCTCAATCCGCCTGGAGGTGAAGCCTTGGAAATGAACATGTTCTTCTTATGTTGCCTCTTGTTATTGGAGGAGCAGCCGTGAGATTTGTATGAGGTATCTGTGATGCTAGTTTATAATCTCATGTGAACAAGGGGTATTTGGCTATAATAGCCTTCTGTTAGCCTATCAAGAAGTCACATTTCAATTTCTTACACTTGATTTTATCTGGAATAGAATTTGCTTAGTTGAAGGACGAGTTGGAATCCAGTAATATGAAAAAACCCTTCCCTTGATGACTATTTGGCAGAAATTTTGCATCGGCTTTCTCCTCTTCTTGTTGTTTCCTTCCAATAGCACTGATAGAGATAAGAGAATATGCACGTTTCAATCTCCCTCTCAGGTATCTCAATATCATCCAAGAGATTAACAAAGACAAGAAGAAATTGAAATTATCAAAAACTGAAAATATATTCAAAATAAAACAAATGGTTGAACTCAAGGAAACCTTCAATTTTCACCCACTAACAACCTCATGTGTTCTTTTTTGTGATCCTTTACATGTTATTTCTGTCGCTGTTATGGTGGTATGGGGTGCGGTGAAAGTTGAGGAGGCTATTTGGAACAAGCCAAACTGAAACACCTCACGAGCACCTTCTTTTAACATTTCCTGTTAGAACAAGGTTTCCAGAGTCCGATCCCAGTCCAAAATGCAATTTTAACATAACAAATGATACTACTCCAAGAAGAAAATAGACGAAACTTGGTATATCTGCTTATTGGAAAACCACTCATTTAAGCATTGTTATGAGAAAAACGCCTCAAAAAACCGTTCCCAACAAACTTTCTGATGGAAAAAGTATAGATTTCTAGAGGGAGTATAAAACTCAAAAAAAAATTATAAAAAAAAATCCAAACTTCTTCTATTTAGTCACGAGTTGCGCAACTAAACTTGACTAATTCCAGTAAATAAGCGACACTAGAGACCTCCTGGAGGGATCAACCTGACAGTTCAACAATGTACAGCACTCCGACTGCACATCTTCTTTGTATGATATGAAGTTTGCGGCTTCAGTTCTCCTGCAGAGACAAAACACAAATAAACCCACTTATGAGATGGTATAGTCATTGTGGACAGAGTTAAAACTTCATACCAATGTTGCTACTATTTTGTCTAATTTCAGAGTAATGCTTCAGAAATTTTGGCACATCAAAGTGATGCCATGAATTTAGATGACTATTGGACTCCTTGGACCCACTCAATCCAAGAGATTTTTTAAATTGGAAGACCTGTCCACCAACACCACATTCATATGACATGGATTTCATTATTTTTTTTCAATTATGCAAGGGGTGTGAAAGTAGTAGAAAGTTTTGGTCACCTGCTAATGTCATGTTGTGCATATACCATCACTTGCACGTTCATATGATTATTGCATTAAGTTTAGGAAAAATAAAAAAATGAGAATAATTTGCAGTCTCAAGTTCAATCACCTTGCGAAAGACATAAATTAAATGTTGTCCAAAACAAGTGAATTTAAAGAATGTAACCCTACCTGCTGCCTTCAAGACCTGGATTTTGGGAGGTGATCTTTCATCAGGCTGCTTAATGAGGCCAATTACGAGTCAGTCTCATCCTTCAGTACAAACCAGCATAAACACACAAATCTCTTTTTTCTTGGTTGACCCTTGATAACAAGGTTAAAAAGGCCGCCACGACAAAACTCACATCTCAAACGTTCTGTTATACAAGTCATCTGAGCTGGGCATCCGAAATTTTGAATCCTCATAACCAGAAGTGTAAAACTTATTGAATCCCACTCTCTCATTCCTGAGAAGCTCTGTCATACGCAAACTGTTGCCACCCTGAACCTCATTCCAGCCATCCCAACGCCCATTTGGCATAAGCCCATTCCTCGACTGCTGTAAGGACAGCTGTGCATAAGGGGATAAACCACTGATTTGTGATTGATCCACAAGCCTTGAAGAAATGCCAAAAGAATCATTGAGAGAAGAAAAGCTATCCCCAGTGTCAGCATATCTTGTGTTCTGGTGTGGGGGCAGAGATCTTTGCATTAGTAGTTGAAGTCTTGCCTCGTTATCAAAATGATGCAATTGTTGTGGAAAATTTGATCTCATGTCCACTCCTAGATTGTTAAGCCCGCCCTGAAGTCTCCCTTTTCCAACAGCCAAAATTGCAGGATCCATAAATTCAATTTCTCCAGCACTACCAGCATTGCCAGTTGGTGGTGACTGAAATGAATTTCTCAGAAAGGAAGATGAGTCAAGCAAATGATTCCCTGCAAAAGGAAAAGGAAGATAAATATCAGCTGAAAATCATAATCAAATTTAATACCCTGGATGAGAATGACTAACCAGATATAATGTCAAAACTCTGTTCCATTCTTTCGTGAGAAGAAAAGCCTGGAGGTGGTGCTCTGCTTGGCACAGAGAATCCAGGTGGGGCAGAAATTTGAGATCTTGAAACTGTTAAGAAGAGGGAAAAAGTATCAGTTGATTACTGTGCACAAAAAAAAAAGAATTTGTGGGACACAAGGAAAATTCATAAATACTTGAGGATAACAAGATGCTAAACGAACACCAAATACAATACAAAATATAAACAAATGCTAAAAAATAAAGTAACAAATACAGTAAATAGAGAACTGAGATAAAGTCAGGGTTAATAGAGGAACAGGAAAGGCCTCAAAACCAGATGAGATTTTATACGAGGCAGAAAAAACTTATGACAGTCTAGTTTTAGTAATGGGATTGCATGTGGTGATAACCATGCATTTATAGAAATTTATGAAGTCATGTTGGTATGGCATTAAGAGTCCACATCCATGCATTGCAAATGATCAAAAGCTTTTAGTCTGGCCACTGTGAGACGCATGGCAGCTTATCAAATTCAATCACAACATTCAAAAAAATATTTTAGTCCTCTTCAATACAGGAAGCTTATATAACAGCATACAGAACTCATGACAATTTAATAAACTTGTTAAAAGAGCTCAAGCAAAGGAAGAAAATTCAAAGTCAGCATTAAAAAGATGGTAATGTTACATCCTACAAAACCATCATTCACGAGCTTTTACCTTTCAAAACTCACGAACACCCTAAATAAAATAAGTTGTTATTTTACCATATTGTCCCCAATTAAAAACAAAAAAAAAATAGAAAAAGAAAAAGAAACATCACGGTAACACTAAAAACAAAGAGCATAGAACTTGGATAGTTAGAGAAAAAACTTACTAGGAGGCCTGTTAGAAGAGAAAGTTGAAGGACTGAAGGTAAAATTTTCAGGTTCTTCAAAAATGCTGGATGAAAAACTATTACCAATCCCAAGCTTTTCCGAATATGAATTTCTATTTTCACCAAAATCCTGGTTGGATGAATAGTTATTTGACAACTTCCCAAATACATTAAGAGATGGATCGACACCCAGTGTTTGACTTCTCAACTCCTCCTGTCTTGCAAAGGAAAATCTAGACTGGTTGTTATTATTTTGTACCTTCCAGTTACTTGACATTTTGAGAGAACTAGGCTGTTTGTCTGTTTCACTCAACAACTTGGCCAAATTCTGAGGTGATGTTAACGAGTTATCCCAGGCATCAAGATCTAGTGATAATATATTTGAAATGATGCTGCTCTCACCCACATCCAAAGCACCATTGCTATCAGCATCACCCAGTGATCTGCCCATGTTCTTCCCTTCCACTCCATTCAAGAGAGAAAATGAGCGCTCTATGTTTCTATCTGAACAAGCAGAACTGCTGACTAATTTCTCAGGGTAACCATTTGATGTGACACAGTTACTAGATGAATGTAGAAGTGAAAGATCACTGACTCTAGTATCTGCATATTGAGAATCCGAATTTAAACTAGCAGCCCCAAAAGACTCAGTGTGTTGCAAAGAACTAGATCTATAATGATTTGGTATATGAGGTAAATGAGCTGAATTCGGCAAATAAGTATCATGGCTCGCTTCCTCTGGGTCCTTGAGACGTAGTCTCTCAACCGCTAATATATCCTCCTCTACTTCAGAAACAGTGCTTCTAATTGCATGCATCGGTTGATCTGTTCTCCAATCCAATTGTTCACTTGAAGCAGAAACCACATATTCTAATGCACCAGTTCTCTCTGCTGCTAGTGGAGTAGGTTCACAGTATTGTTCAGCATATGTAGGCTGCAATCCTTGATTTCCAGGTGATTTAATCATACTCCCATCTGAAAATGAACTAGTTCTAGTTACACCAGAAAGTTCACTTCTGATATTACTATCAACCTTCATTGAAGAGATGTCAGGCAATGAGTTCTGAAAGTTTCCATTAGGTATAGCAAAGCCTTCCTTTTCAGATTCAAGAGATTGTTGAGTTCCATCAAAGGACTTTGTAATATTTGGCAGCACATCTGAGTCCCAGCCATTGTACATGGATGGCAGTGGACAAGAAGACTGGTTACTTAAAGTTACAGTAGCAGTAGCATCGTTTATAACTGGTTTCTCGGGAGCAGTGGCTTGGCTATCCAAGCTCACATGGTGTTTTGCAGATTTCAAATCTAATTTACCTTTTCCATTCATAGATTGGCTTTCTTCATCACATGCAACCTTTCTACCCACATCATTCTGCAACATAGAACCCTGACTTGTGCTTGCAACTGCAGAAGAGAAAGCTACCATGCCACTAGCTGTGTCTGGTTTAAGCCTTATTGGTCCATTAGACTGTGTCAAGCTTGTTGCTTGAGGCTGGTTTGAAGCACGCGTTCCCCTAGCACATCATTTATTTCATGAAAATTAACAGACAAATTCAACAATTATGACTAAACACAAGGAATTGACATACCATGACGCTGCAGCAGGGAGTGCCATAGATCTACCAGTGCTTCCAGTTGGAGGTGAACCTTGGTCATTACTCATTATATTCTGTTAGATAAATATATAACTTCAAAACCAGAGACAGACAGATATGCATCTAGTTTGAAACTCGTCTAAAATGCATAAAAGGTGTAAGATATCATTTCAGTGTGTATTTTAGAAAAAAAAAATAGTAAAATCTATTAACAGAAAAAAATCTTACATCTGATGCATTTTTCACAACTGGTTTTGCTGCAGAAGCAGAACTATTGTTACAATAATCATCTGCAGGTGGAGGCAACATACTCCCTGAACGCCACAACGGACTGCTTGGTGCACCGGTAATTTGTTGAACTCTACTCCTACAAAACCATCATCAGTTCATTAATCATCAAAATTTCCATAAAAAATGCAAGATAACATCAAGAAACACACTGCCAAAAACGAGTTCTGGAGGTATGTTGAATCACAACAAAAAAAAATGTTTTGCTTAGGATTGAGAAAATAAAGACCAAAACTAGACAAAATGGGTATACGATCTAAATAAGCATTTCAAAAATTAAAAAAAAAAATTAACTTTCTGAAGTCCAAACAAGAGGAAGAAAAGCCATAGCTTCAACAAAAGAACAAAATCAATTTGGCTCACAGCAACCCTATCTCCAATTTCTCAATACTACAGTTTTTTAACTTTTCATGGAACTTTTGAATCATAAAGTACTGATGAATAAAAAAACATTGGAGCAACTAAGGGGCATCCATTATTGCTGTGCTAAATCTTTTCTCAGGCTAGCAATGATATTTTTCTTCTTTAGACACTAAACTGGAACAAAAATTCGAGAGGAATAAAAGAGTACAGCATTTCTACAAGATTAGATCAATCTCTCAATGAGTTGTTAACAGAACGCAAATATACCTTGTGTATGCTGATATGATCTCATCTTTTGTAAAACTATCTTCTTGAGAACCAATCTCGTGCAAATATAGACAATCAGGATTTGTGCAAGGCTGGATCCAACAGAAATTGCATCCAATTAAACTCTATTGCACGTTACTAGTTTTCTTCAAGCATTTATGAAATCAATTCCAAGAAATAATTGCCACTGGAAAGTTTAAAATGGCTCATACCACATTTCTCAGCCATGAATGACAATACTTTGTAGTTCCAAAGCACGCCCTGAAATTGCCCAGAATATCAATATGAAAGCAAACATTAATGAACAAATGAGAATATGTAAAGATGCACATACTTTAAAGATCTACCATCCAAGATAAAACCATGTACAGACTGAATACACCGAATAGCTTCTTCCTCCTTGGAGTAAGTTATATATCTGCGAGCAAATAAAAATTACACAGACAATGAGCTTGTTTAGAGAATGTAGAACAAAATATTGCTCCTGAAAAGCATACAAACAGGTATATTACATAAAATGGATAAGAGGTTATGCATACTGGTGTAAATTACAAAAACACAAAAATATAGAGCATTTCTATAGTCCTAAAGTCCCACGAGTTTCGATAGATAAAGTTAAAAAGGACAAAAACTGCAAAGGTAGAATTTTGAATATGGTATGTTTACGGACTAGACATCGATACATAAAGTCAGACAACATAAAACCTCAACCCAGACTAATCAGGGTCGGCTATACAGAACTTTCTGCACCATTCAGCTTGATCATAAACCAAATCCACCAAAATAAAAGGTCAAAGATGCTTTTAACTTACACACTACAAGTATTGTTTGGAAACTGTTGAATAACACCAGCTGCTGTTCGAGACATAGAGACTTTTAGAACCTTCCCGTATTGACCAAAATACTCTCTGTGCTGCAGAAGCTGCTCAAAATTTCGAAAACACTTAAAAGGAGATTTAAGAAAATGGGAGATGAGAGAGGGGGGGAGGGAGAGGGAGAGGGAGAATACATCTTCATCTGCCAGATTAAGAGGCAACCCAACTATGTACACCAGATTCCGTTGGATCACTCTAACACTACTCAGTTGCTTCCTTCCTTCAGATGGTTTTGTCTTTGCCTTATGTGACTTCTTTCGCTCCATATTGATTTCAGCCACCAATCTATCAAGAAAAGTCCAGCACAATCATTAGGGGAAAAAAAAATATCAAATATAATTTGTTAATGCCAAGTACATAAACCCAGTGCAGTTGAAAGAGGGAGGCTTAGGTGTGCCCAAGGGAACAAGGTGCAAAGGCTCACAGCTAGCATCAAATATAATTTGTAATGCCAAGTGCATGAACCCAGTGCAGTTAAAGGAGGGTGGCTTAGGTGTGCCCAAGGGAGAAAGGTGCAAAGGTTCAGAGATAAAGTGCTTCTAGAGAACTGGGTCCGGGTCTTTAAACAAGGTGCACATGAAACGCCTGACATTGTATCTGCCAACAGAGGTTAAAGGAAGAGAAGGATTTTCAGAGGTAGGGGAGGGAGTAGCTGTAGGGTTGACACTTTCCTAGTTGGGGTGTACAGAGAGTAGAGCAGAAAGGCAGGAAATGGAAGAGTTCGTACAGGTGAGAATAATTACAAATGCCAAAGATAAACTTAACTAGAGTCAGCTCTTCTTTTAATTAAGGTGATTTTGCCAAAAGAAAATAAAAGGTGAGGGACCATCCTCACGACCCATCACAGGTGCTGAGAGTTCCTATTGTTGGTTGGTTTGAGCCCTGTTAAAATCAATTCTCCCCTCGTTCAAAACCAAGCACATAGGAGTGCGTGCAGCCCTTTTCAATCTTCGTTTCAAAAAAAAAAAAGTTTTCCTTTCTCCTCTATTCATTGCTCTACTGTGTATTCTCTTGTTGCATCATTCAGTATCTCTCTGTCCCTCCCCAACTTTTTTTACAGGTAGCAACATGGCTATTTTCTGCAATTCACCACCATTAGAGCTAATAGTGTAAATATTATGAGTCCATATAAATTAGTGCACATGATATTTCAAAATTAAAGATCTCCACCATGGTTTCTGCTAAACTTAGCACCTATGCTAAAGAGACCCTGGTGCTTGTAACAACACTGAACAAACTGTTGAAAGAAAGACCACCTCTCGCAGTCTCCAGCCGTCCCCACAATCTTCTTCTTGTCATAAGGAAGGCGGCATGCTGGACACCTCCCTTCTGTGTCATCCTTCTCCGCCATGTCCATTATGTGATGCCAGCACCAAACACATATCTGTGAAGGAGAAGATACATTACCACAATCAAATAAATACACCGATAATTGTTGTTATGAAAACAAAAGGGGAATAGTCAACTAGTTGCAAAAAAAAATTATAATGAGATTAGAAAGCCAAGAGCTCGCCAAACAAGAAGAAAGCAAAAGCAAGGAAAAATTGCTGAAATAACTTGTCAGATACAAAAGTTTATCATTCTATGAATGACTGACAAAATGGTTTGGCTACAAAGACCAGTTAATGGACTAACAGCACAATTAGGTCATAAAAACCCTCCTGGTTGCAAAAATGCATTCATCACGAATATAGTCTAATCTAGAAAAATTACAAGGAATTCGAACCTCATAACCACATTTGCAAGGCTTTAACTGCTGATCAGTTAAATCCATCTCCTCAGCGCAAAGTGGGCAAGTCCTTTCTCCCTCGTCGCTCATGGTTGCCCTATTATTAAATTCAATTAAAACAACAAAGAAAGTAATCAATATATATAAAAAAAAAATTATGACCCCAACAGAACGAACATGTTTTGTCAATCTCAGCTGAATTTTGATTTTCTATTGTAATATAAAATAGGCAGGTTATAATTTCAAAACCCTAGAAAAATCCCCAAAAAATTCTCTCAACAAACCCTAAAAGGATTATTCACTCATACAAAATCAGAAAATCAATTATGATCTCCAACACCAAAAATAAATCGCAGATCAGGAGAAAAAAATCAATTCACAGACGACAGAATTTAAAAAAATCAAAATCGATTGCGTGTAATTCTAAAAAAAATAGAAAGTAATTAGGGATCTTGAAAATTATAGCCAGATCAAAAGGTTAAATCTGAAAATTAAGGGTCATGGAGGCTTACAGTTTGTGGATCGAGATAGAAAGAGGGCGAATCTGCTACGATGAGATTGAAGATAGGGGAAGAAAAGGAAGAAAAAACAAAAACTTGAGAGAAACAAACCACAAAGGAAGGGAAAAGAGAAGCTTTTTATTTTATTTATTTATTTTAGGCGAGGGAGGGAGGGAGGGAGAGAGAGAGAGGCTGTGGCTGTTTGCGACTACGCGTTGGTTTGGTTTGGTTTGGTTCTCTCTCTTTTCTTCTCCTTTCCTTTGGTTGCAGCCTATTTTGCCTTTCATTTCACTTTCTTTGCGTAGGAGTCATTTAAATATTGTCATTTTCCACATCATGCCCTTGGTTTTTACTTTATTTGCCAAACCTCTCCCAGTGTAGTCCCCGGCTGTGGCGTTTTAGATGATCGCCGCGTGGTCCAGGTTTGGAATCTCTCGGTTGGGAGAGATTTGGTTATTTTTTAATTTTATTTTTCAGTTGAGCCCATTATTATGTGGGCCTCCCGGGTGCTTGTTTTCCACAAGACGGCTCGTGTCAGGTTTTAGGGGAAACCTCAGCTTAGCCCCTAGCAGTTTACCCCATTATCAATTAAGTCATTAATGTTTTGATTTTATCAATTTCACCCAAATATAATCGACATTGGATGTTATCATCCCTCATCAAAGTGCTAAAATAAGCTTTAATATATCCTAATGAAAGATTTTAGCATCAATTTAATAAAAAAGTGAAGTTTTATAAGCTAAAATAACTTAATATATCAACCACACCGATGGATGCAAGGTAATATGAACTTATGTCAGTTGTGTTTGACAAATTTGATAAAGTTAAAGTATTTAGATTTTAATTGATAATAACGTAATATAGAAGGTGATGAATAAAAAAAGTCTCATGTGATTTTTTTAATCCAATAATTAACAAACAACTAAAATAAATAAATAAAAGTATTCATTGTAGCTACTTTTGCATTTTTTTTATTTACCACTATAGTGTAGTGATCATTTTGTATTTCTTAAAGAAAAAATATGTTTTTGGACCAGGGTTATTTTGGAGTTTTTCATAATATGCATTAGTTATTATTGATTTATTTGGAGATATTTTTGTCTATTCAAGGTTTTAAAGAACAATGAAATAACCAAAATACCCCCAAAAGTAAAAAAAAAAATGAGTGGTCTCGAGTAGAG
>Ga0307512_10007618_pt1 | contig 10686 bp, 7 predicted proteins | sample 14_EM_MG_FD_200267 | JGI IMG/M metagenome (GOLD analysis project Ga0307512, IMG submission 200267) | Populus trichocarpa ectomycorrhiza microbial communities from riparian zone in the Pacific Northwest, United States - 14_EM | ecosystem: Host-associated > Plants > Roots > Unclassified | place... | reverse complement strand
ATATTTAGTTCAACAGTAGGTTTGGTGGTCTCCGCTGCCACAGCGAGTGCATTGCCGGTTTACCTTTCGGCTTTTGTAGACTTTCTTTGAAAGGCACGGCGCTGTTTATAGTTGGCACGGCTGCCTCCACTGGGCTTCGCTATTGGACTTGAACGATTTTGAATTCCCGGGTTCGGGATTCTTGGGCGTAATCCAATTGCCTTTGTTGTTTTCGCTGTCCTCCGGGCTTCTTCGAGGTTGCTAGAGCTGTAGGCATACACAATGCGCTGACTCGTAATTGTCTGTTGACTTCGCCTTTGGCTCTCGGTATTGCCGATTCAGGGGTAAGATCGCGCCGTTGACTGTAGGTTCTCCGACAGATGATCACGCTTAATTGACTTGTAGGAATGGTATTCGATTTCTCTCGTTGATAGGGTCGAATTCTGTACTCATGATAAAATCGTCATCATTGCCGGCAACGCGTTTCGTCCATTGTAGCTTCTCTGGCTGATGATCGGACGCAATTGACTCGTAGGAATGGTGTTCGACTCAATATCTCGATCGTATTCGGTTTCTCTCATTGGCCGGATCGAATAGCGGCGGACTGTAGTCGTGATAATTGTCGCCATCGCCGGTGACGCGTCTCGTGCGACGGTTGGTCTCTGAACTCTTCTCCGCTGCCAGCAGGGTGCTCAATTGAATGATGAAACGATCGATATCCGTGCTTGCCGTAAACATGCTTCGATATGTCGTTTTTACGGATGTAATCTCAATTGTAGACTGTATGATGTGGCGCGTCGGTAAAGGGGTAAACTCGTGAATCCCGTGAGCAAAACGTATCCGTTTACTGAAAAGCGATAATAGTGTAAGGGCACGTACGCCAGCGTTTGGCCTTATAGGCATACGTATGGTAATTATGGTATACGGTTGCAAACGTGGACTCGACTGATAGTAAATAGGTGTATAGGTAAGATTAGCGCTAGAGATCTAAGTCTCGTGGCGAGCTGACTATATAGAATGGCCGTTACCCGGACCTGGGTCACGTGCCGCCGTTACAATATTGTGCTCTTCGCATTCCTTCTCGCATCCAGGATTTGGCTGTGTGCCGGGGCCTGCTGCTCGAACAGTGCACTGTTGACTGGTGATGCCACTTCCTCATCCATATTTCGGGGTGGGGGGATGCTCTCATCCCTTCTGAAAATCTGCCGTCTATCTGGCATGCTCTAGCCGGGAGTCGGAGCCGGTCCCTGGAGCGACACATTCTCGCCTCTCTTTAATATCACGCGCCTCTCTGCCGTGCTCAGCCCACCTGGGCCGATGGGTGCCCTCTGACTCTGTGTTCGGGGTGGTACTGTCTCCCACCGTCTCGTAGATGTGGCTGCGGACATGGGCTTGGGTTGGTGATGCAATTTCGGCTGCACTGTGAGTGGGAGTCTGGACTTCGGTTGCTGGTGGAGCTGTTGGCGCTTCTCTGGTCCTCCTTCCTGCGCTGTATCTGCAGGTTGCGAGGCGTCTAGCCCCCCACTGTCCATCCCCGCAGTCTCGTCTCTTTCTTTGTCTCTCGCTTCCTGGCCTGGTGCTACTTCTTTCATGACCTTCACGATCATATTTGTGATACCCGCCCCCCACGGTTTGTCATCCTCCTGGCGGGCATCTCGCTTCTGCTCTCTTTCACACATCCAGGTCCGCATTCCCAACCACTGCTCCTCTTCGCGTGTTGCCTGCGCTTGCAGCAGGTTTGTTAGGTGTCCAACAGTTCGGAGCAGCTGCGTTAGCGCCTGCACCTGCAGTTGCATTGTTCTCTCCATGTGGCTTCTCCACTCGCTGGGGCCCAAGGCGGTCACCAGGGCCTCGCTCTTTCTTCTGCGCGTTCTGTTCTCGTTTCTCTCCATCGGCTCAAATGTCTTTGCGCCCGTGGCGGTGGGTGTCGCCACTGTTGTCATCTCCATCGCTACATCCATAGTGGCGTCATTCCTCCTAGCTCCCGCTTCTCCCGTGTCCAGGTCGCTCCTCCCACTCGCACCGGCTTGACTCATTGTCTCTATGAAGGAAACCTCTCTTCGAGGGTAGCCCTTGTCATCGCTTGCTTGTTGGTCGACGGGGTTGGGTCAGTCATGTTTTTGCCAAGACTTCGCATGATAACCAGTCTATTTTGTTGAACCTCGTGCGCGCCCTCCTGCTGCGGTCTCGCCGGTGCTGGGACGTTCGCTCCGGGGTCAATTCGATGTCCAGAATCGATTGCTGCCGTCCGTTTTTCAAATGCTATCATTGTTGTCGACTTATCGCGCTGTTTCTGTTTCGGCAAGCCTTGGGTCGCTTGATTTATTTTCGTTTTGTTTTTGTTTTAATCATACTGTCTTCACTCTACTTAGAGTATGACAGCCCCTTAGTCCGCTCCGCCTCTGGGCTGGCCGGCTAGATGGCGGAGCTCCACTCCTACTACCCGTCGTCCCATTCTTGACAAAAAAAAGCATCCAAAAGTGGCAGATATATAATACAAAGGAAAAGGGATGAACTGAAAGAGAGCCCACCAGTCCTTTCTCCTCCGCCCGTTGCCCGCCAGCCCTTACCCCTCCGCCCGTTGCCCTCCAGCACTTGCTCCTCCGCTCGTTTTGGGCTGGAACTGCCCGACATCAGTGGCCGCCAGGAAGTCCATCACCGCTTGGTCGCATTTCTCTATGGAGAGCAGCTCAGAGACTTTCACGTGTCGGCATCTGCCCCCTCTCCATCCCGTCGCTTTTCCAACTTCTTTCCAGAGTGTCTTCTGCTGGTCTTTCCATCGGCTGCAGTGGCAGAAGAGATGTTCCTGCGTGTGGGCCGTGCTGCTTCCACCGCCGCACCACCAGCATTTGTCATTGTCTCGGTGTCCGAACTGTTTTAGGTACGTCCTCACTGGCGCATGTCCGGACTTCATTCTGTAGAACCTGGCTGCCAGAGGCTTCACACTGTTCATTGGGATGGGTCTCTTGCTTCCAGCTTTGCCTTTCAGTCTATAGCCGTGGTGCTTACTGCATTTGTTGGCCTCCCATTCAGCCTTCGCCGCCGTCTTTGCTTCTGAGATTCGTCTTGTCCTGTTCGCCGCCGAGGTGTACACTCGTTCTCTCACTGTGCCTGTCCTACGGCGTCGCTTGATTTATTCTGTGTAGCAAAAGTGTTAACAGGTGTCCGGCTGCTCGCCCCACGAAAGTATCTTCAACTCAAATTGTTCGATTTCTCACCCACAACACAATAGAGAGACCTCAGAATTTGGAATTGGGTATTTAAGATGGTGAAGAATAAGTGTGGTTTATCACATTTGAATAATGGAACAATGCGCCATAACTATACTTTCAACCTCGCTCCCAACAAGTGACAATTACAAAATCTACAGTACAAAATAAACGCTTGTCTTTTGGAAAATGAAACTTAACATATAGAATGGTTAGGAGACAATGAGAAAAAATCGGAATCATGGTGATGAGAATATTGTTCAGTGGCAATTAACTGTACTCTAAGCGGGGCCGGAGGGTTATGGCGATGCAACTTTTGTTAGAGTAATATAATGTTTCAAATTTTTTTTGCCAATGCACAAAACATCTTTTTCTCCATCATCCAAAGGACTTATATTTTCAATTATAGCTCTCTTAATTATGTGGTTGTTGCAAAATTGCAATTTTTTATTTTCATGGGGTGCTCGATTGCGACTCTCCGCGGCCATCAGGAACAGGAACACTCCTGCTATGGGACTGTATCCAGAATCCGTCGTGTATTTGTCTACTGGATTCTGTCCTGGGTTGGTTTTCCTATTTTCTACAAGGCGTGGTGGCGGCGTTGCCGTCGATAGGAAGTGAGCTTCGCTGAGCTTAGGAGAAGGAGATAATATGAAGCTTTGGTTAATACCCTTGAGCAGTCGACAAAGTTGTTCACAAATCTCAAGTAAAGTAGAAAGGATTGGAGCACGTGCTCATCGTTCCGATTGCTCGGCCGCTGTGCGGGTTATTCTGACTCTCTTTTTCACCTTTCACCCACCCTCTAGCTGTTATTCAGCAGCTATCTCCTCCCCTCCTCCTCATGGCAACAAAATGTCACGTGTCAATGACGCGAGGAAAATGGCGATGATGGAAGATCACGATTGGTTATTGCGGATGGCGCCACAGAATCCGTCGCCCTGCCACATGCGGAATAATTGCGACCAATGGGCATGAGGAACAGCCACACGCAAAAAAATTCCGGCCAGTGAGAATGCTTCAAGGCGACACAAGATGTGTATATGTTTACAACAACAAGATGTGTATATGTTTACAAAATCTTCTGGATGTTAATGTGCATAAATTACCTGATTTCGCTAGTGTCATGCACGACATCGTGAAATATAATTTTGACCACTTTACACCGCCATAGTTGTAAGGCATTGCCGGGTTCTGCGGGGTTGTTGTAGGTACTGCGTGCTGGAAGGATACGGGGTTTAGAATCGTACGAAGGGAACCAGAGGGAAGCAGATCAGCACTTTCTATCCTGTTGGACTTGACGGTCAAGGTAGATTGTGCATGAGTCAAGAGGCAAAGGAATTTTAGCCACACCTACAACGCAAAGTGCGTTCACAATATGGCGGGGTACAATGTAGTGCATAGGTGCGGGGCACCCGCCGAAGGGTCTTATTACAACGTCTACCATCGATCCTGAACTCCAAGCATTATGTCGTGGTTGGCCAATCCAAAGTTTGTAAACTAGCAAGCTGAGCTACATGCATATCTGTATAGTTGTGGGTCGAAACCTAAGGACCTAGTTATCGCCAAATTAATACGCATACTATGAAAGGTTCTGAAGCGGTCGTCCTGAAAGTTGCACAGTACTTTGAATTGGCTATTGCCTGAAGAGTTTAATACAAGAATCTCACATATTAGCTATGTTACCAATCGGCCGATTCAATACACTCAAATGTGGATAAACTCGAAATGAGGGAGTGCGTTTCAAGATATGGCTGGGTCGTGGTATCGAGTCATTGGACATTATGAATTCTACAAATTTGTGTAGCTGCGGAAAAGAAGACGTGGGGATGCCATGCTCGCTATAGCTGGAGGAGATCGTGTATGGGCAGTGGTGGTTGGCCGGCAGGCTATGCGCTGTGTGAAAGGTCGAGGGTTTTACACCCATTGGCAAATAGGAATTTCGCCCAGAGAGTCAAATGACCGAGTGGTGGGAGTTGAATGGGCGCTCTGAGTCGATAGGGATTGGATGTAGGCAACACACGCAGCAAACAGCAATTGCATGCAGTTGCGCGGTGCAAATGGAGGTACTATAAAAGCGGGGTCATACACAAGGTACCTTTCCCCCAGAAAGACGTAAGCAATGAGATCATATCGTCAGCGACAGTGCATGTGGCCTGGTAAACATGCACGTGCTGTGATCCGATTCGTAGTTTCGGTACTCAAGACAGCAGCGAAAAAGTTTAATCCCTGCTATCAATGAAATTTGTGTGGATCGCAAGCTAAAACATGCCCGGTTTCGTCTCCCATACCCGAGTGCCATGGTTGTGACACCATCCGATTCGCTTGCTGCTTTTAGACCGGAATGCTGTTAACGCAGCACTCTGAACTGGGCTGTGTAGCAAGAATACCCTCACTTAATCATAACTTGAGCTTTGCGAAACTTATTTATGATCGAAGTCTTGTGGTGAATAAGGTTGGTTTGTTGCATCATGCAGACCTCCCATTTCGGAGGTTACATCCGGCATAATGGAACAAGCCAATATGTAAAGTGGGGGCACTGTTGAGCCTCAAAACTTCAAGGCAATAGGGTAGTCTCTAAGAATTTAGAAGTGATTAATCCTAAGAATCACCTATCTCTGAACCGACTGTATCAGCAACACAATTTCCACTTCACGGCAAGTAGCCTGGAGCCTCCTCTCTTCAACCCGACTGACATACGCGGCGACCAAATTATCCAGCAACCACAATACTACTAATAGGAACGAGATGACTAATGCCGAAATACAACGACTAACTGTAGCAGCGCTATATACTATGAGTAACTACAGCGGTGCTAACCATAATCAATTCGAGGGCTCGACTCTTCACGGCGGACAGCACTGGTCCACCGTTATTCATTATCACCAGTGATTCTCTTCCGACCCTGCGCGATTGAGGACGGTTTGCTAACCAGATGGCTAGAGATGGCAGTCAGGATAGTTACGATCGAGAGCAGTCGCGCGAGATGCTGAAACCACGTAAGTGACAAAATCGAACAAGTTACTCCTAACGCTTATTGAATGATATTCCAATAATTACTGACTTCCTGTTCACGCCAGTTGTGGAAAAGCTGGAAACGAATTCGTTCTTAGATCTGCTACTGCCTATGACCGACCATCTCGAGCATATATCCAAGACATCGTCTATCGATCCAGACGACCCTAAATTATACTGGATCCTACGTAACGTCGACCTCAAAAATTGGGAATCAGCCGACAACTCGCAGGTTCTATGGCTTTATGGGGGACCACCCGGCTGCTCCATGACTGGAGTATCGTCGTTCATCACCAAGCAAGAAGCCTCACGGCAGAATGATGAGGTGTTTTTCTTTTCCTGCTCGAAGGAGGGCTCGGATGTTATCTCCACCTTCACCCATTCCATTCTCCGCCATATCCTCAACGGTTCCGAACTTCGCCAGGCGAAATCTATTATCATGACTTTTCTTAGCACCCTTCTATTCAAGATGATCCAACGGAATCGGTCGCGTTTCAAGCCCGGTGGTTTTTCTGTCATAACTGTGGAGGATATTCTTAGTACTCGAGGCCGCGGACTTTTGGAAGCTTTAACGGAGGCAGTTATCGAAATGAACACAATCCCAGATACGCCGATTATCATCGACGGAATCCATAAAATTGGGCCCGATGGTGCTCGGTTCCTTACTAGGCTTTGCTCGCATCAAATAGAAAGCCCTAAGCCCAAAGTGCTACTCACCTGTCGACTGGACCCCGACATCATGAAAATAATTGTTGGGGTGCCATGTATTATTATTGAGTACGACAAGGAGCGACGGGGTTTGGGAATATCATATCCTCTTGTTGCGAGTCTAGCTAACTAGCTAATGCAGAATGCCTTAATTCTCTTCGTCACTACGGTACCCGTTATGATAAGATCGAAACAGAGCATCAGGGAACCTTGAAGTGGCTCTGGGAACATGAGCAATATCGCGCTTGGTCATCCACACCTCACTCCGATCTTCTACTTATCGAGGGAAAGCCTGGTAGTGGAAAAAGCACCCTTACAAAGTACTTCAAGGACAACCTCTTGGACCGGGAACCATTGGCGAAGCAAGCTATCGTGAGCAGTTTCTTCTACAGCTACAGGGAAGGGAAACTACAGAGAGATCATTCGAATATGCTCCGCTCGATTCTTTACGATGTGCTACACCAGAATGAGACATTCTTTTTCCACTTTCAATCTCTTTACCGGAAAATGCTACAGCATGGCGCATGGTCTTACGATTCACTAAAGAAAATCTTGCTGTCTTTTAAGGAGCACCCTGTAAAGGAGCGACTTCACCTCATCATTGATGCTATGGATGAGTCTGATGCCACTGATAGACGTGATATTATTCAATTACTACTCCAGATCTGTACCACAAAGAAATGTTGCATTGTGAAGGTCTTCGTTGCAAGCCGCCCCATCGCCTGGCTGAGCCATCGCATCCTAGACATCAAAAACATCATAAAGTTGCAGGATGAGAACAAGCCGGATATCTTAAAGTTTACAGAATCCTTCTTGGATGAAGAGCTGAAGCTTTCCACAATATCTCATAAGGATATCAAGGACTACATAATACACCACGCCCAAGGGGTGTTTGTATGGGTTCGCCTAGTTCAAATGGAGCTACTCAAATATCACGCGACTGGCTTCCGTAACCAAGATATACATACCTTCTTACGTAGTCTTCCAACGGAACTGGACGAGTTTTACAAACGCATGCTTCGTGAATTGGAAGATAATGATCAGCAACGAGACGTCAACGACGGAGTGAGGATGTTTCAACTTGTTCTATTTGCATACCGCCCTCTCAGGATCGCAGAAATCCAGCAAGCCCTCGCCATCTCAGACGATGTTGATGCCGAATATTCACCTTCTGACAAATCATTCGAAGACGAATTAATTGGTGATACTGTCAAACGAATTATATGCTGTGGAGGCAATTTTTTGGATATCAAGGGTTGTGAATCCTCAGTATTTTATTTTCATTATTGGCTAACATACACTCAGGAAATGAAATCGTTCAATTTACGCATCAAACTGCTCTCACGTTCTTCTCCCGGCGCCTCGCCCCAACAGCAACCTCTAAGTTCATGATGAACGAAAACGATGCTCACCGCCGCATATCTATCACCTGTATCAGATATCTGATGCTTTGCGTAGCACGTTCCATTCCAGAAAATGAACCCCCAAGTACAAAATCTTGGGAACCGGAGCACTTTGAAAAATATGCCGAATACCTAAACAGTAGGCCATTTATCGACTACGCGCTATGCCATTTCCAACAGCACAAAAATCATTGTGTCTTACGCCGCGAACAACGCAAAAACCATTGTCATCAATGTGTCTATGATAAACAACTTGTTTCTCAGTTTAGCAAAAAACTAACTAGTAATTCGGCTTCTTTGCTTTTTGAAAGTTGGGTTGAATCTTACCTGGGCGCCAAACGTTTCAGAAAGATGATCGACACCGCAAGAATTGCGCGCCAGCGTATTGAAAGCTGGATTGATTCTAGTCGGGGTCAGGACGTCGCTGGTAATGAGAAACGGTCGCCCGCCGCTGATTTCAGAAATAAGATGCTACCTATTGCTACAAGAATGCAATATACATGGGGGGTTGAAGCATTATTAACAGCTGGTACTGTGAAAGAAGCTTGCTTAGTTGATGAATCGCTATTGCCCATATCCGTAGAGGCTAGAGACGTCGCCACTGCCAAGGTGCTATTACGGAAAGGGGCCCGTATCGATGCCAAAGATAACATGGGGCAGACAGTATTGCTACTTGCAGCTACGAAGGGGTGCGACAGCATGGTGAGACTGCTCGTCAGCAGTGGTGCAAACAAGGAGGAAAGGGACAGAAATGAACGGACAGCTCTGCATAATGCGGCAGGGAATGGCCACGACTCTACGGTGCGACTGCTGGTTGAGACTCTGGGTATGAACAAGGAGGTCAAGGACAAAAACGAAAGGACGGCGCTGCACCATGCAGCTTCAAACGACCACAACTCAACGGTGCTGCTACTTATTCAGACTCTGGGTACCAACAAGGAGGCCAAGGACAAAAACGAATGGACGGCGCTGCACCATGCGGCTTCGAACGGCTACGACTCAACGGTGCGGCTGCTTGTTCAGACTCTGGGTACCGACAAGGAGGCGAAGGACAAACACGAATGGACGGCGCTGCACCATGCGGCTTCGAACGGCCACGACTCAACGGTGAGGCTGCTTGTTCAGCCTCTGGGTACCGACAAGGAGGCGAAGGACAAAAACGAATGGACGGCGCTGCACCATGCGGTTTCGAACGGCCACGACTCAACGGTGAGGCTGCTTGTTCAGACTCTGGGTACCGACAAGGAGGCCAAAGACAAAAAGGGATGGACGGCGCTGCACCATGCGGCTTCGAACGGCCACGACTCAAGGGTGCGGCTGCTTGTTCAGACTCTGGGTACCGACAAGGAGGCCAAGGACAAAAAGGGATGGACGGCGCTGCACCATGCGGCTTCGAACGGCCACGACTCAACGGTGAGGCTGCTTGTTCAGACTCTGGGTACCGACAAGGAAGCTAGGGACAGAGAAAAATGGACGGCGCTCCACCATGCGGTTTCAAACGGCCACGACTCAACGGTGCGGCTACTTGTGGAGGCTCTGGGCGCCGACATAGGGGCAAAAGCCAATGTAGGATCTACGGTGCTACATACCGCGGCCAGCAGGGGTAACGATAGCACGGTTAAACTACTTTCAACCATGGGGGTGAACACAGAAGGTGAAGACGTTGCGAAACGAACAGCGGCGCATTGGGCAGCGCTATACGGGCGGGAAGGCACAGTCGAACTGCTAGTGAACGCATTACGAGCAAATAAAGAAGCTGAAGACATTCGGAAGCATACGCCGTTGCATTTCGCAGCAGCTTTCGGGCGCGAAAGCACAGTCCGGCTGCTTGTGGAAACTTTACACGTCAATAAGGATGCCAAGAATCTAGAAGGGAAAACAGCACTGGATATTACTCGGAAATTGTAGGTTTCGTAGTTACATGTGGTCGTTTGGGCCATGAACAATAATAGTTAACGCGAGCCCGATGGCCTGATCCGACAGCTAGTGAGATTCTCCCATGCAGATGGCTCCCCAGCTTACTGTTGGTATCGAGTGCTGACGCGAGCCCGATGGCCTGATCCTACAGCGAGTGAGTTTCTCCCATGCAGATGGCTCCCCGGCATGCGCTTGGTACCGAGTGCTGACGGCCTGATCCGACAGCTCGTGAGTTGCACCCATGCAGATGGCTCCCCGGCTTGCTCTTGGTGCCAAGTGCTGACGCGAGCCCGATGGCCTGATCCTACAGCCTGTGAGTTTCTCCCATATAGATGGCTCCCCGGCTTGCTCTTGGTGCCGAGTGCTGACGCGAGTCCGATGGCCTGATCCTACAGCCCGTGAGTTTCTCCCATGCAGATGGCTCCCCGGCTTGCTCTTGGTGCCGAGTGTTGACCCGA
>Ga0307512_10007617_pt1 | contig 10688 bp, 14 predicted proteins | sample 14_EM_MG_FD_200267 | JGI IMG/M metagenome (GOLD analysis project Ga0307512, IMG submission 200267) | Populus trichocarpa ectomycorrhiza microbial communities from riparian zone in the Pacific Northwest, United States - 14_EM | ecosystem: Host-associated > Plants > Roots > Unclassified | place... | reverse complement strand
AAGTACTAAACCGACAGCAGGCACGATGGGCACAGGAACTAGCCGGCATCGATTTCAGAATCTACTACCAGCCAGGCACCCAGAACAGGAAGCCAGACGCACTGTCAAAACGTTTGGAGTACCGCCCTGAAAAGGGGGGGGTAGAAAACCAGCCAATAACGATGGTTTTGGGAAAGAACCACTTCGAGGAACGCCTAATATGTACCTTCGTCTGCTTATCAGCCAGACTGGCATCGCTCCTAGAGAAAAAATGGTCCGAGGAGTTCTTGGCGAAAGTCAGGAAAGAAGGAAGAAAGGACAAGGCCTACAAACAGGCAAAGAAAGAGGAAGCGGCAGCAGAAGAACTGTCACCGAAGGAGTGAAAGATCAAGGAGCTACGGAACAAGAACGATCTGCTGTACCGAAAAAACCTGCTTTGGGTTCCAAACGGGCTGGTACAACAGATACTGGAGTCAGAACACAACACAAAAATCACGGGCCATATGGGGTAGGACAAAACAATCGAACTGATCTGATGGAATTTCTGGTGGCCAAAGATGAACGATCGAATCATCGACTTCGTCAGCAGCTGCTCAGAATGTCAGCAAAACAAGACTTCCCGACACCAGCCGTATGGGCTGTCCTCCCCACTAGAGCTGCCATACGCACCATGGCAGTCAATAGCAATAGACTTTATCACGGAACTCCTGACCTCGGAGGAGTGCGACCAACTCTAGGTGATCATCGACCGATTTACCAAAATGGCACACTTCCTCCCGCTGAAAAATGAGGAAAAAACGGCATCTGATTTGGCAGTAACCTTTGGCCGAGAGGTATGGAAACACCACGGCCTCCCCACCGATATTGTGTCAGATAGAAACTCTCCCTTCACCTCGGAAAAATCAAAGGAATTCCTCTGACTATCAGAAATTCGGCCTCGGATATCAATGGCATTCCACCCACAGACCGACGGTCAAACAGAACGGCTCAACCAAACAATTGAAGCCTACCTCTGAGCCTTCATCAGCAAGGAACAGAACGACTGGGTCCGCCTGCTACTGATGGCTGAGTTTGCCTACAATAACTCAGTCACAATGGGTAATGGTATGTCCCCGTTCTACGCTAACTATAGCTTCCACTGTTATGAGGATCACAACGAGAGGAGACAAGAGAGGAGATAGGAAATGAAAGAAGAGAAGAGAGTTGTTGATTCAGAGAGCGGACATCTAGCTACTTATATAGTCCCGCTCCTTCCTCACTGAGTCATCCTTACGGAGAGTGCTGCTCCGCCTGCAGCTGCTCCAGAGCGGCCCATTGCCTTCTCGGTGCAGGCTAGAACGCTCCGCTCCGATCCGTTCCGCTGTTATTTCCCTTAAGCAATATACAGCGGGACGTAACCTCCGTTATTTCCCTTAAGCAATCTGCACTGGCAGATACCATCATCCGGGGTGGCCCGGTTTAGGGTTACATCCACCCGGCGGCTATGGATCCAGCGTCAATGGAACCCCTTAACCCAGCCAGCAAGGTATACACTCACTGGATGCACACTGTGCACGAGGAGTCCCGGAAGGGGCTGGAAGAAGCACAGGAGCGAATGCGCTGGTACACCGATCTGGCAAGAAAGGAACACCCCGTATACCAAGTAGGAGACTTGGTAATACTCAACGGCCACAACATCAAATCGCGCAGCCCCTCGAGGAAGCTGGACAACAAAAATCATGGCCCCTTCCAGATCGAGAAAATCGTCTCCATACTTGCTGTCCGCCTCACGCTACCTCGAAAATAGAAGATTCACAATGTTTTCCACATCTTGCTGCTCGAACCTTATCGAACCAGTGAACACAGAGCACCACTGGACGCTGCAAAGGTAATCCGGGAGGTGGACGACATCGAGCTATCGGAGGAGTACGATGTCGAAGAAGTTATGTCCTCGGTTGAACGCGGCCAAGGAAATAACAAACGAATCCTATACCTTGTCAAATCGCTCGACTATCCGGAGTGCAAGGACTGGACGGAAGAACAATTCGACAACTTTTCGGTAGACGGTCTGGAGAAACTCCAGGAGTTTCACCAACGAAACCCAGATGCGCCGAGGGACTACCAGCTCACCGAGGGCTAGACCAGATCCACCGAGAACCTGGTGGTAGTAGGTCAGAGGGGAGGAGGACTCCGATCAAAGATGCACACCAAGACCTGCTTCACAGACCCCCCAGAAAAGCCACTGACCGGGTGCCCGGCAAGGACTCCCGAGACGGCGGACGTTGAGAGTCAGGAAAACCGTTCAGAACAGACGTATCGACCTCTTGGCGATGGGCTCAAACCAGTAGAACCAGCCTGAATAGCGACATAAACAGTAAAGTGAGTCCCCGACAGCGCGGTCACTACTCCAGCACACTAGTCTCCCCCCGGAAGGACGTCGGCATGGTCACTGCTGAGTATACCAGTTTCTAGCATGAAGGACACCATGTCTCTTCCGATTCCCTATTGCTATTCACGACCGCGGAACCCAACCGACTCCACCAAAGCTTTGATGCAGCACAGCGGCAAGTACGACTCAATATGACATGATGGTAGGAGTATGCACTGGCCTACTCTGAGGGCCCAGCCGTGCCAGGTTCCTGGAACACTCGAGGGAGATTGCCTGCTGACCAGCAGCTGGGAGGGATGCAGGGGAGGAGGACTGCATTCAGCGACACAAATCGAATCTCAGCAAACATCTACACGAACCATACAGGAGGACGCTGGCTACTTAGAAAGATTAGCACTCGGGACGAGGCTAGGGGAGAGGGGAGTAGTGTTACACCTGAACAAATTATCTCGAGTACATAGCTAGATAGAGAAGATCCTGTGGCGTACGGACAGAAGAGTCTCCGGCCATGGCTAGGGAGACGGAGAGTCTAGGCGGGAGATAAGGAACGGAGTTTAGCGCTCGGCCAAGGACACCGGTTGTAAGGTTTAACTCCGGAGAAGAGGGGAGCAATTTGTGCAAACGAGCGACTGCATCATGCAGTTCCAGAAGTGGGCCCACAACCACAGGAAGAGGCAGCCACGTCATCTGAGGGTGGACGGAAGCTCTGGACTGGAGCCCTGCTCGGCTGCATGGACTCCATGCAAGCTGGCTCACTATAGGATGAAAGTGGGAGCTCACGGAACAGAGTCCCCGCTCAGCCACATCATGCAGCAAAAACAAAAACGGAACCTCATCCCCCTTATCTACACCCTGGCCATGACCAGCGGATCCACCCATATCCAACGAGGTGCAGCTGCCTCGGAGGAATCCAAGCCTAACCCACCAGTGACTCTTGGAAAAAGCACAAAAGCTACCTTGAGGAATCACGGTCCGGGTCACCATTTCTCGCTCACTCACTCACGGATAAATACAAAGGAGATTTCTCACCCCAGAGAGAAATCAGCACGAACATCCCCACCAACACTACCACCGAAAAAACCACAAGCAAGATCTAAGATTATTCCGTTGTGAATTATCGCAAGTAGCCTGATGTGACACCTGGGTACTCAGGTACAGAGGTGGATGTAAAGATATCGTGAAGTCAGGTTCGATTGATTCTTTATTCACAGCGGAATAATCTTAAGTTCATCGTGTCAGGGTGTTGTCGTGAGTGTGGTATCCGAGGATGGGGAATCCAGGTTTCTTTCTGGTGGAGTTTCGAGCGGTATATATGCGAAGTTTTTCGTCTCATGCTTTTTTCTTCCCATCGCTACACTGGGGGTTTCAGTCTCAAGACGCGCGTCCTCAGAGAGGCCTGCGCACGGGTGTGGTTGGCCCTGACCGGTTCTAGTGATAAGGGTGAAGGTAGTCAGACGGCGACCTCGTATTCCACCGGTCGCTAGTCTTTCGGACTATGCTGGCTTTGTATCGAGGTCCTAGTCAGGATCGGTTGTAACTCTTTCGGAGTCTGCCGTCCCTCTTAGTTTGCCACTGGCCCCTCTCCGGAGTTATTCTTACGTCCGTTCGTCTCGGCCATAAGGTCCTAACTCCAGGTCTTATCTCGCGTCTAGACTCTCCCAGACCTGTCTTGCAACATGAGCCCTGCTTATGGCATGCGACTTGTAGGAAGCTAGTTACCACCCTTATCTCGTTCTCATATGCAGCAGCTACAAGAGTTAGCAGTGCGTTGGGTCTACCCAGCAGGCTGGCCTAAGATCCATCACCTGCCGAGGTTACCCTTACCACGCTTTCTCTTGTCAAACTGCTTTCCGAGGTCCCGAGACACCTTTCGGGTATCCCTAGTTCACGTGACTTACTGTTCACTACCTTGCTCCTTTGTACCTTATCCCCGTTTGTTACCCTTGGGTGTAACACTACTCCCCCTCTTTCTTAGCACCGGCCCGAAGCTAACTATCCTGACTCCTCTTCTTTCTTGTGTATTCAGTGGAATGCAGTCCTCTAGCCCCTGCATCCCTCCAGTCGCCTGGCCCGAAGAAAACCCTCCAGTGGGAAAAAACTTCAGAACCAATTCGGTTGGCGACCGGCCCTCGGATCTGGGTAGTCTTCCGACCGGTCTAGGATCCTACGTTGGAGTGGTACAAAGGAAACCAGGAAACCGCAGCGTTCCCCCGAAGAGGTGATCAGAAGACAGGTTGACCTGGCACGCCGGTGTAGGAGGGGATCAGGCCGGCCATATGGTAGTCTCGCCGCCAGAGCCGGTCAAAACCAGTGGCTCTTAACCAGTCAACCATGCCTCGCCACAGTTAAAGGATGGCCACTGTTTCTTCTGGGATTACAATACCTTTGCTCTTCTGCTCGTTGAAAAAGTCTTTGTCGGAATGAAGTCCTCCTCCCCTTCATCCTACTACCCCCTGACCGTGCTTCAACCCCATCGGCTTCGATATGTGCCAGTGGCAGGTCGGAGTCTAGCCCTCGGTGAGCCGGGAGTCCCTCGGCGTGTCTGCGTTCTGTCAGTGAAACTCTTGAAGTTTCTCCAGACCGTCTACCAAAAAGTTGTCATATGGTTCTTCCGTCCAGTCCTTCTGGTCTGGGTAGTCGAGCCACTTGATGAGGTACAGGATACGGCACCCTTTCCTAGTGCTCCCAGGGACCTCGTCAACATCGTACTCCTCGCACTGTTTGATATCGTCGGCCTCTCGGAGGATCTTCTAGGGGTCCAGCAGTGCTCGGTGTTTGCTGGTTCGATACGGTTCGAGTAGCGACACATGGAAGACATTGTGGATCTTCCATTTCTGGGGAAGTGTGAGTCGAACCACGAGGAACGAGACGATCTTTTCCACCTGGAAAGGGCCATGAATCTTGTGGTCCAGCTCCCAGGAGGGTCGGCACGTTTTGAAGTTGCGCCCATTGAGCATCACCAAGTCTCCAATCTGGTACTTCGGGCACTTGGTGTGCTGGGGGTCCGTATAGCAGCACATTCGTTCGAGTGCCGCTTCCAGTTGTTCGGCGGACGCCTTGTGTACCGCCTGCATCCAGTGGGCGTAGAGTTTGCTAGCGGGGTTCAAGGGTCCTGAGGCGGCTGGGTCGGAGGACACAGGATAGAAGCCGTAATTGGCATAGAACAGGGACATTCCATTACCCATGGTAATCGAGTTGTTGTAGGCAAACTCCGCCATCGGGAGAAGGCCTACCCAGGTGTCCTGTTCATGGCCGACAATCGCTCGGAGGTATGCTTCAATTGTCTGGTTGAGCCGTTCCGTTTGTACATCGGTTTGGGGGTGGAAGGTTGTCGACATCCTTGGGCAGATGCCGGATAGCCGCAGGAATTCTTGCCATATCTCGGAGGTGAAATGTGAGTCTCAGTCCGAGACGATATCTATGGGTAGCCCATGGTGTTTCCAGACTTCCCGTGCGAAGATGACTGCTAGGTCTGCCACCATCTTCTTTTCCTTTCCAAGGGGGAGGAAGTGCGCCATCTTTGTGAATCGATCTATGACCACCCACAACTGGTCGCATCCTTCCGAGAGTGGCAGTTCCGTAATGAAATCCATTGCGATGGACTCCCAGGGGGCGTACGGGAGTTCCAAAGGGGAGAAAAGCCCATACGGATGGTGCTGAGCCGCCTTGTTCTTCTTGCATTCGGGGCAGCTTCAAACGAAGTTGATAATTCTTTCGTTCATCTTTGGCCACCAGAAGTTGCGTCGGATTAGCTTGATTGTCTTGTCTTGGCCCATATGGCAGGCAATTTTCGTGTTGTGTTCAAACTCGAGAATCAATTTCTTGAGGTTGCCATCCTCTGGGATCCAGAGCATACCCTTTCGGTAGAGTAGCCCGTCCTTGATCTTGAAGACCTCTTCCATCCTGACCTTTCAGTCCCTCTGCCGCACCTCACGAGGGTGGTCAGCTGCCTCCTTGACCTTTCAATCATTCAGTGCCACATTCCCCAGCACTGCTTCCAGTTCTTTCCATGCACCTTGGTATTCGCTGTCCTTTCCTGACGCTTTTTTCACCGCTTCCGCAAACTCTTCCGACCATTCCTGTGGTGGGAATGAGGCAAGCCTTGCCGACGAGCAGATGAATGTTCTTTCTTGCCTATCTGGCTCCGCAAAGTTGTCTTTTTTGCAAAACTGTCGTAATCGGCTGGTTTTCGCTCCCCCCTTTTTCAGGGCAGTACTCTGAACGTCTTGAAAGAGCGTATGGTTTCCCATTCCGGTTTCCTGGTCGGTAGTAGATGCGGAAGTTGATGCCTGCCAGTTCCTGGGCCCACCCTGCCTGGCACCGATTGAGTATCTTTGTGGTCGTAAAATACTCGACGTTCTGGTGGTCGCTGAACACCTGGACCTGATTTGACACCCCTTTGCAATATCAGCGCCAATGTTTAAAGGCATCGACATTGGCCAGAAGTTCCTTGTTGTGGATTTCGTAGTTGATTTCCGCTGGCTGAAACTTCCGGGAGTGGAAGGTCACAGCATGCAGTCTTCCCTTCTCGTCTCTTTGCGACAGGATGGCCCCGATTGCGAAGTCGGAGGCATCCGTGTCGATAATCACTGGTTTCGTAGCATTGAAATGGGCTAATATCGGCGCTGTCGTGAATCGTTGTTTTAACTCCTGGAAGGCTTCTTCTGCCTGTGGGTTCCACTTCCATTCTTTCTTGTCCCCTTTAGTCAGTTCCATCAGGGGTCTGGCTACTAGGGAGTAGTCCTGAATGAAGCGTTGGTAGAAGTTAGCAAATCCCAAGAAGGACTGTACTTCTGTCAGGGATGCTGGGGTTTTCCAATCCAGCACCACCTCCACTTTTGCCCTTGCCATCTTGATTCCTTCGTGACTGATGATGTATCCCAGGAATTCCACTTCCTGGGTCTTCCAAACGCATTTGTCTGGTGAGACTGCCAGCCGGTTTTCCTGCAGTCTTCTCAACACTTCCTTAACCTTCTGGTCATGCTCTTCCTCAGTCTTCGCATAGATTAGGAAGTCGTCCATGTAGACCAAGAGACCCAGGTCTATCATGTCGGAAAAGATGTGGTTCATCATGTCCTGGAAGGTTGATAGTGCATTGGTTAATCCGAATGGCATAACTTGGAACTTGTATAGCCCGTAACGAGTCCAGAATGCCGTTTTCCATTTGTCTCCTTCCCGGATGCAAATCAGGTTGAATCCATTTTTTAAGTCCAGGTTGGTAAACCATTTGGCTCCTTGGACCCGATCCTGCAGCTCTTGCATAAGGGGAAGGGGATATCGGTTGGGAATCGTTATTCGGTTGAAAGCCTGGTAGTCGACACAGAGCTGGAGTCCTCTTCCACCCGGTTTTGGCACAAACAGGATTGGAGATCCCGCCGGGGAGGTGGATCTTCGGATTTTTCCCGTCCTTAATATTTCCTTGAGCCATTCCCTGAGGGTTTGAAGCTCGTTTTCCGAAAGGGTGTAAATTGGTCCCCAGGGGGCGGTTTCTCCATCCTTGAGGTCGATCTTGCAATCGTATGGCCGGTGTGCTGGCAGTGCCTCTGCAGCTTCGTGGCTCATGATGCCAAGATATCCCTTGAATTCTTCAGTGACTTGAACCCGTGGGTCTCCCTGGTCGATTGCCGAAACGTACCCTATGATCCTGGCTTCTGGGTCAAAGGTAACGGTTTCATCCTGGGACAGAGAAAATTCTGCGGTCTCGAATCGAGTGTATTTTTCCAGGCACCTAGGGCTGCTGAAGCGGAGTTCCTCCGAGTCCCATGCACCTTTGGGGGGGGTGTTTGGCGATCCACCAGAATGGAAGGAAGATGTCGACTTCGGGTTCCAGTGGTGTCACCTCGAACACTTCTTGTGAGTAGTGTTTTCGATGTTGGAGCAGGAGGGGTTTGGTATATTCCATTCCTTCTCCTTTTACTTCTTCCCCCGAGCAGTTCTGGAGTGGGGCTGCTTTCAGCCTGAGAATTCAGGTTATATCATATTTTTCGGTAATCCTTATACTAATGAGGGGTACCGAGCATCCGGTGTCGAGCAGGACCCATACTGCGTACTGCGTAGGGCCCCATGAAATTATCATGGTGGTTATCGGTCTTTTGCCGCAATGTGGTTTGTTCATAGACTTTTCGGGCGAGGCTTTATTAGGGTTGAGCCTTTTTCGTTGTCTATCCTGCAAGGGTCCACTTGGTTCCTCCGGACCCTTTTGTTTTCGATTTGTCCCACAAATTATTGGGAAGGACTTGGGGTGCGGCGGGCCCTGTCCTTCTAAAAATCCGAGTCGTCCTGCCAGGCTGACTGCAGCGTAACACCCGCAGCCTTCTGCATATCTTTGTCCTCGGTTTTTATATGGACCGTCTTGCTCTGTTTGGCAGCCGCTGCCTCGTGGGCTTCTTCTTCCCTTTTCCGTTTCCCATGGAGGTAGCTGACCGGCTTTGGGGCCTCCGGTAACTCCGTCCCTTTAATCGTTGTTTGGGCGTAGCAGTCCTGGATGGCGTGGCTGTCTCTTCCGCACCTCCAGCAGCTAGCCTTGCTGTCCCTGTGGGCGTTGATCTTGCCTTGAGGGACTCCTTTGTAGGCGTTGCTGCCGCTTCCCCAGTGGCTCTCCACCCATGTTTTCCTTGGCTTTTCAGCCTTGCCCCCCGAGTCAGGCATCCCAGCCTGCTTGGGGCCACCACTCTCCTTGCCCTTTTGGGCGTTGCCCGGACTTTTCCCATCTGGGCCATCCTTTCATCCTCCTCCATTTCCGGGTTGTGCTTTCCGGGCCGCCTTCAGGGCCTTTCTTCGTTCCACATGCAGGCCGGCATTGTAAGTGGCCATGAGGAAGTGTTCATCGTCTATGAACTCCTCCATGTAGTGAGCGAAGCGCATGTCCAGGATGTTATCGGGCATGGCTTGGTCGATTTTTTCCCTGAGGCCTTCACCTGTGGCCTGAGCATATACATTCACGGTGCGGAACTCCGTGAAGTAGGCCTTGATGTCCCGCTTGTACTGGAGCTGGCTGAGCTTCAGCTGGGCATTGGCCGCTTCCCTTGTATCCCAGAACTCTGCCCTGATAGCTGTGGTGTAGCAGGCCCAGGTATCTCGGTCCACCATCATCCTGCATCAGTGCTGGTGCCAGGATTTCACGGTGTCGGACAGCAGTGTTCCTACCCAGGCGATCTTCTGGGTGTCCACCGTCTCTGGGTAAAACCCAATGTATTTGAGAACCGATTCCCACCAGACATTGAATGCCGAGGAGGGTTTCCTGTCGAAGGATTCTGGGTTCTTTAGTTTGAGCTGGGAGGTGTTTATTCTTACCTCCATGGTTCTCTGATCGGTTCTTGCCGCTGCAATGCCTTCTCCCGCCAGCCAGGCGATTTCCTCTGGGGTCAGCATGGTGGCGATGCAATCAGTGCGAAGTGGTGTGGCTTCTGGTGGGGGTCTCCCGATCACCGGGTTTCGGGGCCTCTCCAGGATCGTTCACATGTCATCGCCGTCAGGGGCCTTAGCTGGCTTCTCATTGCCCGGGGTCAGTTCAGGAGAGGGGGATCGGAGTACCAACCGTGTTCGTGGCGTTCTGGGGGGGTCTCCTCCTTGTCCTCCGGCGGCCGCCTCCAGGGTGCCTTCTCTGGAGGCGGGGAGTGGGACTTCCCTTGGGAGGGCCGACTGTAGGTAAGTGGGCGTGGTGTAGTGGTCGCCCATTTGATAGCACTTACCTCTGTTCGCAGCTGCTGCTGTTCCTTTGCCAGTTGTTCGGTTTCCTCCTGCTGTTTCCGGGCCCATTTTTTGCAGTTGTTGTTCCACGTGTTTTGTTCCTCCGCTCATTTTCGGTCTGCAACCTGGAGGAACTGGACTGCATGGGTCAGCCGGGTTATCCTGGTGACTTGGTGTCCTTCCTTTTCGGCCAGGTTCTTGTCGCAGGAGGTGATTGCCGTCCATATGTCGGTGGCAAATTTTTGAGCGGCGCTGGCAGTGCGCATCAGCTCAGTTTGCATCCATTCTTGGGATACAGTCATGTTGGCCTCGGCTGTTTTGTAAACGTATTCGAGGGCATGGGTGAGCAGTTGGTAATTCCGCTGGATGGCAATGATTCGTTGATCACCCGGTTGTAGGCGTCAGCGCACATGCCGTGGAGTTGTTCGAGGTCCCATTGGGCTTGCTGGTGCTGCGTGACCAGCAGTCGTACCCATGCGGTGGGGTTTGGGAGGTCAATGGTGGGCAGGTCGGTTTCCGTTTCGGTATAGACCTCAAGCGCTGTTCGCGGGTACTCCAGCCGGAGCATGTCGACATTTGATTCGGTCATCTCCTAGTACTCGTCCAAGTGGCCGTGGGAGTGGATCGAGTAGTCGTAGTCACCGCACTTGTA
>Ga0307512_10007616_pt1 | contig 10688 bp, 9 predicted proteins | sample 14_EM_MG_FD_200267 | JGI IMG/M metagenome (GOLD analysis project Ga0307512, IMG submission 200267) | Populus trichocarpa ectomycorrhiza microbial communities from riparian zone in the Pacific Northwest, United States - 14_EM | ecosystem: Host-associated > Plants > Roots > Unclassified | place... | reverse complement strand
TTTTTATAATAAAATAATTTTTAATCTCATATAAAAAGGATTTGAACTCGTAAAATTTTTATGGAAAACTATTGATGAAGTAAATTTAGTTTGATACGTGAAACTGATTTCAGGTAACATAAAAAAGGAAAAAAATATTTGATTGCAAGATGAGAGCTAGCTATAATTTTGAGACGGTTTTGATTTCAATGTATGAAAATTGACTTGAAATAACCCAAAAGGGACTTAATTGAAGTTTTTCTTTTTATCAAGGACGGGATAGATACTCCATAAATCAAAGTTAAAACCATGACGATTTTATAATATACGAAGCTGCATGTATTAATAAAGTTACGTTGTAGGTAGATGAGTAGAGGAAATAGAAAACCGAGAAATTACTCCTCTTTGATTGGAAAGCCAGTAATTGCTTAGTACACAGAAAGGAGGTAGCGTTGTCGAGAATCGTGCATGCTGAAACCAAACGAGTCTTCTGGTAAATAAAAATTACTTAATAAGGTGTTATCATGTGATCATACTAAATCTGATCTTATTTTATATTGCCAAATTCCAAGAAACAGCTGAGCCAGCAAGAATATTAGGAAAACCTGAGGTGAAAACATATCACGTGAGTGAGGGGAAAAGAGAGGTGTAATAACCAATTTACTATTCTAAAAAAAATTGATGAACCCTCCTAATATGATATTTTAATAAGTTATAAGAGTTATTGTCAAATTAATCGGGTATAAGTATATCTCTTTACATTTTATAAGTATAGTAAAATAATTAAATTATCTTTAAAACAAAACCTATTTAACTAGTTTTAAAGAATCTTTTTATATTTTCATTATGATTTTTTTAGTTATTATCAAGTTGATTAATAAATAATTTTTTTAAATAAATATAAAATATATTTTAAAAATTAAAATTACATACACTAGGGGTGGGAGGCGCTCACTATCTTCAAACAGCGCGTGCGACATCCAAACAATAACTTCTGCAACAATGTTGAAAACATCAAAACATCTCGCATGGGGCAGAGCATGTTGTTGTTTATGTGTTGATGTGTTGCTAGGGACATGTTCTTTCTTCCTTTCCTCTATCATTCTCTTTCATTCTTGCTGGCCATTCAAAATTCCAAAAGTTATCAAGTCATTTACTAATATTTTAATTTTTGTTTTTATTTTTTTATTTCTAATTTTTGTTTTTGATTCTTTTATCAAAGTTTGATTTGTTTTTGATTTCATTCTTGAATCCATAATTATGATTTGTTATTTTTTTTAATTTGATCCTTTTTTTTTTATTTCTTGTCTTCAATCTTTTTGTGAATTTGATTTTTCTTTTCAATTTTTCTTTCAATTTAGAATTATAGGTTGTCCTTTCATATATCTTTTATTTTAATTTTTATCCTTATTCTTTTAATTGCTATTTTTTATTTAAGATCCTTTTGTATAATTGATTTTTTTTTTAATTTCATCATTCAACATTTGATTTGTTGAGAATTGAGTTTCGTGTGTTTTTCCAGATCGGATGGTTTCGGTTTAGTGACCCGTGTCATGAATTTAAAAAGTTAACACTGGTTGGAATCATTTTTTATTTTGAAAAATGAGCTTTGTGATTTTATTTCAATTAGGTTACTCTAATCTCATGAATAGAGCAACGAGTTTGGCTGGTTAACTCGGATATTTTTCTAGGGTCTTTTTTATATATTTTTTAGGTTTTTTCCTTCAAGAGTTGGGTTTTTTTTTTTAAAAAAATTAAAAATCAAGCTTCGTTATTTTTCCCATTTTCTCTTCTATTAAGTTCTTCCACTCGCATGATTCAGTTGCGAGGTTGATAACCTTACCTGGATTTACAAGTGTTTTGTCTTTGCTTCTTTTTGTTGACTATTTTTCTTAATTTTATTTTTCAACACCTGAATTGTTAAGGATTGATTATCATTATTTTTTTTAATTTTTTTCTATAAAGTTGTCCCGTCCGTGTTAGGAGTTTGCCATTCTAGCTCATGTTGACCCCGCGCGCACCCGCGCTGGGTGCTGGGGCATGTTGACCGGATTTCTTGTTCTTTTCAAGAAAACCAAATGGTGTGCGTGCACATTTTTGTTTTCTATTCTGGATCGAGAAGAGAGGACTGTCAACTGCTATTATTACTTCTTACGAAACTTCATCTCCATCGCGTTGTTCTTCGCCATGACTAATGAAAACGAAGTTGAAGGAGAGCATGGACAAGACGTCTAAACCCAGCTCAGATGGCTGGCTAAATATTATTAACTAGTTGCACTGAGCAGGGGTTTTTCTTGCACGGTTAGTCATATCCTGCACATGAGGGGAAATCTCGTGCCGATTCCTTGCAAACAATCGGGGGCTCATTGACGGGCTCCTGTCCAAGTTTGCATGATCTACTGTGTATCGGATGGCTTATGATTGCCACGTGAGGCGGTAGCAGTTCTTTTCTTGACTTCTTGATACCTTAAAAATTAAGGCAAGTAATTTACACTTAAAGTATAATCAAAACCCAAATATGAGGCCGTTGATTCGCCAAATTCACAGCTGAGATCTTCAGTTAGGCTAGCTTGTTCCTCTTGATCACTACCAAATTTAATTCAAGTCACAAAACCATTGTTCTAGCTAGCTATCAATTATACATATTTAGAACTATCACAATAGCAAGGGACATCAACAATTAATTAAAACTGAAACTTCCGACCTATCGATCTTAAATTCAATTCTGAAATGCGTTTGAATGATGCAAGAGAACCATTTTGCACTATGCAATCTAAAGCTCAAGTAATTGCAAACAAAGTGGTAAAGCATTAACCTGATAAACTGCTAAGGAGTTGTACCTCAGCTAACAATAATCCCTCCCTCCCAGCATATCTTGAGTCCGAACATCTTTCTTATACAAAGAAAGAGCACACCCACTAAAGCATAAACCTCATTAGCATATGTTTATACTGGATTTGGCTAACCTTAACTTATATACTGACCTAACATTGGTGAATTATAATCATATACTTTCTCCACAGTAATTGTCCAGCAAGAGTGGTCAGGAGAGTCATTTAAATCTAGGCAACAACTACTCCGCCAGAAACTTAGTTTTAACTTAATCCAACAAGGCTGGCATGAAAGCATCAACTCTCATAAGCTAACAATCTTTAAAGATGCATCATGTATGGATTGAGATGGTTATCCACATTCATAAATATTAAAGTAATGCGTACACGTGAATGTGTGGGCATTAAAAAAAAAGGGTTCTAATGTTATAATCTGGTTCCTTATTTTTGGATTAATAAAGAGATAAATACTTAAATTCCTTCGGGACCCCCCTATTAGTTGTCAACATCGATTGTATTTTAAGACCCTTCCTCTTTCGGGGAAGACCAAGACTTTAAGAAATCCAAGAAAAAACCACTGTATATCGCAACAAACACACCGTACAGAAGCCAATCTGGCTATATATCCCATAAACTTGGCCTCTAGGTGCCACCCCTCTTTACATCACCTTTAAGAATCTTGGTTACTCTTCTTGTTGAGCTTTCCAAATGGGGTTCTGCCCTGTCTCAGAGATGTTTCACAAAGTAATGGAAACGTTCTGTATGCAGCCTAAGACCAAGGCCAAAGGCAATGAGGTGGAAGGGAGAAGGAAGATCAAAGGCACAGTGGTGTTGATGAAAAAGAACGTTTTGGACTTCCATGATATAAAAGCTTCGTTTCTTGATCGGGTTCATGAGCTGTTGGGCAAAGGTGTGTCTATGCAGCTTGTTAGTGCTGTTCATCAAGACCCAGGTTAGCCTGCTCCCTCCCTCTGCCTCGCTTAAGTTTCTTGAATGGCACTATTGCCCAAAAGATTTGAGGGAAAGAGAATAATGTAGTGAAGCTTCTTGAATAAAGATAAAATGACTTTTTTTTAACCAAACAGCAAATAACTTCACCGTCATCCTCCAGCCACTGTTCACTTCTCTCTGTTGCCAGACAACCGAGAGGAAAAAACACACGATGGAGAATTTTCTAGTAGTTTCACTCCAAATTCAGGTCTTCGGGGAAACAATTGAATTGTGTTTTTTTTGTAGCTGAGGATTTATTTGTTTGTTTATTCTGAGAAAGTGATCGCTAAGGATTTACTAGTTACATGCGAGATTAAGAAATTATAATTGTTGAAGTTAGCTTTGAATATTCTTTCTTGTTTAATCTTGCCAAGAAAGTTTGCAATAACAGAATCAAAATCAAGTTTGATTAGGCTAAAACTGGGAATTTTGTGGTGTTTAGCAGATAGCTTGCGAGGGAAGCTTGGAAAAGTAGCAGACGTAGAGAAATGGGTTACCACAAGAACACCATTAACAGCTGGAGAGACTATATTCACAATTACTTTTGAATGGGATGAAAACATGGGCCTTCCTGGGGCTATCATCATTAAAAACCATCACCACAGCCAGCTTTATCTCAAGACAGTCACTCTAGAAGATGTTCCTGGCCATGGTCGGGTGCTTTTCATCTGCAATTCTTGGGTTTATCCGTCGCATCGTTACAAGTATAATCGTGTGTTTTTCTCTAATAAGGTAATTAGATTTTGGAATAATCCAATAAATAGGAGATTGTGTGCCGACAATTATGTTTTATTGTGCTACTTTTGTGAATAGTCTAGAGCCAGGATGTATGCTTTATGTCAATCTGGGCCGTATAGTTAGTGCCTTTTATCATGATTGTTGCCTTTTTAACCTCAATTGTTTAGAACCTCGATATTTTATTCCCTCTTTTTGCAGGCAAAATCACAAACCATTGCTTATTTTCCAGCTAGAACTGCACTTTCCGTGACTCTGAGTTTTTCTTTCGATCATGACTATCTTCATAATGGTGTTAAATTGTTTTCTTTGTTGTTGCTTTCACTACCACTTCCTTTTTGTACCTTTTCTTCCTTCATGATCTGTGTATCAGGCCTACTCCTAGTGCCGAAATTTTTGCGAATGTATTAAGGCAGGTTTTGGATAAAAAGGTGGATTCATGAACATGTTGACGGATTTTGCATCAGGCATATCTTCCATGTCAAACACCTGAGCCATTGCGGTTATATAGAGAAGAAGAGCTTTTAAATCTCCGCGGACATGGAAAAGGTGAGCTGAAGGAGTGGGATAGAGTCTATGACTATGATTACTACAACGATTTGGGGAATCCAGACAAGGGTGAAGAATATGCACGCCCTATTCTTGGAGGAACGGAAGAGTATCCATATCCCCGAAGAGGAAGAACGGGTCGGAGAAAAACAAAAACTGGTTAGAAACCTAAACTTAAATCACTTTTGACATACATTTATATCTAGCGACTCTACCTGGGGTCTCAGAATCTCTAGTGGGATAGAGCATGCAAGTAGAGCACATAGAGAGTATCTGTTCGCTGAGTAACTTTTGTAAGAATGTTGGATGCATGCATTTTTGTCAATTCACAATCAACAATTTAGTTTTACCATTTTAACAGACCCCCATACTGAAAAAAGATTGCCGCTTTTAAGTCTGGACATCTATGTTCCAAGAGATGAACGGTTTGGGCATTTGAAGTTTTCAGATTTTCTTGCCTATGCTCTGAAATCCCTGGTTCAGATATTGCTCCCGGAGATCAAATCTTTATGTGACAAAACTATCAACGAATTTGACACCTTTGAAGATGTACTAAACCTTTATGAAGGGGGAATTAAGCTACCAAATAAACCCACTCTCCATAAAATAAGGGATCACGTCCCCTGGGAGATGCTCAGGGAACTTGTTCGTAATGATGGAGAGCGGTTCCTCAAATTCCCAAAGCCTGATGTTATCAAAGGTGCACTAATGAAAACTTTTTTCTCCCAGTTACCTTGCAGTAATTAGAATTTCACTTCGTATATACAGTACTTGGAAGTTTGAGGTTTTCATGGTATGGTTTCAGCGGACAAGTCTGCTTGGAGGACAGATGAAGAGTTTGCACGGGAAATGCTTGCTGGAGTCAACCCAGTTATCATTAGTCGCCTCCAAGTAAAACACAACTTGCATTAGACTACCTGATGATTATTTTTTTATGATCTTTAAAGCTTGATAAATTAGTAAAATATACCTGCAGGAGTTTCCTCCAGCCAGCAAGCTAGACCCTAAAGCATATGGAAATCAGAACAGCTCAATAAGAAAAGAGTTAATAGAAGAGAACATGAATGGCCTAACCGTAGATCAAGTACTAATCATGATTCATTTCTTTCACGTCCTTATCTATACTACGTATTCAACATTAGAATCAAGGAACACTCAAGGTTGTCTACCTGAAAGATGGATGTTTCAATTTTTCTGATTTAGGCACTCAAAAGCAACAGGCTGTATATATTGGATCATCATGATGCATTGATACCATACCTGAGGCGAATAAACTCAACCAGCACAAAGACTTATGCCTCTAGAACAATCCTGTTGCTTCAAGATGACGGGACATTGAAGCCATTGGCAATTGAGTTGAGTCTACCACATCCACAAGGGGACCATCATGGTGCTGTCAGCAAGGTTTTAACCCCAGCAGAACATGGTGTTGAAGGCTCAGTATGGCAACTGGCCAAAGCTTATGCTGCTGTAAATGATTCTGGATACCACCAGCTTGTTAGCCACTGGTATGATTCCAAATCAAAAGGGCTTTCATAATGGCATAACTTGAAGCTTGTTCTAATTAAGAATTCACCGGATTGATTCTGCTCATGTTTGCAGGCTGAACACTCATGCTGTAATAGAGCCATTTGTGATTGCCACAAACAGACAATTGAGTGTTATTCACCCCATCAACAAGCTTTTGCATCCTCATTTTCGTGACACGATGAATATAAATGCCTTGGCTAGGCAGATCCTCATCAATGCTGATGGAGTACTGGAGAAAACTGTTTTCCCAGCTAAATATGCAATGGAAATGTCTTCTTATGTTTACAAGAACTGGGTTTTCACTGAGCAGGCACTCCCTGCAGATCTCATCAAAAGGTAAAGCACCGAACCTTAAACCATAAAAATACCCTCTTATCTTTACTTTTTATCGAAAGCCAAACTAAAATCTATCCAACTTCGCTATCATCAAGAGGAGTGGCAGTTCAAGATTCAAGCCAGCCACATGGCCTCAGACTTCTGATAGAAGATTATCCCTATGCTGTTGATGGGCTACAAATCTGGTCAGCAATTGAAACATGGGTCAAGGAATATTGTGCTTTCTACTACCCCACAGATGATTTGATTCAAGGTGATAGTGAACTCCAATCATGGTGGACAGAGATCCGTAATGTCGGCCATGGTGACAAGAAGGATGAACCATGGTGGCCTGAGATGCAGACACTAGCTGATGTCACACAAACATGCACCGTTATCATATGGATAGCCTCGGCCCTCCATGCAGCTGTCAATTTTGGGCAATATCCATATGCTGGCTACCTCCCTAACCGCCCCACCATAAGCCGTCGATTCATGCCTGAGCCAGGGACCCCTGAGTACGATGAGCTTGCGAAAAATCCAGATGTAGCCTTCCTGAAAACAATCACAGCCCAGCTACAAACCCTACTCGGTGTATCACTGATTGAGATTTTATCAAGACATTCGACTGATGAGGTTTACCTTGGACAGAGAGATACTCCCGAGTGGACTTCAGATAGTGAACTGCTGGCAGCATTTGAGAGATTTGGAAGGAAGCTGGTAGAAATTGAAAACAAAATCATGGATATGAACAATGACAAGAGATGGAAAAACAGAGTTGGGCCTGTACAAGTTCCTTACACTTTACTCTTTCCTAACACCACAGATTACTCCAGAGAGGGTGGACTCACAGGCAAGGGCATTCCTAACAGTGTGTCAATCTAATTCATTGGATCAAACTAGTATTTTTTTTAGGCAGTCAGTAGATAGTAGGTTTTAAAAATGGTGTGATGGCCAAGTAAAAAGGCGGTCAGATAATATTTTTTGCGTTCAGGTTTTTCTTTCGTTGATTATTTGGGTCGAAGGTAAAGTGTGTATCTGCAAGCATCTACAAATAGCAGGAAATGTGTGGGGTGCCTTTCTAGTTATGCATCCATCTATAAATTATTATTTTGTTCTTCTGAAAATAAAAAAAAATTATTTTTAAATAATATTTTTAATATATACAATTTTATATAATTTTTTTATTCGATCAATTTAATTTGTGTTTCTATTTTTATTATTACTTATTTAAATAAAAAATTATTTTAATAAATAAATTTAGCAAGCATAACCGGCTGGCTGAGTGCTTTATCTTTCAAGATTAAATATTTTGATTTATATTTATTTCTTGATTATTAAAATTTTATTTTTATGTATATTTAATGATTTTTTATTTATTTATTTATTTATTCATATACATAGTTGTTGATTTGTTTTATTATATATATGGATAAATTTTTATTTAAAATTAAATTTTATGCATTAAAAAAAATCTTCATATATGATTCTTCCGCTAGTTATATATATAAAAGAGAGCCAGTTTGGCATTCTTGAATTGAACTGAACCACATTGCATGCTTTGGCAGAATTAATAGGAAACGAACGATGCTCGCTCTCTCTCGCTACACCAGATTCAAGGTGTCTCCTCTCCCACTGGACGCATGTGACAGGTGTCGAGTATTGAGCATTGAAGATTTCTCCACGGAGCAGAATGTGCACACCAAGACAAAGCGGGGAGTTTTGCCTCCCTAATCTAATGTTAACGGGCCTTTGGGTCCATTTCTTTTATTGTGCATTTTGATTTTAAGGCCCATGGGTTTTTTCGAGCCTTTGGATTTTCTATTCATCGCTATCTCCGGTCCATTCTTTTTTCCTTTGCAATTTTTGTTTTGGGTCGTCTATGACCTTCTTTTTTTCTTTCTTTTAATCATATAAACCGTTTTTTTTTTGGCAGCATATGAAGATGTAATCTTAAAATACATATTTTACACGAATCTGCCAACATTTGACAGTTGTTGTGGATCGTAATGCATATATAATCTTACCCCGAAAGAAGAAAATACTACACAGAACACACACACACACATCGGCGTGGTATGTCTTTGCAGCATAAACAATTATCACCAGGAAACAGATACGCTAATAGAAGGGAACGGAGAAGAGGGGTGTTGGTGACCCCCACGTATCAGATCCAGGGATTTTAAGTGGTCTGTGCCGTATCCGTCTTATCCAAATCCGTGCGCGAGCGCAAGAAGCTGGTGAGACCACGTATCGAAGGTCAAGAAATTAATTGGTCTGACCATATCGCCTTATCCAAACTCACACACACCACCCATATCAAATCCCACAAACACCTCCATCAATAATCTTTTCTCCTCCATCTTATTGAACCAGCACCCTCCTACAGACCCATATCACCCAACACCCTCGAATCTCCAATTCCTCGTGGCCATGGCAGCTCAAGCCTCTCTCTTTACTCCTCCAACCCTCTCCACCCTAAAATCAAGCAACCAGGCTTTTGTTCCATGGAAACAGGCATCTTTTTTGCCAATATCTAATGTTAAGCCACAAAGAACCATGAAGGTTGCTGCTGCAGAGGAAACAGCTGTCAAAGAGGCTCCGGTGGGCTTCACTCCACCTGAGTTGGACCCGAGTACCCCATCACCAATTTTTGGTGGAAGCACTGGTGGGCTGTTGAGGAAAGCCCAGGTGGAGGAGTTTTATGTGATTACATGGGACTCCCCCAAGGAACAGATATTTGAAATGCCGACTGGGGGTGCTGCCATCATGAGGGAAGGCCCTAACTTGCTCAAGCTGGCCAGGAAGGAGCAGTGCTTGGCTCTCGGGACTAGGCTAAGGTCCAAGTACAAGATCAAGTACCAGTTTTACAGGGTGTTCCCCAATGGAGAGGTGCAGTACTTGCATCCTAAGGATGGTGTCTACCCTGAGAAGGTGAACCCAGGGCGCCAAGGCGTGGGCCAAAATTTCAGGTCAATCGGAAAGAACGTTAGCCCAATTGAGGTCAAGTTCACAGGCAAGCAAGCGTATGATTTGTGATCTGGTAACATCATGTATTTGTGATTACGTGAATACTCTACGGTTGTTTGCTGTAATTGTATCTCTTCTTCAGGAAACTCTTAAGAGAAGCAAAACCTGTCTTGTGGGTGCACATCTCTCTTCTCCTTTTCAGATGGTTATATATCTAGCTACGTCATTTCATATGAACATAGGATTGCATGTTCTAGTGTTTTTATGCCAGACTTCTCCCATATGATGATAGCGTCGTCAGAGTATACCCTGCCAGATGATTTACCGTAATTGAAATTTAAAAACATGTACTTAATATCAGTGCATGGTCGCATATTCCGGCAAACAACTTAAGAATACGCAGGACCCAGTAGAAAAATGCAATATATATTTTGTCATCCAAGAATCTCATTCTGGAAGGATTAAGATTTATAGTTGAGTTGACTTGAGTTGATTGCATCAATCAGACCCCGAATGTGAAGGATCTAAATTTGCTGGGTTATACTGAAGTTGTTTATATATATATATTACGAACACGAAAGATTCTATGTTAGTCCCTGGCTTACAATTCAACTTTATTAAATTGGAAACCCAGTGATTATGAGTTCTAACCTCTCTTTTCCCAAAAAAAAAAAAAATGATTGAATTTTTTTTAACCATCTTGTTGACATGGATATTTCTTATTAGGTCTAAGCAGCCTTTCAATTGGTTAGTCTTTATCTAGAACTGGTGTGAAAATCTTAGGACAGC
>Ga0307512_10007615_pt1 | contig 10689 bp, 13 predicted proteins | sample 14_EM_MG_FD_200267 | JGI IMG/M metagenome (GOLD analysis project Ga0307512, IMG submission 200267) | Populus trichocarpa ectomycorrhiza microbial communities from riparian zone in the Pacific Northwest, United States - 14_EM | ecosystem: Host-associated > Plants > Roots > Unclassified | place... | reverse complement strand
AATCAGGCTCTCAATCAGGCTCTCAATCAGGCTCTCAATCAGGCTCTCAATCAGGCTCTCAATCAGGCTCTCAATCAGGCTCTCAATCAGGCTCTCAATCAGGCTCTCAATCAGGCTCTCAGGTGGGCTCTGAAGCGGCCACTCAAGAATGCTATCAATGAGTGTGTTAGCACTAGCGAAACCTGCCGGCAGTCATGTATAGTCCCATAGTCCCACGTGCAGATGTCTATGGACCGACTATGGATGACTATAGACTACGCGTCGCGCAGGGGTCCACGGGAAACTTGCTATGAGCTGCGCGTGTGCGCGTAGCGCAGTCTATAGTCGATTTGCACTTTTACCGATCCGGTGAGTCTGGAACGACCATCATCATCGTGAGATCATGATTCCCATCAGCCCAGCTGAAACCCATAAGTCGTACATCAGGGAGGCGGTCCATATATGCAACAGAGAGTGCTTTACAAATACCGAGTGGTTACTTATGAATATACAATCAGCCACCCTATTTAGGAATTGGATCATTGTCTCAGATGCACAAATAGATTCACATACTAAATGATATTGTGTACGCGTTGGAAGCACAAGTTTATCTAGTACATCCGGGTTTTTATGACGTCTGTATCCGGTTTAATCAGAATGGCACCCGCTCTAAGCATGTCAATCAGAATCATATACCCTTTCGTGTATAGCAAGCCATTTAGGATTCCTTTGTGAGCCATGCACAGGAAGAAATGAAGTAGGCTTCGGGAGGTTAGAGTGCTGTAGAAAGTAAGAACTCTCACAGTACATATTGTATAAACCGAGATAAACCACTCTACCTATAGCTAAAACACAGCCTTTGCGCAAAATATCACTCACATTTAGCATCAAAGCTTTCGGGTGATGCTGGCATCTAGTGATTTAGCTCACGTTTGTCACCTAAACGCTACACAAGAAGGGATAGATAGTGAATTACGAGCGTGAATGGCAACCTCTACAACGGAACTGGCAAAAGGTTAACCACCACCACACCATGGATGCCCTTTCCTTCCCCATCCAATTTCCTCTATACATGCACACCCGTTGCTTGCAGAAACGCAATCGCAATGTTCGCTGCTAGTAATCTTGACAATCCTTCAGACGGATATCGGAAACCACGTTTTGCAGCTCACTGTGATCTAAACCTGAGTCTCCCAACCAACAAGACCTGTTGATGCATAGCCCAGCTATCTAGTAGTCTATGGCGCTATAAGCGTTAGTTTGTGTAAACCGTAAGATTAGAATCCCTACGCGGATGCGGCGCTTATTCTTTTGCTCTACAGAGCTCCTTTCTCCACCATTACCGAAACAGCTACTCAGCCAGACAAACTATTAGCCGACCACTACCAGCCCTCTCCTTTAATTTCCTCGGCAATCAGCCCCCGTCAGATATATATGATCATGAGGCTATATACATACATGGGTTGATTGTCTGTATATGTGGAAGTCTAGAAGTCTAGAGCTGTACAATAAGAATACAAGAAGGAAGGAAGATAATGACATACATTACGTGGGTGAGACTACCCTGAGATCGATGATGATAATGTTATGGAACTACAATGTCCAAACATAGTAGTCTATCCGACAAGTAGCCCGGTCGACCCAACCTACATCCTCACTACATATTGTATGCTCTACACAACACCTCACTGCATATTGTATGCTCTGCACAACACCCAACTGTTTATGCTATCCGTGTGGACAGACGACCAGGGTTGCACCAACAGCAGTTGCATGCATACGCAAGGGTAAATCATGATTTGGTACTGTTGTCCCAGGAAATATTTGGTGAATCCTAGTTGGAATCAATTTATTGGAGCGAGTAGCGATGAACGTCTATCGGTTGGGATTAGGCAGTAGAAATGCGGTTGCTGCGCAACTCCTATCTTCATTTCTGTAACCATACTGACTTCAGCCAACTGTGCCGTTCAGGAATGCCCTTTTGTTCTTTGATGGGATCACCCAGGACGGCTCGGGAAAGAAGTAGTGTGATCAATTCCAACCATCTCGGGTTGACATACCCAGAAGACGGATGACTCTCGCGGGCCGCCATCCCCGGAGCCGAAACTCCACAGCGCGCACTAGTTTCATTGAAGCGGCCTAAATCGCCTTGAATTGGCTCTCCGGTCTGCGTACTTTTCGTTATGGTGCAGTGCGAAATAAGAATTTTACTCTCTTAGCAGTTCGACGAGCTCAGGCGAGTATTGTTTCAGTTGTTTGTTGATTAAGAACTGCGCTGCAGATTTCGGTACTTTCGTCTCCGACAACTGCCGCATGGCACCAAGCCCACCCAGCAAGTACTGATCCGCAATGCAAGTAGCCTGGTTCTTGGGACGGTATCAAGGTGGTCCTGGATCCCAGAGAGCTTTTAAGATTACCGGAAGTGACATGCTGGAAGAGCTTGGACCAGAATGCGAGCTGACCATAATTGAGAAGATAAGCCCGCCGGCACCTATGTTGTCCACGGCAGATTCGATTTTTCCGAGGACCTGGGCACAGCCCTCGGAGAAATATTCATTGCATATATTGGGGCCCAAAAAGTATCGTGTGACAGTACGATTAACACCCTGATTCCATAAATACCGAGTGACCAAGGGTATTTGTACGGGGTCACCCACACTTTTATGTGGTGACTTCAGGCATTCCTAGCATAGTAGCTCACAGCCACCCTAGATCTAGATATAAACGGCCCAGTTTTAGTAATATCTGTAAATGCCACCCGGGACGATATATGACCTGTAACACCCAAGTCAGAAAGTAACACCCCCTAACCTAGCAGACACTTCAGGCCTCCAGCTCCAAAGCGTGGGGCGTTAGCGAATGGGCGTCGTCGCCAAACTCTGTTGAAAATTCTAAGGCCAGTCCAGGGGTTTGCTGCTTCTTCTCCCAACTAAGTGTTCAGAAATATCGCGCAAAGTGCCGCCTTTTCCTGGGACACTGAATTCTGGCGTCGCTTGTCACCCACCTTGTAGCAGGGATACCCTGGAGGAGCAGGACCCCCGATCGGTCTTCGGCTACCCCCGCCGTTAAGACCCTGGTAGCAACTCACTGACGCCGGTAGTTGAGGAATTCGTACCCGGAATTGCGACTCCATACCATTAAATTACGACATGAACCAGACACAAGCAGTTGCATATGGTGATTCTGCGTTCGCCATGGCTCCGACCACTCCGACCTGCGAGTTATCCTCAAAACAACTTCTTTCCTCGTCTATATTTGGTTTTTCGCTTCTCGTAGTCACTTGCTTGCAATTTATATTGCTGCTGTATCACCAGGACTAGAACGCACGTGGTCCCATTGAATGGCGATCATGGGTAATAGAAACATTCCCGTCCATTTCAACTTACTCCGTCAGACCACGAACTCAGTCCACTAAGTCTATCACGGCATAATGCCTGTCAAGGGCTAAGCCTACCTGTCTGATACTCTGGCATGACACAGACACCTATGTACTGAGACCGTAAGCACAGTTAGCCCCAAATCACTTATTAAGCGAAACAGAAAGCTACGGCCGATCCTCCTTCCTTCTCTATGCTGGCTCTTGGTGCATTCTGAGCTTTGAAAGTTGTAGCTCAATCAGACGCTTGTGCAGAAAATTTCACTGCAATTTGTTGAGTGAACGCCAAATCAAGGTTATAAGGGTTGATGGTTATGGAAGGCTGTTCTGTGTCATAAAGCACTAGACAATGTGCGTCCCCGATTGTGGGTATGAAGTTAAAAAAAAAAAGCGCGTTAAACGCTAAGCGCGACATCGTTTAAGGTCGCATCTTTCCATCTGCCATACACTGAATGAAATTAGCCCAGAATGTGGAGGGATGCTTAGGGGTACATAAACTCAAGGATGAAGAAACAGTCATAAATTCTCATCTGAACCTAACTCTAGATCTCAAGGAGACGTCATTTCCGTCACTATTTAGCTCCAAGAAGACAATCACACCACAAACACTATTGACAATAGTGCTAGTTACTGATAAAAATGGTAGACGCCAGAAATGTCCAGTACGTGTAGATGGCTCAATGGAAATTTGCGCTTAGCGATCGATATAAGCATCAGGGAATCCCCCCATTCATACCGCGCGAGGTAACACCATGAATCAATATCATAGAAGCGATGCTCACATCCGCGACGAGACAATCAAAATTCGAGGACAAGAGGACAGCGATAGCTCTCCAACCTTTTCAAAAGAGTACATATGTTATGTCCAGCAGCGCATAGATCTCATATACAACAAAGCACAAGGCAATAATGCTAGAAGAGAGTTTATTCCTATATATTCTCATATCTTGCTATCCCAAGTTTTGAAAGTTATAGTAAGATTTAGTAATGTATATACCAGACAACCACCATTCCAACCCCACGCAAATAACACTCCATCCCTTGGGAGCCTCAGAAAGCGCTGGTAGCTTTCGCCAACATTTCGAACGATTTTGTTCTCCCCTCTCCAGTCTTCGTTAACACCCGCCCACACTTTGCCAATACCTCTACACCTGCTCTTAACTCTCAATTCCACCTTTTATACTATCTACACCCTTAGTCTCTACAACTCTTCTCAAACTCGGTGATCCAAAATGAAGTGACGGTCATGCCTTCAAGACCTGTAACATAGGCCCTACACAGCCGTCTCGTACACTCTCAATTCCTCCTCCTCCTAATCTTCCTCCCCTTCCTCCCCGGTTAGCAATGCCATTGAGTCTCGCAATACTGCTACTAAGTCTTGCGGTGGGCGACCCAGGGTATATTCTCCGGACAGCAATTTCTTCGAATTAGAGCACTATGACTCCGATAACGACCAAGACGAAATCGTAGAAGAAGACTTGGAGTGGGAACTTCGGAACGACTGGCTGAGATACTAAGTAGGACTCCGTTGCCAGTTGGGAGGTCCTATCACTGATCATATATCTCGCCAATTTACTCTTCAGAAGTTGTAGTGTACTAGTGTTAAAGCAAATTGCGTTCAAGAGCTTTAAATTGTGTTTAGAAATAAATAAAATGTTTCACCGTGAGCGTTTGACCTGTGCGTGCAAAGTCAAAACCAAAAGCCATTACTTGCACTCGTGAGCCAGCGTCTTCGCAAGCTTAGAGGGCTGAGCTTGCAGCTCGGTGAGAGCAGTTGTAATTAGGACTCGAACCTTAAACTATAAATTGTAATATTCGGTCATGTGACGTCATGTGATTCATAATTAACTTAGCTCCTTATATACGCACTCCTGCACCATCATCACAATCACAACCTCCCCTCAAAACAACACACGCTCTTTCAGGTATTTTCTCCACTTTAACCCCAATCTTTCACCTCTTTCGACCGATGATAGTGTCCTAGGATCCTCTCTTCATAATTTGCCATACTTGTTATTCCTCCATGTTGCAACATTGTGTGGCGCTATATATACGCATAGTACGGTACTACATGCGACACAAACAAGCAAGAAATAACTGTGCAAGTGATATGTTAAGTGCGGCTGTATACTCTGTATCACTTGTTTTGAGTATAGCATTTAGTACAATAGCTGTGATGGCCTGTGAATTCTTTAACTTCACTATGAAATAAATTAAATTGAATCAATCCAGAATACAGCTGGAAAACTGATATAAAGTTCAAGTTGGTGGGTCTTTCAGGGTGCCAAAACTGACAGCCCGATTCCCTGATATTCTGGGGAATAAGTCTAGATAAATGAGATCCTTTACACAATTGAAATTCCTTTTTTTTTGTATGTCAAGTTCCTACACACATCATTCCGCCACCACAATGGGCAGGCTAACTTCACTTCTTCAACAAATATTACTATTGAATACCTAGTAATGGAAACTGTGCTTTTGTTCTTAATTCTTAGGTATAGCTATAACAGCACCTGTATAATGGTGAGGTCTTAGACTAGAGGTTAGGGTTGCTACACTGGCACATGATGTGGCTGGGTAAGCCACAACCTTAAATGGACTGTTTATGAGGATCATGATCATTATTGAGAATCTTACCACCTACACATACATGTGTGATATCTCTGACCCCACTTGCAACCATATCTCTATGACTAAAATCTTTTCACTTACTTAGCCAAATGCTGGCATACATACCTTTACACAATTCTCCGTCTTTCAGTCACCAGACACCTTTCTCTCGTGGGATTTCTATTGTACCCCTTTTTTCAGACACGTCACAACATGCACACAGTCTGCAAATCTAACAAATTGACTACTCAATGACTCCCAAATGGATCAATAGAATTGCTCTATGCTGTAATGGCACGGCTGTACGTGACGTGTGCAGGGCCGGGTAACACCCGCTTTATATAGTCGGCTTGCCACGAGCCTTAGATCTCTAGCGATAATCTTACCTTTCTACTACTCTACAATATTGACATCCACGTGTGCAACCGTATCTACTGATATACCTTCCTACCAGGCCATACACGGGCGTATGCCTTTACACTATTATCGCTCTTACAATTTCAGATACGTTTCGCATACTGGATTTCATGAATTACCCCTTTCCAACGTGTCACGACACGCAGTCTATGCGCGAGATATCATCCAGATTTTGGAGCACTGATTGCATCAGCAAAGTGTCTTGATATGTTTATTGAATTGTGGTTAATGGTAACAGATGATTTCGTGCGGATTCCGGAGGCCAATCGGCCTGGAGACACGTCGTGACATCTAAGAACGAGAAATCGTCCGGATTTGACAGCGAGAGATTGCAGAAGCAAAGATGCTTGATAAGTACACCCAATTGACGTTGACGATTGCAGAGACAATCCGAGTTGATTCCAGACGCGTCAGTGACCAAGTCAGTTGAAATCAATTGCAACAAATTCATCATACGAGAAATCGAAGGCTACCAATTGTGGCATCAATGAGATTCGATAAGTTACCTTCCAATTGAGTCAATTGACGATTACAGGGACGATTCCATAGCCCATACGCCACAGAGAGTCGCGTCACCGGCAATGCCGAAGCCGGTCCTACTTCAATTCACTTTTGATGATAGCCAATTGACGATAAACGGGCACATAACTCGAAAGAAGTGCACCTACGGAGGATCTGGGCGGGTTTACGCAATATGCGCGATTCACATCTAGCGATGCCACCAATGGCAATTCAAATCGCGATTACATTCTACACGACTCAATGGAATTATCTACGTTACGGATGATGTTACGAGTTTACTGCAGCAGCTACGGAGGTCTTACAAGGCTGTATACAAGTTCAAGATAGTGGAGCAGCGATCGCAGATCGTGTGGCAGCTCCGAATGGGAAGTACAATAACCCTCGAATGTTCCAAAGTGGCTAGCAGGTACGATTCATGAGTACCATTGTCAATTATCACCTTTGGCACCCGATTGGACGACCGAATCGGATCGTTGTGGGGAGAGAGAGCCATCCGCGCCAACGGTATTCTGTTTCGTCAAACAAGTCAACGAAAGATGATCGCGAACGAGCGAATACAGATATGTGCCCATACGATGGCATAAGAAGATGGTTTTTAAGATTGCATTGGAGATGGTGTTTATTTGTAGCCGGGATTCTCAGGATCCACGGGGCTACCGGATGGACCGTCTGGGCACTGTCAGGAGACCAGCGGATGCAGCATGTATTTAAAGCGCGCAGAGGTTCAATTGATGTGTCGTATCCCCACGTGGGAATGGACAGTATTTGGTTGTCAGACAGTCCACATTGGGTGTGACAAGTATGTGATTCGCTCAGTGAGCGTATTCGTACACATGGTGGCAGCCGCGGTGGACGCACTGTGTGAGCTGGAGAATTAGCGTCGACTTGCAAAGGATTCGACTTTTGGCTCTGCAACCCCAGGGTGAGCGGAAGGGGTGGCAGGTGGACCGGGAAGGCCATCAGGTATGCCCCGGGAATGTACCTGGATCACGGCTAGGGGCGAAGCGTGTTCCGAAGGAGGCGGAGGTGTTCCGGATATTTCAATATTTGGAACAAATGCCTTCAATGATCAACTGGCCAGTGAGGAGGTCGTTTGGAGGTTCTTCCTAAGAGTGGGAGTTCGTATAGGGCTGCTGGGAGTGACAGTGGAACGCATCTCTAGTGGTGAGATAGGCACCAGGCACTGGACGGGCGAGCAGGGAGCAGCGGCGGTAGTTGCGGCAGAAGACCGTCCACATGGAAACCTTGAATGACTGCTACCGGTACGCCGAGACACAAAGGGAGTACTGGATGGCGGGGCTTGGCTCTTCCATGGGCGAACTGTTTTAAATCTGCGCTCCTGCATATTCCTCCTTACCGCTCCATATATATCTATTATGAATTGAGAACTAAAGTTTGCAGATGGAGCCAGTACCACGACAAAGATGGTGCCTACAGACGATGGAGGACTTATCCAGCGATATACGGAGATTTCGTGGAGGTTCAGCAAAGCTAAGGCGGACACACTCCCGCCGCATCGGTCAATTGCAATTGACTTGGAGCCCGGCTACAATTTGCCATATGGGCGGATTTACAACTTCTCGGAGTTGGGTGGAGCGATATTCTCGCAATTGTGTGGATTAAGATCACGTGCTCACGAGGCCGGATCATGGATTTGGATTTGGAATTAAAAGATCCCATGCCATATGGACGGATCGATGAGTGCTTATTTTCTTACAATGGACGATATGTCACCGGATGGATTATTGGACTGCGATGAAGAGTCAATGGAAGACGGACATTATGGAGGTTAGTAAATATGACCTTTAGAGGGCTTACAGAGCTACAGGAGCAGTCACGGAATGAGGCCCATACGAGCGCAATAATGCACTGGGTGGAAACCAATGGCTGAAGCCAGATGGATCGTGACCAGATGGATTGCGACCAGAGATGGATTGCGGCCAAAGATGGATTGCGGCCGGAGATGGATGACAAGAGATGGATTCCGTCCGGAGATGGATCGTCGCCGGAAATGGATCGCGACTGGATATGGATGGATGACCTGAGGTGGATGACAGGAGATGGATCTCAGGAGATGGATCACTGGAGACGGATGACAATCAACCTCGTTCCCTTTTATGAAGATATTGCGGTTATGTGAAGTTATACCATTGTCGAGATCACTTACTTTGATTTCAAACTACGAAGTTACACTGGAATGCAGATATGCAGACATACGATGTACCAGCGGCATAGCTCCACCGAGTACGATACCGACCACTATTCAGAGCACTTTTCCGACATACCGAATTATGCAGCTACATGCCCAAGTTCCAATGCCGAATACGATTCCGAATCAGATCCCGAGTCATACAGCTACAATGCCGATACCGCATATCTCGAAACCTTACGAGATTAGTCTTTGGTGGAGCAACGATCTTGAAAGGGAGGGATGACAGTGCCGGAATCGCAACAACCCCTACTGTGAATTACCGCACCTGAACTGCAGGAACGAAGCACCGTGAAACTCATTCACCAATATAGAAGGCTGGCAGTGGCAAGTGCACATGGAGAAGAAGCAACAATTGTACTCCGAGAACAGCGAAAGTGCACGCAAGGAAGTGATGGCAAACGCACCTACAGCTGAAACAAGAAGCCGCATGTCCAAGTTACATTCCCGAATGAGATCCTGACTCAGTCTCGGCAATCCCGATATACACAGCTGCTACTGGAAATCAACTTCAGAATCAAACCTAACAAATCGATATGCCACCCGAAGAAGCCGTAATGGATTAGTCGTTGGCGGAGTTACTACGTACAAAAGGGGGATGCCCGTACCGGAATCAAAATCAACCCCTACTGCAAGCAATCACCGTACCGGAAGTGCTGGGAGCAAGCACCTTGGAGCGCACTTACCGGCAGAGAATCACAGCTGGAGATTAGTCAATGAGTGTACCTTGGAAGAGATCACCAGCAGTCAACAAGCAAAACGACTATGTGAATACCCAGACAAGTGACAGCGAGCACACCTGGAGAAGGAGCGGAAAGCATACCCGGAGGAGAGCTGGCGAGCAATTGGAGATGATAAGTGCACCGAGCACAGGGAGGATGTCAAGTGTACCTACAAGTGCACCGACTTGGAGGATGATCAGTGCGACTACAAATGCACCGGAAAGATGAGGAGAGGAAGGTCAAGTTCGCTTGATCTATGCCGAACAAGTGCAATCTACCGAACGGCATCGCGAGCGAGTCACCGAAACGCATCGCGAGAGATAGTCACAGAACGGCCTGGCGAGAGACAGTTGAGACAACTACCGAGAGATGATTACTGAGCATACCGACCAAGATCATGGCCGAATGACTGAATATTGGGATTGAATAGGAGGATTACCGGGAGCCCTCTACCGAAGGCACCGACTGGGATGTCTACCAAACGGCTTACCGAAATGAATGCCGAACGACCATACTGGAGGCCTATAAGCCTGCTTGGCCGATGCTGAAGGAGTACGAATATAACAACTGACGGGTACCGTGTGAGAGCCACCGGCTGCAAGGGATGATCCCAGATACACCAAGACTGGCCGACCAAGCTATGCACGAGGGCTCGGGAGAGTGCAAACGCGCCTGAATATATATGTGGTATGAATGACCATTTCATGAGAAGCTTACGAGATAGATACGAGGTCATATATGATTGACCATCACCGACGGCTACGATACTGGGAGCAGAAGCTTCCAAATCGGCAATAATGATCACTGATGGGCAGGGCCTACGGAGTTCACGAGGAATTGGGAGAACTCGAGTG